>ENA-OWNT01003537-OWNT01003537.1-seawater-metagenome-genome-assembly--contig:-NODE-3537-length-14598-cov-4.461538_pt1 | contig 14598 bp, 2 predicted proteins | sample MGYA00238136_ERZ651165 | MGnify/ENA primary metagenome ERZ651165 (study PRJEB26861, sample SAMN08777766) | seawater metagenome | isolation source: coastal seawater | place: USA: Florida | collected...
GGTGTGCAATTTATTTATTTATCCAGGCCCTGAACTGAGCTCGGATAGTGGTGAAAAAACACACAACACCCGGAGCACTTTTCGTGGTCACCTTGCCCACACAGTGTTCCCTTTTTGTTGTTTCTTTTCCAGAGTAGTGCTGCCCTCACTCTGAATTGAAGCAGAGGTTTGGGGGCACGTTCGGTCGGCGGCGCCATGGCGTTCCAGGCGAGGCATCGGTGGATGATCGCCCGGATTGTGGAGTCGTTCGACCTTGGAAGCGCCGAAGTCGAAAAGTTCTTGCGGCGGCAGGAAAACCTCAAGACGCTGTCCGAGTTCTTGCAGGGGGTGTCCCGCCGCCGTCTGTTCGTGTTCTACCAGAGCCGCGAGGTGCAGAACGATGCAGGCGAGTGGGTGGTGCAGACCACGGAGCCTGAGCTGTTCTTCACCACCGGAGACCAGGACCAGCTCAGGAGCAAGGCGCTGTTTTTCGTGCGCAACACCGACGAACCGATCGTTCTCGATGTGGGCAGTGACAGCGCCCTGCTTTCGGGCGAAATCACCGCCTCGCCTTTGAAGGATCTGGAGAACAACCTCTCTTTGGTGTACACCCCCAACTTCGGAACGCGCAAGGACTGGGGCAAAGCCGATGCCAGGCACTTGGACGAATTCGTCACCGGCGTCAAAAAGTTCGTGGTGGACATGCAGGAGAACTTGAAGAGTCTGGTCGGTGGCCTGCAGCTGGTCAAGCCCGGCCAGAAGATCGAGGCCGTCGACGTCCGACCCACCCCCGAGCTCGTGCAGCAGTTCGAAGAGCTGCTCTCCCAGTGGTGCGACCAGATCGAGGCGTACCTCGACGAGAAAACCGACCAGGACAACAGCGACGACGACGCCGGCCCCATGGCCGAGTTGGAGTGGTGGCGACGCAGGATGCAGCGCCTCACCAGCATCACCGAGCAGCTGAAGAACAAGGAATGCAAAACCGTCATCAGCGTGCTCTCCAGTTGGACCAAGTCCCACCAAGACGCCGGCGCGGGGAGGCAGAGACTGTTCATCTTGCTCCGGCGGTGGAAGCAGATCGACATCGGCATCACAGAAGCGGCCAACGAAGCCAAGGACAACGTCAAGTATCTGTTCACCCTCGAGAAGTTTTTGGAACCGCTGTACTCAGGCAACGCCAACACCATCGTGGACACTCTCCCCGCGATGATGAACAGCATCAAAATGATCCACACAATCGCTCGGTACTACAACACCCGAGACCGCATGACGTCGCTGTTCGTCAAAATCACCAATCAGATGATTCGGAACTGCCGCAAGTTCCTGTGCCCGCGTGGCAAGTCGCTGTGGGAGATGGACGCCGAGCAGTTGGTGGACGACCTTGAATCTTGCTTGAAACTGAACGAAGCGTACCAAGAGCATTACCGCCTCACGAAGGACAAGCTCCTGACCATCCCCAACAACAAGCAGTTTGACTTCGATGAGAACGCAATCTTCGGCAGGTTCGACCTCTTCAGTCGCAGGATCACGAAACTGATCGACATGTTCTCCACAATACAACAGTTTCAGTCGTTGGCCGTGCACAAGATGGAGGGGATGGAGAAACTTTTGGACAGCTTCGTCATTTTGACGAAAGAATTCAGGCTGAAGGGCCACGACCTCCTCGACTTCCGCGACAGCTCGTTTGATCGCGACTACGTCGAGTTCAACGTGCGCATCACGGAATTGGAGTCCAACTTGCAGCACTTCATCAATGAGTCGTTCGAAAGCATCACGAGCATCACGCACTCGCTGAACCTATTGAAAAAGTTCCAGCTCATCCTCCACCGTGAATCGCTGAAGTCCGACCTCGACAACAAGTTTACGATCATCTTTCAAACTTACGGGATGGAGTTGCAGCAAGTGCAAACACTGTACGAGCAAAACAAGCACGACCCGCCAATCCCCAGGAACCTGCCGCCAGTGGCCGGCAACATTACGTGGTCGCGCCACCTCCTGAATCGCATTGAGGAACCCATGAAGAAGTTTGAGTCCAACCAGAACGTGCTCAACTCCAAGGAGGCCAAGCGCATTATCAAAACGTACAACAAGGTTGCGCGCACCCTGGTTGCTTTTGAGTACCTCTGGTACCAAGCGTGGGTGCAGTCGATCGATACGGCGAAAGCTGGCCTGCAAGCTACCTTGATCGTACGCCACCCTGAGGACCACAAGCTGTATGTCAACTTTGACCACGAAATTCTGCAACTGATTCGCGAAGCGAAATGCCTCGATCGAATGGGGATCGCAATCCCGGAATCTGCCAAGATTGTCTTGCTCCAAGAGCCGAAGTTCAAAAGCTACTTCAACGACCTGCAGTATGTGCTGAGAGAGTACCGCCGCATTGCAGACCGCGTGGCGCCTGTCACACAGAAGCTGCTGACTATTCACTTTAAAGACATGGACTACAAGCTCCGCCCCGGCATGATCACGCTCACGTGGACGTCCATGAACATCGACGCTTACAAGCACCACATTCACACCGGCTTGCAGCGTCTCGATGAGCTCGTGACAAGTATCAATGACATCATTGAACATCGCGTGACGAAGAACCTGAAACTCGTCAGCCGATGCATGCTGATGGATTTGAACATGTCGATTGTGTCGCTGGAGAAGTTCGTGAAGCGGCAGGAGGCTCATATCGAGAAGACGTCTGCCCTGCTGCAGGGCAAGAACGTCGAAATTGAGAATGCCGTTGACGATCTGGTCGGTGTTATTACGTCGTATCCGTTGGAGCGGGCAATCGCGGCCACTGCGCGCGACAGCTCTAAAGACATCGCCGTGCTGCGCACACATTACAACAACAATATGTACCAAGCTCTATTGAAGGCCACCAAGAATTCGCTGGGAGTGCTAAAAAAGCGCGTTGGTTCTCGGGGTTCCACTGGTTTTCTCGTAGTGGACAAGCCCTTCTTTGAAGTGGATGTCGGAGTATCTGCGCCCTCCGTGCTCTTGGAACCGTCCCTGCAGGACATACAGCGGTCCATCAACAAAGCCGCGAAGGCTGTGCTCGGCTTTTCTTCGCGCTTACTCGATTGGGGTCAGAAGGACCTGCCGGATGGTTCGTGCCTCAGCTGTCGCTTGTGTTCGGCATGTTGACCTTGCTCACTGACATTGTTTTGTGTGTCGACCTGCAGATGCCCCGAAGAAAACTTTCTTCTCGAGAATCACCAAAGATATCGAGATTGTGCGCGTGGTTCTTCTCTTGACTGGATCCATTCAAGGAACAAAAGAGCAAGTTGCGAACTTTGTCAGTGGTTTTTCGCAGTACGATTGGCTGTGGAAAGATGACATGAACAGCGCGTACAATCTCTTCATAAGGGATGGCCCGTCGTTGGAAGACTACGCGCACCGCCTCGGAGAATTCGAAAAAATAGCCGCTGATATCGAAATGATTCCTCCGGTGCACAACATCGGTGCACTGCAGCTTCGTACTCAGAATTTGAAAACCGGCCTGGTGCATCAAGCGACGGACTGGACAGTTTTGTACTCGTCCAAGCTGCATTCGCAAGCTCGACGTCAAATGGAGGCTTTGTTGGAGTACATGGCGAACGCAGAGCGCCGATTGCAGCGTGAAGTCAACGACTTGAACGACCTGCGGAGTGTCATGGACCACCTGCGCGACATTCGCGACCGTGAGTCTGGTATCCAAATGGAGATTTCACCGGTCATGGACATGTACAGGTTGTTGGAGCAGTATTTGCCCGACAATATCATTCAAAAGGAGGAGATGGACGCCCGCTCCATGTTGGTTCCTCGTTGGCGTGCGCTGGTGGAAAAGGCTGAGGCTGTGACTGACAATTTGAACCTGCTTCAACTTAAATTCAAACGCCAGCTGCTGAGAGATGTGCGAGAATTCCAGGACGACGTGAATGAATTCCGAATTGAGTACCTAGCAAAAGGCCCCATGGCGGACAATTTGGAGCCAATGCAAGCCGTCGAGCGCTTGACCAGATTCAAAGAAGAGTTCATCATTCGTGATCGTAAATTCCAGCTGTACCGAAGCGGCGAGGAATTGTTTGCGTTGCCATTAACTGAGTATCCGGAATTGGAGGCCACTCGAAAGGAGCTGAAGCTACTGCAGCAACTCTACGACCTCTACGTTGATGTGATTGACACATCCAAGACTTGGAGAGAAATTCGCTGGGTCGACTTTCAGGTTCAAGTTGGCACAATTAGTGAACGCGTCGAAAAGTTTGCCAATAAGTGCCGCAAAATGCCAGCGACGCTACGGGAATGGCAAGCTTTCATCGATCTGAGCAAGCAGATCAAGGATTTCCAAATTGTTTTGCCTTTGCTTCAAGATTTGTGCCAAGACTGCATCAAAGCTCGACACTGGAAGGAAGTCATGCATGTTAGCAAGACCCAATTCAAGATCGACAGCATTGATATGCGCCTGAGTGAGCTGCTTGATGCTCATTTGGAGGCGCATCAAGATTCGGTGGAGGACATTTGTGAGGCAGCCGAGAAGCAGCAAACTATTGAGACAAAGTTGCTGGAGATTAAGGAACATTGGGACGTCGCAGGTTTTGAGTTCACGCGATGGAAGAGTAAATCTGTTCCTATTCTTTCTGGAGTCGTTCCAATTATGGAAGACTTGGAAGATGCCCAGATGAATCTGCAGGCCATGCTGACCATGCGACATGTCACACCGTTCCGGTCAGAGGCTCAGACATTGTTGGCATCGCTGAGCGAGACGTCTGACACCCTGGAACGGTGGGTGAAAGTACAAATGTTGTGGTGCTCTCTGGAATCGGTCTTCACTGGCGGCGATATCGCGAAGCAGTTGCCAATGGAAGCTAAGAAGTTCAATAAAGTTGACAAAGACTGGGTGAAGATCATGGCGAAAGCAGCCAGTACAGTGTTGGTGGTGCCGTGCTGCGCCAATGAGCTGTTGCAAAATGCGCTTCCCGTCATGTATTCGGAACTGGAGAAATGTCAAAAGTCGTTAGAAGGGTACTTGGAGCAAAAGCGTTGCTTGTTTCCACGCTTTTACTTCGTGTCCAACCCCGTCCTGCTGCAGATTTTGTCGCAAGGATCGAATCCAATTGCAATTCAACCCTTTTACGAGAAAATCTTCGACTGCATATCGCTGGTCGAGCACGAAGATGTAGCAGCAGACAAAATGGATATTGTAACCATCGTTGCTCTTTCTGGCCGTGATCGGGAACAGATCAGTTTGCGGCACCCAGTAAAGATATCTGGCAACATCGAGCACTGGCTGGATGATCTTCGGATTGAGCAACAGCATACGATCAAACAGTTACTGGCAAGGTGTGCGGCGCAAGCAAGCAGCTTCGAAAGTGGGGGATTGGACCAGCTCCGAACGTTCGTGGACGGCACATGCGCGCAATTTGCGCTCCTTGGCATCCAATTCATTTGGACGACTGACATGCAAAACGCTTTGGAGGAGTGCAAAGTGAACAAAAAGGCCCTTCATGAGGCAAGAGTTCGTTCCAGTCAAATTTTGAAAATCCTCTCTTCGTGGTGTCTTCAAGATCTGGGCTCCAAACTGAACCGGCAGAAAATTGAAGCACTGGTGACCATTCAAGTGCACCAGAGGGATGTGAGCGAACAACTGATGTTGTTGCACAAACACAAACGTGTCAATGACGCTGACTCTTTCGAATGGTTGAAGCAAGCACGCTTTTATTGGCGACCTGATGAAAAGGATCACATGGGCACTGATGGGGCTTGCACAATTTCTGTGGCTGATGTCGACTTTGAATATCAGCATGAGTACCTTGGTGTCAAAGCGCGGTTAGTCATCACACCATTGACCGACCGCTGCTACATCACACTGTCGCAAGCGATGGGTATGTTCTTCGGAGGTGCTCCCGCTGGACCGGCGGGCACTGGCAAAACGGAAACTGTCAAGGATCTTGGTCGAACGCTCGGCATTTATGTTGTGGTCACCAACTGCACGGATCAAATGCGGTATCACCATTGCGCAAAAATATTTAAGGGACTTTGCGCAGCTGGTTTATGGGGTTGCTTCGATGAGTTCAATCGTATAACCCTTCCGGTCCTGTCTGTTGTTGCGCAACAAGTTCAGGCTATTCTGAATGCCAAGAAAGGATGGCCGAAGGTCAAAGACTTCGTGTTCCCTGGAGAAGCAAATAAGGACAGTCCCAAGATTGTTCTCAAACCAATCTGCGGGATATTCATTACCATGAACCCTGGTTACGCGGGTCGTCAAGAGTTGCCTGAAAACTTGAAAGCTTTGTTCCGCGGTGTTGCAATGATGGTGCCGGATCGGGAAATCATCATCAAAGTCATTCTGTGTGCGGTGGGATACACTCAATTTTCGCTTCTCTCCAAAAAGTTCCAAACCCTCTACTCTCTATGTGAAGAACAATTATCCAACCAGCACCACTACGACTTTGGGTTACGAAATGTTCTCTCCGTCTTGAGGACAGCTGGAGCCACGAAGCGGCTGAACATGGATGAGGAGGAGTCTATTCTGCTCTATCGTACACTGCGGGACATGAACTTGTCGAAGCTTATCGCCCAAGATGTACCACTCTTCTTGTCGCTGTTGAAGGATTTGTTCCCCGGATTTAAACCTCCTCCCAACTCGTCCTACGATGACGTGGAGAATGCGGTCAAGAGTGTGTGCGACTCGCAAGGTCTTATTCAGCACCCGCGGTGGTTGCTTAAGGTGACTCAGCTGTACGAGACAACGCGAGTTCGTCACGGCATTATGTTGTCGGGGGCGGCAGGTGGTGGTAAATCGACGATCATTCGTACTCTGCAGGCCGCACTGAGCAAAGTGAGTGAGATTCCATTCAAGTTGGCCAAGATTAATCCAAAGGCAATGCTTGCTTCCGAGATGTATGGGCAGGTCGATGCTATGTCTGGGGAGTGGACCACCGGTGTGTTTGCGGCCATGTGGGCGAAGTTTAATCAGCGAACAAACAAGTTTAACACGTGGATCCTCTGTGATGGCCCCGTTGATGCAATTTGGATTGAAGATCTTAACACAGTGCTCGATGACAATCGTATTCTCACTCTGGCGAATGGAGACCGTATCCCTATGACCGAAAATGTGTTAATTATGTTCGAGAATGAAAATTTGGACAACGCCTCTCCTGCCACCGTGTCACGTGCGGGCATCATCTACGTGTCCTCCTCCGATCTTGGATGGTATCCTCCCGTTCTGGCTTGGATCAACAGGTTTGACAACATCAACTTGAAAGATCCATTAAAGGACCTCTTTGTGAAATATGTTGGCGACAATACGGAGACAGAACCGGGCCACTTGTTCGATTTCATTGCACGCAACTGCAAGCCCGTGATGCAGACATCACAAGTCGGTGTCACAGCAAGCTTGTGCCACCTGATGGATGCGCTCATCCGTGATTATCTTCCTGATGGTGGGCATGGGCACGTCTCGCCGTTCAACTTGGAACAACTCTTCCTGTACGCTCTGGCCTGGTCTCTAGGAGGCATGCTGCCCGAAAGCGATCGCTCTAAATTTGATGAGTATCTTCGTGAAGTTTCGGGCGCCGACGACGAGAGTGCCATGCCGGCGAAGCGTGAGGAAGGTGACACGATCTTTGAGTATTTTGTTGATGTCGACTCGTTGGATTGGGAAAAATGGGAACCACCAGAATGGGAGTACCCAGAGACAGACCGACTCGACTTCTCAAATTTGCTAGTCCCCACCATGGACAGCACACGGGCGATCTTCCTTCTACACAAGATGCACGATGTCAGCATCCCTGCGTTGATGGTTGGTAGTGTCGGCACGGCGAAGTCTTCAACTGCACTGATGTTTCTCAATGAACTCAACCCTGATACATCGCTGGTGAAACAGATCAATTTTTCTTCAGCAACCACGATGCGCATGATTCAAACTACCGTTGAAGGCGAACTTGACAAGCGCGGCGGCAAAAACTTTGGACCTCCAGCAGGCAAAACTATGGTTCTCTTTTTTGATGATATGAGCATGCCATTGGTCAATGACTGGGGTGATCAGCCATCCTTGGAGCTTGTTCGCCAACTGATCGAAGACCGTGGCTTTTGCTTTTTGGAGAAGGATAAGCGTGGTGACTTCAAGAACTGCGAAGACTTGTCCTATATTGGGTGCATGCAACAACCTGGTGGCGGCCGGAACGACATTCCGGCTCGGTTGAAGCGCCACTTCTTCATGTTCAACGTCATTCTGCCTTCCGTAACATCTATCAATGACATTTTTGGTAAAATGCTCGAAGGGAGGTTTGGCTCCGGTGAGTTTGACACAGATGCTATGCAAGTGGTGGGCAAGCTTACATCTGCGACGTTGGACTTGTGGAACGAGCTACGTGAAAAGATGTTGCCAACGCCAGCCAAATTCCACTACGTTTTCAATCTGCGTGATATCAGTCGCGTCTTCCAAGGTATTTTGCTGACTCCGTTGTCGGTGATCGCCACCGGAGGCATCAAAGTCCCGGATGAACGAAGTGGATTCACCATTGCTCGCTTGTGGTTCCACGAATGCCAAAGAGTCATGTGCGACAAGCTGACGACAAACGAAGATAAAGCAAAGTACACTGCCATGGCTCTTAAGTCTGCTACTGAAGCATTCGGCGCTGATATTGGTAAGAGTCTTCATGACGGAGGTGAAGTGTATTTCGCAAACTTCTTTCGTGACGCATCAGAAGAACAATCTGCCGAAAATAATGACGACGACGATGGTGCTGAAGCCGAAGAACAAAAGCGCCCGCGAGTATATGAGCCGGCGGCCTCACTCGACGACACGCGAGATCGCGTTGCAGAATTCCTCAACAATCCTGACGTTGGTTTCAATGCCAGAAACCCTGCCTCACACATGGATCTCATTCTGTTCGATGACGCGCTGCGTCATTTAATATCCATATCCAGGGTTATTTGCATGCCTCGAGGATCTTGCTTGCTCGTTGGAGTTGGAGGTTCTGGAAAACAATCACTGACACGTCTTGCGAGTTTTATTGCCGAGCAAAAGCTGTTTCAAATAGCCTTGACCAAGGCGTATAATCAAATGGCTCTGCGTGAAGATTTGAGGCGCCTCTTCGTACTCACCGGTCAGCAAAGAAAGGAGGTCACTTTCCTGTTCACAGATGCTGAAATCAAAGATGAAAGCTTCTTGGAATGCATCAACTCTATCTTGCTGACTGGAGACGTCGCTGGCCTATTTTCAAAGGAAGAGTATCTCGCCATGTGCGCTGATCTTGTTCCATCATTTCAAGTTGACCGCCCTGGAGAAGTTGAGAACCCCACATCACTGAAAAACTATTTCCGAGACCAAGTCCGCGACAACTTGCACATCGTGCTGTGTATGTCACCAATGAACCCCTTGTTCGCTGCACGGGCGCGCAAGTTCCCTGGCCTCATCAGTTGCTGCACTATTAATTGGTTCCTGCCATGGCCTGAAGATGCGCTGACAGAGGTTTCGCGCGGTTTCTTACTCAACGAACAGTTTGATATGGTTGCCACCGATTCTGTGAAGAGTGAACTTATCGCACATATGGCCTTTGTTCACGACAAGGTGACCACCCGATGTGAAGAATATTATAGAGTAACGAAGAGGAGAGTTTACCAAACACCGAAGTCGTATCTTTTCTTCATCAAGGAGTACAAACGTGCCTATGCCAAAAAACTTCAGGAAGTGTCTGACAAAGAAGCCCGCACCACATTGGGGCTCCAAAAGTTGACGCAGGGAGCGGCGGATGTTGCCGAGATGAAAACAAAGTTGATTGAGGAGGAAGAAAAATTGAATCAAGCAACCATCGAAACCAATGCGATGCTCGCCAACTTGCGTGAGAGTTCCGCTATCGCGACCACAGAGGGAGAAAAAGTTGCAAGCATCAAGGCGCGCTGCAAAGATGATGCAGACCGGATTGGTAAAGAAAAAGCCGCGTGTGAAAAGGATTTGGCAAAAGCGCAGCCTTTCGTTGACAAAGCGCTCGCTGCCATCGATTCCATTGAGCCAAAGCACATCGCTGAAATCAAAAAGCTAGCGAAGCCGGCTGCCATCATTCGGTTGGTGTTTGACTGCGTCCTCATCCTGTTCAAGAAAGATGTCGAGCGAGTGACACCTGACACTCTGACTGTGGCGAAGCAAGACGTTCCTTTCTTGTCACCTTCAGCCACTCAAGCTTCACAACTGATGGCAGACTCCTCTTTTCTGAAGAATCTATTTCATTTTGGGACAGTGGAGAAAGATTTGATCAACGAAGAAACTATTGAGCTCTTGGAACCTTACATGGCCCTTAAATGTCCCGACGGTCAGACATGCATGGATCCCGCCATCGCTCGAAAAGCTTCCGTCGCTGCCGAAGGCCTGTGCACCTGGGCAATCGCGATGACTGAGTACCACGGAGCATCGAAAATGATCAAACCCAAACTTGAAGCGTTAGCGAAAGCCGAAAACAACCTTGTCCTTGCAAACAAGAAACTCGCTGAGGCTACTGAAAGGTTCAACGAGTGTGCAGCAAAGTTGAAAGCCCTTCAAGATCAATTTGAGGCCCAGATGGCTACGAAGCTAAGAATCCAAGAGGGTCTTGAAATGACAAAGAGTAAAATGACAAAAGCAGGAAATTTAATCTCCGGCTTGTCGGGTGAGCGTGCTCGGTGGGAGGAAGATCAAGCTCACTTTGCAGACGTCAAGGCAAAACTTGTGGGAGATTGTGCGGTGTCCTGCGCTTTCTTGTCGTACTGCGGTGCTTTCAACCAAGAATATCGCAACACTTTGATCGTGGACTGCTTCACTGCAGACCTGGTGCGCCGCAAAGTACCTGTGACCAAGGATTTGGACATAGTTCGTTTTCTGGCGGACGAAGGAACAATTGGTGACTGGCAGCTTGAGGGACTCCCATCCGACCCACTATCCATTCAGAACGGAATTCTGGTCACCCGTAGTGCTCGATTTCCGTTGATGATAGATCCTCAAAAACAAGCATTGACTTGGTTATTAGAACGCGAGCAAGATTCCTTGCCACCACAACAACACGTTGTTGACATGAACGATCCACAGCTCAAAGATCGGGTCGAATATGCGCTCGGAGAAGGCCGTACTTTGATTATCGCTGTGGAAGAGGAGGTGGATCCCATACTTGACCCAATTCTAGAAAAACGGATTCAGAAGAAAGGGAAAGGTCACTTCATTATTGTGGCAGACAAAAAAATGGATTACGTCCCATCATTCAAAATGATGCTGGTTACTCGGCTTCCCAATCCAAAGTTTTCGCCGGAATTGCAAGCAAAAACTACGCTGATTGATTTCACTGTGACCCAAAAAGGTCTGGAAGAGCAGCTACTCGCCAAAGTCATTCAACGTGAACAAAAGGCGCTCGAAGATCAACTCAACATTGTCGTGGAGCAAGTGACGCACAATACCAAGACTCTGCTGAAACTCGACGAGGATCTGTTGCAACGACTGACGTCGAACGATGGAAACCTACTTGATGATGATGAACTTGTAGGGGTCTTGAAAACAGTCAAAGACACAGCAGAGGATGTGAAGAAGAAGCTGGAACTCGCGACCGACACCAAGCAAGCGATTGAGACGAAACGAGAACAATATCGACCTATCGCCACCCGAGGAGCAGTCTTGTACTTTTCCATTGTCGACATGTCGAACATCAACGTCATGTATCAAACGTCGCTCAAGCAGTTTGAGACGCTTTTCATTCAATCTTTCGATGAGGCCGAAACTTCCAGTGTTTTGACGCAGCGCGTGGAAAGTATCGTCGACACAATGACATATCTTGTGTACAGATACATCAATCGGGGGCTCTTCGAAAAGCATCGTTTGACATTCGTGTTTATCATTGCCACCAAGTTGTTGATCACCGCAAACTTGATACACCAGTCAGAAATGGATCTTTTCTTGCGAGGCGGCGCTGCGCTGGACATCAACACAGTGGCGATTAAACCGTTTCTATGGATGTCGGATGCTGCTTGGTTGAATCTTATTGTTCTCGTCCAACAAGTGCCAGCCTTCCAAACTCTAACGAATGACATCCGTACTTCCGAAGGAGTTTGGCGGAAGTGGTACGAAGACAATGCGCCCGAAAAGTTGCCCATTCCCGGGTATGAACAGTCGCTGAAGGAAGACAAGAACCTAGGTCCATTCCTCAGACTTTTGCTAGTGCGCTCTCTGCGGGTCGATCGCACGTTGTTGTGCATGACGGACTTTGTCCGTACTTCGGCTCAAATGGGCCCACGATACGTTGAGCCAGTGACAGATACAGTCGAGACACTGTACAAGACCACAGACTGCCACACCCCTATTATATTCCTGCTGTCGACAGGCGCAGACCCGACGGAATCCATTGAATCGTTGGCCAAGAAAAAGAAACAGCTTGTGGAATGTGTTTCGATGGGAGAAGGCCAAGACACCGCTGCACTGAAAGCCATGCACAATGCTCAACACGCTGGCACGTGGGTTCTGCTACAGAACTGTGAACTCGGGTTGGACTTAATGGTTCGTATGGAAAAACTCGTTCAAAACCAAACCGCTCATGAGAACTACCGGTTAATGATCACAGCCTCGCCCAACCCACAGTTCCCGCTTGGTTTGTTGCAAATGTCAACGAAAATTGCTAATGAGCCGCCGCTGGGACTTCGTGCTGGATTGCTGCGCTCGTTTGCAACTATTATCGACCAAGACAAGCTTGAACGGGTTGAGTCTTCCAATTGGCGAAGGCTCCTTCACACGCTTGCTTTCCTCCATAGTGTAGTTCAAGAGCGTCGCAAATTTGGGCCCTTGGGTTGGAATATTCCGTACGAATTCAACACCGGTGACTTGTCTGCATCGATGACTTTCCTTGAAAAACATCTCTTCGACAATGATATTTCGTGGAGTACGGTGCAGTACATGGTTTCTGAGGTGCAGTATGGTGGAAAAGTTACTGATAACATGGATCTGCGACTTTTAAAGACGTATGCGAAAATGTGGCTCAATGAAAACGTCGCAAAATCAGGCTTCTCGTTCAATCCTTCCACATTAATTCAGCCCATCCCGGACGACTTCGTGTACACCGTTCTCGATGAGAGTGATGTCGCTAAGTACCGGGATTACTGCAGCAATTTCCCCGGAATTGACTCCCCTGAAATAATTGGTTTGCATCCGAACGCTGACATGACCTTCCGCAAAAAGGACGTCCGTGAAATGCTCGACACTCTGTCGTCCACAAAGCCGCGTGGGGGTGGCGCATCCAGCTCGGCGGAATCACGCGACCAAATTGTGTACGATATTGCGGAGGAAATGCTCGAGAAAATGCCCGCCGACTTCGTCGAGGAAGCGTTCGTGTCCCAAATCAAGACCATGGGCGGATTAGATGTCCCTCTCAACATTTTCTTGTACCAGGAAATCCAACGTGTCCAAGCCGTGATTCACAAAGTCCGCTCGACGCTGACGAACTTGCAACTCGCTATCAAGGGAGAAGTTGTTTTGACAGACGCGCTCGTGGAGGTGAGTCACGACATCTTCGATGCTCGCGTTCCCCATTCCTGGATCTACACCCTCGGGGGCACGGAGTTCTCGTGGATTCTTCCCACGCTTGGGCTTTGGTTCAATTCGTTGCATCGCCGACAACTCCAGTACACAACTTGGCTCGAGAGTGGACGGCCAAGCACATTTTGGATCACTGGGTTTTTCAACCCACAGGGCTTTTTGACCGGCATGAAGCAAGAGGTCACGAGGCTGCATCGCAGCGATCATTGGGCACTCGACGATGTCGAGTACCACATCGAAGTTACCGCGCACACAAATGCTGAACGAGTAGCGCAGGGTCCGAAAGAAGGTGTCTACGTGGACGGTCTCTTCATGGAAGGAGCGAGATGGGATCTTGAGACTCGCGGCATTGCAGAATCTCAACCAAAAGTTCTGTTTGACCGAATTCCAGTCCTCTATGTATCCGCGGTGGAATCAAAGAGAAAGCAAGTCGTCAAAGACTCGTATCTGTGCCCTTGTTACAAGTACAGATGCCGGCAAGACCGCTTCCTAATATTTTCGGTGCCATTATCAGGCGGTGGTCGTAAGCCCGATCATTGGATTTTGCGTGGTGTGGCACTGCTCTGCTCCACGAGCTAGTGTGCTCAAGTGGACACACCGGTGTCACTTACACACAATTTTCAGATTTTCAGTGTGGATGTTTGCAATGATAACATAATACAATTCGACAATACGTTCGCACGTTAACTACTTTCTCTACAAGCAGCTGCGATTGCAACCGATGTAATATGATGTCTCAAGCCATGGTGCGACTTTCCCGGTGCGGTGAAAAGGGGAAAGAGAAGGAAAGGACGAAAATTTTGTTGTAAAAGTAAGTCTCTTACAAAACGAACGGTACACACGCCTACCAGCTGCTATCACTGTTATCTGGGAATCCATTGTGGATCACGTCAGCCGGAGTGCTTGGTATGTCGTGCCGCACCAGACTACCTTCTTCTGGACTTGGCTCCTCAGGAGCACTGCCCGTCTGAGTGCTATCGCCGCTGGTGTCGCGATCCTCTAAGGACGAAGTTTGTCCTTCAATCGCTGGTTCCGCTGGCGGCTCGCTACAAATTTGCATTGTGTATATGAATACTGATAGACAACCATCGGCCCCAATGTCA
>ENA-OWNT01003539-OWNT01003539.1-seawater-metagenome-genome-assembly--contig:-NODE-3539-length-14592-cov-10.294041_pt1 | contig 14592 bp, 16 predicted proteins | sample MGYA00238136_ERZ651165 | MGnify/ENA primary metagenome ERZ651165 (study PRJEB26861, sample SAMN08777766) | seawater metagenome | isolation source: coastal seawater | place: USA: Florida | collected...
AACCCAGACGAGCTTCTGGACATTATTTTAAACCTTATTTCTGAGGAAATTGGTCACTTATCATGACAACTAAAACAACAAACTTGCTTGCTCTCTCTTCTATGTTTTTAAGCTTTGCTGCGGTTAGCGCAGACAATCAAGCTACATTTGAACAGATCTGTGGTACACAAAATGGCTTAGTTGCTACCCAAGTGTCTATTGGTGAACCTATTACTCTGACGCCAAACAGCGGTAACCTCCTACTCAAACAACAACCTAATTCAACTTTGGATATGTCATCGGTTGTCGATACCTTGTCTGAAAAGTTTGCCCTAAGCCAGAGTTGTGCAGAGTTCCTGGTTATCAATGGCCAGGTAGAAAGCCACAATCAAGGTGAGCTATTAGCCCGCGTCCATTTTGGCTTTGATAAATCTAACCTCACTCCCGCGTCGAAGAAGATACTGCAGCGCATCATTGATATCGCTTCGGTATCTAAAGATCAATTCACCCTAACCGGTCATACAGACAGTGTGGGTAGTGAGGCGTATAACTTTGAGCTGGGTATTAGACGAGCGAAACAAGTACAACAGTATCTAAATGACAATCGCGTTGAGCAGATAAAAGTTGAGTCGAAGGGAGAGACAGAACCTGTTGCAAGCAACCAAACGCAAGAGGGTCGGACTCAAAACCGACGAGTAGATATTTCATTGTAAAATAAATAAAAAAGCGCAAACCGAGTGAACGATTTGCGCTTTTTAATAACCTTCAGTTTACCGAAATTAAGGGCGGTAAACCTTCACGTTATGGAAACCTTGTTCTTGTAGGTAAAGTGCCTGTAGTCGGCTCATTACGCCACGATCGCAGTACAGCAGGTATGTCTTAGACTGGTCTAAGTCACCAAACTGAGTGCCTAGCTTGAAGAATGGAATGTGCTTAACTTCAACACCGTCAATTTCTAACGGGTTGTCGTCTTCTTCTTCAGGGCTACGGATATCCAGTACGATCGCGTGCTCTTCAACTGCCTGAACCTGCTCCACCTCTGGTGCTGCTTCTTCAGTCTCTTTAGCAATGTCGCGGATGTCCATCACGCGCGCGTCACGGACTACCTGCTCAAGAATATCGAAGTCGAACTTCTCTTCTTCCGCATCCAGTTTCGCTTTAACTGCTTTTACTGTTGGCTTCTTAGAAATAACACCACAGTACTCTGGCATTGTTTTCGCGAAGTCTTCAGTGCCAATATCACGTGCCAGGTTAATGATGTCTTCTTTATCCCAGTTGATAAGCGGACGCAGAATCAAGGTATCTGTCACGTTGTCGATATGGCGCAGGTTAGTCAGAGTCTGGCTTGAAACCTGACCTAGTGCTTCACCTGTTACCAGAGCTTCAATCTTGAACTTCTCAGCGACCATGCCTGCCGCACGCATAAACATACGCTTGAGGATAACGCCCATTTGGCCGTCATCAACTTTCTCAAGGATCTCAGCAACCACTGGTTCAAAGTCGACAGAGATAAAACGTACTTTTGCTGAAGAACCGTATTTGTTCCACAGATAGTGAGAGACTTGCTTCACACCGATCTCGTGAGCCGGGCCACCCAGATTGAAGAAGCAGTAATGTACTTTAGAACCACGTTTAATGTGCAGGTAGCTTGATACACCTGAGTCAAAGCCGCCAGAAATCAGGCTAAGAACATCTTCTTGTGTACCCAGAGGGAAACCACCCAGGCCTTTATAACGAGCGATTACCTGATTCAGCTTCTCGTTGGCTACTTCAAGTTTCACCGTCACGTCAGGGTTACGTAGTCGAACGCTTGCACTTTCAACAGCCTGGTTCAGACCGCCACCAACGTAACGCTCTAGTTCAATTGAGGTGAAGTCATGCTTACCACGACGCTTAGCGCGTACAACAAAGGTCTTGCCTTCGATAAGTGGACGATTAAGTTCAAGCACTTGCTCGAAAATGTCATGCAGATCTTTGAACTCTGACTGTTGAACTTCAAGCACATGGTGGATACCCGGAGTATGGGTCAGTACTTCTAGAGTCTCTTTGTAGAACTCATCAGATTCAGCCGTCACTTCAATATGGTCACGACGGTTAAAGACAGCGACAGACTCAGTACGACTCTTGATGATATTACGGATGTTACATTCAAGAATCTTTGTGAAGCGCTTACGCACAGACTCACTTTTTACAAAAATTTCTGGATGGGGCTTTACGATAAATTTCATAATTCACTTCACAAGTTAACTGTTTTCGCTAAATTCAGTGCTCTATTGAGCGTAGCAGCGCTCTTTAGCCATTCGCTGCCTCTAAGGGCGCAAGATTATACATGAAGCAAAGACCATAAAAAAGACGAGCGTTTTGCTCGTCTTTGTTTTGGATTACTGAAGTACCGGGACTTCGTCACTTTGTAAGGCTTCGCCCTGCATAATACTGATTTCAACACGTCGGTTTCGCGAACGTTGGGCCTCAGTATCGTTTGGCCCTAACGGCTCAGTATCAGCCATCCCTCGAACCCGGAGACGTTCATGGTTAAAGCCTCGCACTTTTTCCATTTCCTGAGCAACAGACACGGCACGCTGCGCCGACAGATCCCAGTTTGAACGATACAACTCCGAATCAATACGCTGGTTATCCGTATGTCCAGACACACGAACCACACCAGGAATGTCTTTAACTAAATCTGCAATCTGGCGTACCAATGGACGGAACTTCGGCTGCAAGAATGCAGAGCCTTCTGGGAACGCGCCTTTTTCACGGATACGAATATCGATCTGCTGACCAAGGTTTTCAACCTCAATTGCACCTTGTTCAATCTCTCGCTCAAGCGCTTTCTTAATGCTCTCCATTAAGGTCTCAAGCTCTTGCGACATTTCAGCGGATTGCTGCTGTTCATTATCCGATTCTGAGTTCTGGTTATTCTGAGTAGAGGTATCCGGAGACTGTCCACCAGTCAGAGAACCTTTATCTCTTTGCGTACCACCAGCGCGGTCAGATTCACCTTCATGAAACTCTAGCGTTTGCTGAGTAATATCAATGGTCTGCTGCATGATGACATCAATCGGTGTTGGCTCAGGGCGACCAGGTCTGAATTCCTGAGCGATAATGCTGGTTCCTTTAGGGATATCTTTTACTTCCAGTCTGTTCTGCACACCAAAAGCAAATTTCATCGAGCCAGCAATCTGCTTGAACTTCAGTACATCCATTTCCGAGAACGAAAGCAGCAGTACGAAGAAACACATCAATAGAGACATCAAGTCAGCAAAGGTACCCATCCACAGCGGGAGGCCGGGTGGCGGACATTTGCAGTCGTTATCATCATCCATACTGCGTCCTTACTCGTTATCTACATCAAGAGCACGTTTGCCTTCATTGAGGTAGTTCTTCAGATAACTATCAATCACACGAGGGTTCTGGCCATCTTGAATTGCTAATACGCCATCCATAATCAGACGACGATTGAGCTTCTCTTGTTCACGACGTAGAGAAAGCTTATCTGCGATCGGGAAGAACACCATGTTCGATAGGATCGCACCGTATAGGGTAGTCAAAAGAGCAACCGCCATCGCAGGGCCGATCGCTTTCGGGTCATCCATGTTAGAAAGCATCGCAACCAGACCAACCAGAGTACCGATCATACCCATCGCTGGTGCTACGTCACCAAATGCTCTAAATACACTTGAACCAAAATCGTGTCGCTCATCGGTGAGTGCGATATCTTTTTGCAGTGCAGCACGCACAACATCAGCGTCATGACCATCTACCAGCAAGTCGATGCCTTTTTGCATAAAGCTGTTGGTGATTTCCATCTCTTCTAGGGCAAGAAAACCACCTTTACGTGCCGCGTCGGCCATCTCAACAACTTTAGCGATAAGATCTTCCGGCTCATCAGCTTTGAACATGAAGGCTTTGCCTGCGATCTTGGCCGCACCAAAAAACTGACCCATAGTGAACTTCATAAGCACCACGAAGGTAGAACCACCTACCACGATCAGAATCGACGTTACATCGATGAACATCATGATGCTTCCGCCTAGTATCATTGCCATGATAACGAAAGCAAAACCGCCAATCAGTCCTATCAGCGTTGCTAAATCCACAGAGCACTCCTCATGCTATCTTTGAGCTTCTAACAAATTATATCGGCAACATCTTCAGATCTTTAGTATTTTATTGATACCGCATTCACATAAATATAGATGCTTGCCCCACCTTTAGTACTAGGACTTTAACCCTAATACTCACTTGGGTATATGAAATGACCGCTTTAACTCCATTTTTCTGACAAATTTGCTCGGTTAAATTTGACCATCATTAATGGCTAAGGTAACTTTCGAGCATCTTTATCTAAGTAGAAATCTTATGGCGAGCAAGAAACCTGAAAACATGACCTTCGAGGCGACGATTGAAGAGCTCGATGCGATTGTAGAAAACCTCGAAAATGGTGATTTAGCATTAGACGATGCGCTTAAGAAATTTGAGCGTGGCATTACGCTTGCTCGCGCAGGTCAGAGCAAACTAAGTGATGCTGAGCAGCGTGTTAGTATCCTGCTACAAAATGATGACGAGTCACCACTGAGTGATTTCGAAGCTCAGCCAGAGTAATTGATTGAGAAGATGTCTGTTATGCAAGAGGCACTAACCTCACTACAACAACGAAACAACCAGCAGCTAGACAATTGGCTGCAATCGCTACCTCATCAAAACCTACCGCTGATCGAAGCCATGCGTTATGGCTTGTTACTTGGTGGTAAGCGAGCGCGCCCATTCCTGGTCTACATCACTGGCCAGATGCTCGGTTGTAAGCTAGAAGATTTAGACACTCCGGCATCAGCTGTCGAGTGTATCCACGCATACTCATTGATCCATGATGACTTACCAGCTATGGACGATGACGAGTTGCGTCGTGGTCAGCCAACCTGCCATATCAAATTTGATGAAGCGACAGCCATTTTAACTGGCGATGCGCTACAAACCCTCGCATTTACCATTCTCGCTGACGGTCAATTGAACCCTGAAGCAGAGAACTACCGTATAAAGATGGTCAAGGTACTGGCTGATGCGTCCGGTGCTAACGGTATGTGTATGGGACAAGCCCTCGACTTAGCCGCTGAAAACCGCAATGTATCGCTACAAGAGCTGGAAGAAATTCACCGCAACAAAACGGGTGCGTTGATGAAGTCGGCAATTCGCTTAGGCGCATTAGCGGCGGGTGAGAAAGGTGAGCGCGTATTGCCTCTTCTCGATCAGTATGCTGACGCTATCGGCCTCGCTTTTCAGGTCCAAGACGACATTCTTGATATCATTAGCGATACCGAAACCCTTGGTAAGCCACAAGGCTCTGACCAAGAATTAAACAAAAGTACCTATCCTGCACTGCTAGGATTAGACGGAGCTATCAACAAAGCTCACACTCTGTTACACGAAGCTCTTCAAGCTTTGGAAGCAATCCCATACAATACAGAGTTACTCGAAGAGTTCGCCCGATATGTCATCGAGCGCAAGAACTAACACAATAAGCGCGCATTTATATGACTCTTGATATTTCAAAATATCCGACACTGGCTCTAGCAGATACTCCTGATGAGCTGCGTAGCCTTCCTAAAGAAGTGCTACCGAAGCTGTGTGATGAATTACGCACCTACTTACTGAACTCAGTAAGCCAATCCAGTGGTCACCTGGCTTCTGGTCTAGGCACAGTTGAACTAACTGTTGCCCTTCACTATGTCTACAACACGCCATTTGATCAATTGGTGTGGGATGTTGGTCATCAGGCGTATCCACATAAGATTCTGACTGGTCGTCGCGATCAAATGCCGACGATTCGCCAAAAAGATGGTCTTCACCCTTTCCCATGGCGTGAAGAGAGTGAGTACGACACCCTGTCTGTTGGTCATTCGTCTACTTCGATCAGTGCTGCACTAGGTATGGCGATCAGCGCTGGTAAAGAAGACCTTAACCGTAAAGTGGTTAGCGTAATTGGCGATGGCGCTATTACTGCTGGTATGGCGTTTGAAGCCATGAACCACGCTGGTGACGTTCACCCAGACATGTTAGTGATCTTAAATGACAACGAGATGTCGATCTCTGAGAACGTTGGTGCACTCAATAACCATTTAGCTCAGGTACTTTCTGGCAGCCTTTACACTTCGATTCGAGAAGGTGGCAAGAAAGTCCTTTCGGGTGTACCGCCAATTAAAGAGTTGGTTCGTCGTACCGAGGAACACCTCAAAGGTATGGTCGTGCCTGGAACACTGTTTGAAGAGTTAGGCTTCAACTACATCGGCCCTGTTGATGGTCATGATGTCAATGAGTTGGTCAAAACTCTAAAGAACATGCGTGAGCTAAAAGGCCCACAGTTCCTGCATATCATGACTAAGAAGGGTAAAGGTTACGAGCCAGCGGAAAAAGATCCGATTGGCTATCACGGTGTACCTAAATTCGACCCTAGCCACACTTCATTGCCGAAAAGCAGTGGTGGTAAGCCAAGTTACTCAAAGATCTTCGGTGACTTCCTGTGCGATATGGCTGCACAAGATCCTAAGCTGATGGCGATTACTCCGGCGATGCGTGAAGGCTCCGGTATGGTTCGTTTCTCTAAAGAGTACCCAGACCAATACTTCGATGTCGCCATTGCAGAGCAACACGCAGTGACATTGGCGACTGGTATGGCGATTGCCGGCGATCACCCTATTGTTGCTATCTATTCAACCTTCCTGCAGCGTGGTTACGATCAGCTAATCCACGATGTAGCGATTATGGATCTGCCGGTCATGTTTGCTATTGACCGCGCCGGACTCGTTGGCGCAGATGGTCAAACTCACCAGGGTGCCTTTGATCTTAGCTTTATGCGCTGTATTCCAAACATGGTTATCATGGCACCTAGCGATGAAAACGAATGTCGTCAGATGCTGTACACGGGTCATAAGCATACTGGCCCATCTGCAGTTCGTTACCCACGCGGTACGGGTATGGGCGCAGAAATTGAGCAAGAGTTCACTGCTTTAGAGATTGGTAAAGGCCGAGTGGTTCGCCAGGGCGAAAAAGTTGCCATCCTGAGCTTTGGTACTTTCTTGGGCAATGCTCTAGAAGCAGCTGAAGCGCTCAATGCGACTGTCGCTGACATGCGCTTCGTTAAACCACTCGATGAAGAGTTAATCAAACAGCTTGCCGCAGAGCATGATGTCATTGTCACCCTCGAAGAAAATGCCATTGCCGGTGGCGCTGGCTCAGGCGTGGTTGAGTTTATGATGAAAGAGAAGATTCTCAAGCCCGTGCTCAATCTTGGTCTACCTGATTACTTCATCCATCAGGGAACTCAAGATGAGCTGCATCAAGAGCTTGGACTCGACGGTCAAGGCATTGAGAAAGCTATCCGAGAATATATGTAAAGCTAGCTCACCCTGCTTTAAACGATAATAACAAAGCCCTCTATGAGAGGGCTTTGTTGTTTTTGTCGGTTAGGAACTTGATAAAGACGAGCGTTTCCGGAGCTATTGCCAAACAGCGCAATAACAACTGGGAATACAGTTCCAAATCAAAAGCCACGATTTGCCGCTCTTCCCTCAAGTGGGCACACTTTTTCAGTTGTGAATTGAGAACACTAACGAGGGAACAATCATGAATCACAAATACTTTCTCAGTAAGCAGTCCCAATACACTGGAGAGCATGAGGTGCATAACGCCACTACGGGCTGTACTTATATGCCGGGTATGGAGCATCTGATTAAGTTAGGTCTGCACTCTTCATGTGCCGCGGCCATTGCTCATGCAAGAAGCTCATTCCCGGAGATCAAGATCAACGGCTGCTATTTTTGCTGCAATTCATGCCATACGACATAACCCAAGCTATTGTTACGCCCAAATGATGATAGAAGATGTTCAACTATGTTGAGTGTTTGTGATACAGATTCCAACTGATTGAAGCCGCGGAAACTTTAAGAATTTGACTACAGGAAATTATCACCAGCTACTTTACATTCAATCTGCTTGCTAGCTCATGGCAAGTGCCTCCTTTGCTAGTCAACGCGGCTAGACCCAGCTCGTCATTGCTGTTATTGACGAGCTTTTTTTAACTAACCGACAGGCAGTGTCACTTAGGTGTTGACCATGCAAACTCTTCACATAGCTTTTGCCATGTCTCATCCAATCCAGCTTCGATGATTATCTCTTGTTGTGTAAATGGATGAACAAACTTGAGTGATGAGGCATGAAGCAGCAAACGGTGCGAATCATACACCTCTCTGAACAACTTGTTATGCTTACCATCACCGTGGGTCGTATCACCGACGATAGGGTGGCGCAGATGAGCCATGTGACGTCTTAGCTGATGTTTGCGACCTGTTAATGGTTTCATCTCCATCAAGCAATAGCGAGTCGTTGGGAATCGACCTGTCGAGTGTGGGATTTCAACCTGAGCAAGAGGTTGGTAATCCGTGATTGCCTCTTGCGCTTCTTTTTCCTGGCTCGCGTGTTTATCAGCGATTTTATCCAGTTCAACCTTGAGAGGGTAATCGAGACGACCAGATTCCAGAATCCATCCGCGTACAATCGCGTGATAAGTTTTCTCCATCTCGTGATTGGCAAACATCGGCATCACCTGAGAAGCCACTTCACTCGACAGCGCAAAAATCAGTACCCCTGATGTCGGTCGATCCAAACGATGAAGCGGAAATACATGCTGACCAATTTGGTCACGGAGGGTTTGCATCACAAACTGAGTTTCATGCTTATCTAACCAACTGCGATGAACCAGCATTCCCGCAGGCTTATTGACGGCAACAAAATATTCGTCCTGATATACGATCTCCAACACTAGCGACAAACCTCATCTAACTTTTGGATAATTGTAAGTAATGGTGTTAATTGCGACTGCTCTTTCCAACACTCCTCGAAGTAAGGCGCAATTGAAAATCCGCTCGGTAGCGGCTGATTTTGAGTGATCAGCAAACGGATACGGGCAATGAAGATCCATTGCAGCCACTCACTTGGCGTTAAGGTATCGATCGCAAATGGTTGTTGGCTAAGTAAGGCCTGCTCATCTGGAGGGGTCTCTTGCCACTGTCCAAGTTGTTGCATCGTCAGTTCTAAATCGTCGATAAGCTCGATCAATTGTTTCACTTTTGTCATTAATCTTTGTTTGGGACCTTGAAAATTGGCAATAGAATACCATCTATAGAGTAAATAAAGTTAGGACAATTGCTTCAATGGAAACCATTCATACTCTCACCCAGCTCCTCACTAACAGTGACTGCCAATATCAGGTCTTTGATCTTGGTCGACGTATTAAACAGATCGAAGCTAAGACTTTCGCAGACGTTGAAAAAGGCCAACAAGCTTATCCGTACCCAATGCAGCGCAAAGCACATATTGCAATTGCCTATTGGAATGAAGAGCAACAACCTTGGATCTGGTTTCTAAAGTTTGACCTGGATGAACGCGGCCTACTCAAACAGTCAGATGTGGGTAACTTCATCAAGTACGTCATTGAAGCAATGGGCACTCGTCTCAACCAGGAACTGACTGAAGAGCAGCAAGAGAAGCTGGCGAACAACCCTTATACCTTCAAACCTGCTGAAGACAAGATGGCCGTGTTCCATAGCCAGGTGCGCGCTATGATGAACTTACCTTGTAGCCAGTATTATGAACACGCTCAGCACTACTTCGCTGGCGGTTTAGAGTGGGACAAATGGCATACTGTAGGTCTCCAAGGTGTAACAGACATCTGTGCCCGTTTAGGTCAGGAGCAAAACGGGGTTAATGTGCGTAAGGCGCTAAAACACCTACCTTCTGAGCCATTGTACGCATTACTTGGTGCACTGGAACATACCACTCTGCCGAGTAAACTGGCGCAGAACCTTGCTGAGATGGCAAAGCAGCAAATTGAAAGTGATGAGCCAGACCTGTTCTTACTTTCCGCATTAACGCGTGCCTTATCAGGCGCAGAAGATGCGATCTCTAAACCGATCGTTGACAGTGTTCTAGACAGTGCTCGCCTCAGTCACCAAGAGGTGTTGATTGGTATCGCAGGTCGATGCTGGCATTGGCTGGTCGATGCAAACACCGCAGAACAGTTCCTGCTTCGTTTGGCACAAACCGGCAATCAAAGCTTATTCAACCAACTGTTTGCCGACCTGGTTATGCTCCCTGAGCTACGTATGGTCTTGCTTCCTTTGCTCCATTCGAGCCCATCGGAAGAGTTAGCCAACGCTCTTATCAGCCTGCAGCAAGCAGCTAAGGCGTAACCATGATCCATGACCTGTTCGCTATCCTCGCTCTGGCGATTATCTGCTTAATCTTTTGGCAGCAAAGACGTCAGGCTGAGCTGGCTAAGAGTATCGCGGCACGTAAGTGTAACGAGCTCGACTTACAACTACTGAGCGTAGCGTTGAAAGGTCATAAACTAAAAACGCCAGACGGTGTCTGGCGTTGGCATTCTGTTTATCACTTTGAGTTTTCGTCTCTGGGTGATGATTGTTATCAAGGACAGATTGTTATGCAAGGTTTCCGACTAGCAAAGGTTGATCTACCGCCACATCGGATGTGAATACAAACTCATCATAAGGACCGAAAGTATCTTGCTTATGGGCATTTAACTCAAAGCCAAGCTTTTGCAGGATACGAATTGAAGGCTGATGGTCGACATTAGCGGTCGCGATAACGCGTTCTAAATTCAAATCACGTACTGCTTTGGAAAAGAATGCCTGCAAAACTTCACTAGCAATCCCCCTCCCCCAATAGTCCTTATCGAATATATAACCTAACTCCGGAAGCGTATCTAAATCTGAGATAAACACGTGCCCCATGTACTCTCTTGAGTGGCTGTCTAATACCGCCATCGCGAATATGTTTCTATCGTTAAGAACCTTCTCGAACTGTTTTTTGGCAGACGATACTGTATGCGCACCATTCATTTGCGCGCGGTTAATCGCACAGCAGTTGAGCATTAAAAATTCTGATTGTAGAGAGTCGTTATAAGGGACTAATAACGATCGGCGAGTCACTATAGTCATGACACATCCTTGTAAGCAGCAATAATTGTCTTTTAAAACAAAGCCGAAAAGTTAAACCAACTGATGGTTGCCTTTATTGATCTAGAACGTTTTTTTACATGTTGTTTTTTGAGTTTTTGTAAAGGTGAGATCTAAGAAAAGCCCCGATACGCTAGTATCGGGGCTTATAGTCTTACTCGCAGCAGTCCGGCTACAAAAGTTGCTCCATGCATCTTCCATAATAGTTACTGAATCCTTCAGTAATATCCTGACTTCGCCGTCCTAGCGGTGTCCTATTCATCCTGATAGCTAACGTTCCTCGTCAGCCCACATCACTTGTTCCTTGAGCGGTGTCCTTAGTATCGTCCTGATACTGTCCTTGCCTCATCCTAGAGGTGTCCATTGCTTTCCTTATCACTAACATCCTGGTTAGCGAATGTATCCTTACAATGTCCTTTCGCTCCATGCTTGGTCAACCTTCCTGATTAACCATTCTTCATCCTGAAGATATCCAATCCTTGGTGTTTCCTGTTCCGAGTCAGTATCCTTCCGACAGGTTCTAATTTACCCTATTGGTACGTTTGAACAATGCCTTGCAGAGCAATTTCCGCTTGAATTACTTGAACAGAAAAGAAACAAAGCATTTAATATCAATACCTTGCAAAACAAAAAGTACCTTTAAGCCCGTTTAAAACACACTTTGTCTTACATCACTTGTGAGAAATATCGCACAAGCCATTTCTTAATTTTCCATTAGTCAACAAAGGGTACTGCCAGTATTATTAGTGATATCAGCACAACGGAGGTTTTATGCTTACTCAAGATGTTAGCCAAGAGCTAAAAGATGTCCTTGAACAGTTACACTCAGAAGGAAAAGAGCCGACCGTCGCTCTGGTCAAAGCGCGTTTGAGCACACCAGTGCCAATGCCAGCATTAATTACTACCTTAAAGAGCTGGAAAAGTGCTAACCGTGTTCCAAAGGTTGAAGTGGCAGCGAAACAACCAGATAACGATGTTGATCGAATCGCTCAACTTGAGGCTCAGGTTGCCGCATTAACAGAAAGATTGATGGTGTTAGAGAAAAAGCTCGGCGCTTAGCGAGCTAAAATAGCGCCAACGACAGATAACCACCCTAGCGACAAAAACAAAAAAGGCTTGGCACACTGCCAAGCCTTTCAATTCGTAGCGGGTTAAATTACCAACCTGTTACTTCACGTAGACCTTTGCCGATGTCAGCAAGAGATTTAACAGTCTTAACGCCTGCAGCTTCTAGTGCAGCGAACTTGTCTTCAGCAGTACCTTTACCACCAGAGATGATTGCGCCAGCGTGGCCCATACGCTTACCTGGAGGAGCTGTAACACCTGCAATGTAAGAAACGACTGGCTTAGTGACGTTCTCTTTGATGAATGCTGCAGCTTCTTCCTCAGCAGTACCACCGATTTCACCAATCATTACGATTGCTTCAGTTTCAGGGTCTTCTTGGAATAGCTTCAGGATGTCGATGAAGTTTGAACCAGGGATTGGGTCACCACCGATACCAACACAAGTAGACTGACCGAAACCTTCGTCTGTCGTCTGCTTAACCGCTTCGTAAGTTAGTGTACCTGAACGAGATACGATACCCACTTTACCTTTCTTGTGGATATGGCCAGGCATGATACCAATCTTACACTCGTCTGGAGTGATTAGACCCGGACAGTTAGGACCGATCATGCGAACGCCAGTCTCTTCCAGCTTCACTTTAACGTCGATCATATCCGTTGTAGGGATACCTTCAGTGATTGTTACGATTAGCTCGATACCCGCATCAATCGCTTCCAGGATTGCGTCTTTACAGAAAGGTGCTGGTACGTAGATAACTGTTGCTGTCGCGCCTGTTGCTTCTACTGCTTCACGCACTGTGTTGAATACTGGAAGACCCAGGTGAGTTTGACCACCTTTACCCGGAGAAACACCACCAACCATCTGTGTACCGTATGCGATAGCTTGCTCAGAGTGGAAAGTACCCTGACCACCAGTGAAACCCTGACAGATTACTTTGGTGTCTTTGTTAATCAGAACGGACATTATTTACCCTCCGCTGCTTTTACTGCCTGCTGAGCTGCGTCAGTCAGACTAGTTGCCGCGATGATATCCAGACCAGACTCAGCCAGCAGCTTGGAGCCCAGATCAGCATTGTTACCTTCCAGACGTACAACAACTGGTACGTTTACGCCTACTTCCTTAACTGCACCGATGATACCTTCTGCGATCAGGTCGCAACGAACGATACCGCCGAAGATGTTAACCAGTACGGTTTTCACCTTGTCATCAGCCAGGATCAGTTTGAACGCTTCGGTTACACGCTCTTTAGTTGCGCCGCCACCAACGTCCAGGAAGTTCGCCGGGAAGCCACCGTGCAGGGCAACGATGTCCATCGTACCCATCGCCAGGCCAGCACAGTTAACCATGCAGCCGATAGTGCCGTCCAGAGCAACGTAGTTCAGATCCCACTCAGCAGCGTGCGCTTCGCGCTCGTCTTCCTGAGATGGATCGTGCATGCCCTGCAGATCCTTGTGACGGTAAACCGCGTTGCCATCGATAACGACTTTAGCGTCCAGGCAGTGCAGGTTCTGTTCGTCAGTGATAACCAGTGGGTTAATTTCCAGCAGCGCCAGGTCTTTTTCCTGGAACATTTTCGCCAGACCCAGGAAGATCTTGGTGAACTGCTTGATCTGATCGCCCTGCAGACCCAGTTTGAATGCCAGTTCGCGGCCCTGGTATGGCTGTGCGCCAGTCATAGGATCAACGATTGCTTTCAAGATCTTTTCTGGAGTCTCTTCAGCTACTTTCTCGATCTCCACGCCACCTTCAGTAGATGCCATGAAAACGATACGACGGGTAGAGCGATCTACTACCGCACCCAGATACAGCTCGTTAGCGATATCAGTGCAGGTTTCCACCAGAATTTTGGATACCGGCTGACCGTTAGCGTCCGTTTGGTAAGTTACTAGGTTTTTACCTAACCACTTTTGTGCAAATTCTTTTACGCCGTCTTTATTGTCGTGAAGTTCAACACCACCCGCTTTACCGCGTCCACCAGCGTGAACCTGACATTTTACTACTTTCTTTTCAGTACTGATGCGGCCAGCAGCTTCAAAAGCTTCTTGTGGCGTATCACATGCGTAGCCTTCCGGCACAGGCAAACCGAATTCTGCAAACAGCTGTTTGGCTTGGTATTCATGCAAATTCATTGTGTTATTCCGTTTGTTTATCCCTTGTGGGATTTATTATTTCCATAAGGCGTAAGCAAGCGCTTCGCCAAACGTATGTAGGGTGCTTCTAAAAAGCTGTCACTGATAACAGCAACACACTGGAGTTGAGCATTCCAGTGGAAAAGGTGCCGGAAACCCGGCACCTGAATTCCGCCTTAAACGTCCAGAAGCAGACGTGTTGGATCTTCCAGCAGTTCCTTGATAGTCACCAGGAAGCCCACGGATTCACGACCATCGATCAAACGTTGGTCATAGGATAGCGCCAGGTACATCATTGGTAGGATTTCAACCTGACCGTTCACCGCCATTGGACGCTCCTGGATCTTGTGCATACCCAGAATCGCAGACTGTGGCGGGTTGATGATTG
>ENA-OWNT01003540-OWNT01003540.1-seawater-metagenome-genome-assembly--contig:-NODE-3540-length-14590-cov-4.196031_pt1 | contig 14590 bp, 9 predicted proteins | sample MGYA00238136_ERZ651165 | MGnify/ENA primary metagenome ERZ651165 (study PRJEB26861, sample SAMN08777766) | seawater metagenome | isolation source: coastal seawater | place: USA: Florida | collected...
CGGGCTCGGAGACGGAATACACCATTGACTCGATCGGACGGGTCGCCCAGGTCACCCATCCCGATCCCGTGACTGGTGCCGCCGCAGGTCCGGTGACAAGTTGGACGCCCGTGTGGTCAGTGGGCCTGGCTGCCCCTGCTCCCTACACTGGAGCCCCACAGCCTCCTGCGCTGCTTAGCGACGAGCAGGTGCTTGTTACGGACGCCGGTCCCATCGTTCACGCCTATCGCTTCGGCGGTGATGGGCGCGTGAGCGAGATGACGGATCCTGAGGGTCGCACAACGACCTTCGACTTCGACCCGCTCCTACGGACCACGACAATCACGCCGTCGAACGCTGGCGGAGCTCAGCCAACAGAGGGTGTCACGACTCTCACGCATGATCTGCGCGGACGCGTCGTCGAGATCGCCTATGATATCGGAGACCCATCGCGCCTGATCCGGCGCAGGTACCTCCACGATGCGTTCGACAACGTCACCGCAAGCTGGTGGTGGGCTGGATCAGGGGGAAATTGGACGGGTGCGGGGGCCCGCGACCTCACGGAGTGGACGTACGACCCGTCGAGTCTCCTGCCGCTGACGGTCTCCGTCGCCGCGACGAACACCGCCTACCAGCCGCCGCTGGTGACCTCGTTCGCGTGGAATCCCGACGGCACGCTCGACTACGTGACAGACCCGACGTCGAGGACCACGTCGTTCACCTACGATCCGAACACCGGCAACGTCGAGACCGTGACTGCTGGGTCTCTGGGTGCGACTACGTTTGTGTACGACCAGTTCGGTAATCGAGAGAGTGTGATCGACTCCGAGGGGCGCGTGTGGACCACGCTCCACGACGAACTCAATCGACCGACTGATAGCGATGCCGGTCTAGGTGTCTTCCGGAGCTTCGGATTCTCCGGCAGCTGTCCCACCTGTCCCGGAAACCTCCCGTCGGAGGTCATCGACGAGCTGGGGAACTCGGTTAGCTACGAGTACGACGCGCTGAATCGGTTGGAGTCCATCGAGTGGCCGACGCTCGCCCTGGATCCAACTGCTGGTTCCCAGCGCACGTTCACCTACGACGCCGCGGGGAGGCTCTACCAGGCGACCGATCGGAACCTGACGACGGAAACGTGGACCTACACCGCCTCCGGAGCCCCGGATTCTGTCGTCCTGGATGATGGCGTTTCCGGCCCCGAGGCGGTCTCCTGGAGTTACAACACGGACGGGACGGTCCAGAGCATCAGCGACGGTCGCTCGACCGTCAGCTGGACCTACGATGCCGCTGGTCGAGTGACTTCGGAGAGCGTGACGGGCTTCGGCGATCTTGCTGCCCTGCCCGATTCGTCAATCGGCGTCACGTTCTACGACCACGGCCTCGTGGACGAGACCACCGTTGAGATAGACGGTCAGCTCCTGGTCACGAAGAGCTACTTCTACGATGACTACAACCGTCTGGTCAGTGTCCGGCCTGACACCCAGCCCTCCACGAATGCCGTGGACCTCGCATGGGACGAGGCAGGGCGATTGACGGAGCTGCATGGGAACGCCTCGTTCAGGAACTGCTTCGCTTATGGCAGCGCTGGGGAGCTGACCGCGGTCAAGCACGGGTCGTGCACGAGCCCGGACCACACGGTTGCGTTGGGCCGCGATGACGCAGGAGTGGTCGACGAGCTCTCAGACTGGTTTGCCGCAGGCACAGGGCTGTCCAGCGTCTCAGGACCGGTGGCTACCGACGACTCCCTGCGGGTGGTTCAGTCCTGGTCCGGCGGTCAGCGGATTGGGCGGGCGCTGACCGACTTCGACGACGTCGGGAACCGCGATCCAAGCGCCAACGAGTTCGACGAGAGGCATCGTCTTCTGACGACTCCCGAGTACGTCTTCGACTACGACGACGCCGGCCAGCTGCTTTCGAAGACCGAGCCAGGCGTCTCCGAGACGAGCTACACGTGGGACACCCGAGGGCGCCTCACGGAGGTGCATACCATCGACCTTACGGGCGGGGACGACGACGACTCCGCATCGACGGTGACCGAGGTGGCCGCCTACCTCGACTACGACGTCCTTGGACGCCTGGTCCGCAGCGAGATCAACGGTGAGATCCGGTTCTACGTCCACGGCGGCGATCACATCGATTCGATGTACGACGAGAACGGCGACCTGCTCGCTAGGTACCACTATGGCCCTGGTGCTGACATGCCGGTGGCCACCGAGCTCGCGAACGGAACATGGCTCTCCCACTACATCCTGCATGACGGCTCCGTTGAGATGCGACAGAGCGCGGGCACCCAGTACCCCGCTCGCATCAACTACACGCTCGATGGGGAGCCGTTCGTTGTCACGACCGAGCAGCCCGATCCCAACGAACCTCCCGAGACGGTCCTCACTCCCTACGATCCGGGAGTCCACCTCCTCGCCTTCCAGGGGCGGCCATGGTTCCCGGAGCTCGGTCTCGCATGGTTCCGCGCCCGGTGGTACGAGCCGGAGACGGCTCGGTTCCTGAGCGAAGACTCAGAGTGGCCATACGAGCCGAATCCGTACGGGTTTGCGAACAGCAACTCGATCCGATTTCGAGATCCGTCAGGGAACAGCACCGAGGTCGCGAATTTCATCGCCTCGTTCAGCCCAGGACCTGACCGGGTGGTGGCAGTGCTCGATTCGCTCAATAGTTGGGTGGCGCTCAATAGGTGCTACCCGGCTGGCGTCGCCACCCGGATCTGGGCACGTAATCAGATGTTGGACCTCGCCCTGGGAGCCGGCTTTGCCGCAATCGCATGGCGCGCGCTTCGCGTCCTGCGAAACGTCCGCCGCGCCTGCTTCGTTGGTGGGACGTCGGTCCTGACCAGCAGAGGTCCGATCCCTATCGAGGCCGTGGCAGTGGGGGACCAAGTCCTGTCTCGAGATGCCGAGTCGGGCCTCGACACGGAGTCAGAGGTCATCGGGACAGTTTCGACGGCAAACCGACGGGTTCTCAGGCTCTCGCTTGTTGAGGCCGATGGCACCACCACCTCTGTCGATGTGACGCCCGAACACCCGTTCTGGGCTCGTGATCGCGGCTGGATCGAAGCTGGGGAACTTCGACCCGGAACGGAGCTGGTTTCAGCCGACGGTGAGGTGGTTTTCGTGGCCGCCTCCGAGGTTGTTGAGGACGCTGCGACCGTCTACAACCTTGTCGTTGAAGGAACGCATAGCTATTTCGCCGGTGAGGCAGAGGTCTGGGTCCACAATGGCGATTGCTGGAACGGAGAATTCACGAGCGAGATGGGTTCCCGAGCGGAGGTCATCGCGAAGGGGCGGAAAATTCGCAAGGTCGATGAGTTGGTGAGGCAATACGGCGGTCGAGCGCGGAACTGGAAGAAGAAGAAGACCTGGGATGCGTCAGGCAACGAGATTCACTACTACGAGCACCCGGGGATCGGAAGAGTTGGAACGAAGTGGGCTGGGGAGCACGATCCCTTTTAGTTCAGCGGTTGCCGGATGCTTCCACAATTCCGAGCGTGGACGAATAGACTCATACCAAATGCTTGTACGCCTGAAGCCGAGAGTGGCCCGCCCCCGTCGATTAGCTCGAGATCGCGAGTACCTGGTCGTAGGACTCGACGACGGGCACTTTCGGGTCGTCAACGAGGGAGGCGAGCCAGTGCTCTACGAAAGAGCGCTGTTTGACATTGTCGAACCCTCCTTGCCCTGTGGCTGGGTTCGACAGGAGCATCCGGACGGCGAGTATTTCTTGGATCCTCCAGAGACATCGGGCGTCGGCTTCTATGAGGATCTCCATGACAGGGACGACCAGGCGGTGGAGGTCTTCAATCACGTGTGGGAGCGCTTGGTCCGTTGGCAGTCCGATCGAACTTGAGCAGCAACCCGCTGTGGTTCGTGGGCTTGGCGGCTCTCGTGACCACGGCATGCGACCCGGGAGCGGGTGGGTTGACTGCGTCGCTGTCCGGTGGCTCCTGGGACGCGAGTCCAATCGTCAACGTGGAGTTCGAAGAAGATGTCGCGGGCTTCAGTAGCCCGTATGTACCGTCTGTGATCGACGTGGCACAAGTCGGGTCGGTTGTGCAGATCGTTGGCGTCGCTCCTCCCCCCGGTTTTGATGGCCCCTTCGAAGTATGGGTAGACCTAGTTGTTCAGAACCCGGAGGTTGAGCCAGTTTCCGTGGTCGTGGCGGTCGACCTCTCTTGTGATTTCGATGGCGATGGCGCGGTGGCTCTGGCCTGTCAGGGGCGGGACTGTGACGATGCTGATCCCAATCGGGCCCCGACCGCCATCGAGGCCTGCAACGGCATCGACGATGATTGCGATGGACGCGTCGATGACCGAATCGACTACGACTCCGATAGGTTCGGGGAGTGCCAGGATTGTGATGACTCCGATGCAACAGTGAACCCGGACGCGCCCGAGTTGTGTGACGGTCTGGACAACGACTGCGACGGTGTGGTCGGGACGGCGGAACTCGACGAGAGTGACGCGGATGGGGATGGCGCTCCGCACTGCGCAGATTGCGATGATGACCACCCGCAAACCTACCCGGGCGCGTTCGAACTCTGCGATGGGGTGGACAACGACTGCGACCCCACGACCACCTCCGGTGCTGGGTCGGAGACAGATGCTGACGGTGACGGCGTCCTGGCCTGCAACGACTGCGATGATGGCAACCCGCAGCGCTACCCCGGGAACGCGGAGGCCTGCGACGGCGTCGACAACGATTGTGGTGGTACGGCGAACTTCGGCGGGCTACCCGAGGTCGACCAAGACCTGGACGGCCACTGGTCTTGCACGGATTGTGACGACGTTTCGTCATCCACCTTCCCTGAAGCCACGGAGCTTTGCGATGGCCTCGACAACGACTGCGATGGTTCCGTGGTCGGTGAGTCCGACGACGACGCAGATGGGGTCCTGGCGTGCGCGGACTGCTCGGACAGCGACGCCACCTCCTTCCCAGGTGCGGCGGAACTGTGCGATGGCGAGGACAATGACTGCGACGGGCAGCTGCCCGCCGACGAGCTTGACGCGGACGGCGACGGCTTTCTCGCCTGCGCCGACTGTGATGACAGCGACGCCGCGAACTTCCCCGGCGGCATTGAGACTTGCGACGGACAGGACAACGACTGCGATGGCTTGGCGAACGCTGACGTGGCCGGCGAGGTCGACCTCGACGGCGACGGCAGCCCGAGCTGCGCGGATTGCGACGACCTCGATCCCTTCAACGCTCCCGGTGTTGCGGAGGTCTGCGACGGGGCCGACAACGACTGCGACGGAGTCGCCAATGCCGACCCCGCAGGTGAGTCTGACGGCGACGGGGATGGTTGGCTTTCGTGCGACGATTGTGACGATGCCGCAGTTCTGATCAACCCGGGTGCAGTGGAGCTCTGCGACGGGGTCGACAACGACTGCTCGGGTTCTCCGGACTTCGACGCCGCCGGTGAAGTAGACGGCGACTCTGACGGGTTCCTCTCCTGCGAAGAGTGCGACGACACCCAGGCATCTACCTGGCCCGGAGCGAGTGAGCTTTGCGACGCCGCGGACAACGACTGCGACGGCTCGGTCGACGAAGCGTTCCTCCAGGTCCCAACTGGCTACTCCTCGATCCAGAGCGCGCTGGATGCGGCGCTCACCGGAGACTCGGTCTGCGTCGCACCTGGCACCTACTACGAGACTGTCGAGATGGTGTCAGGGGTTGTCCTCGAGAGCTCAGGCGGCGCGGCTGTGACGACCATCGATGCAGCCGGGAGCGGTCAGACGATGTGGGTCCGTTTCACAGCAGCAGGGACGGAGCTTCGAGGCTTCACTTTGACGGGCGGAGTGGGGACGAACGTCCGCCTGTCGTACCTCACTCCGCGTGGAGGGGGGCTGCACGTCGCCGACTCCGAGATCGCGCTCACCGACCTCATCATCACTGGGAACTCAGACGACTACGCGTTCTTCCATGTGACGTCGAGTGGCGAACTGAGCGACATCGTCGTCACGCAGAACGCCTCCTCTGCCTTCGACTTCCGCTCGCCGACTGCTCCGGTCTCTGCGACGCGGCTTGCCGTGTCCGACCATAGCAACGCGTTTCCGAGCGTCATCTCCATCAGTGGAGACTTCAGCTGCGAGAGCTGTGTCTTCGAGAACAACGACTCTCCAGGGAGCGCGCTCCTCGATGCGAGCTGGGGGGCACTCGCTCTGACGAACACGACCATCAAGGGCAATGACATCACGCCAAATCCGGTCGGCGGACCGCGCTGGTTGGTCAAGGTCAGCGAGATTCCGCTGACACTGCAGAACGTACAGTTCGCAGGGAACGTGTCCGATGGTCGGCTCTTGTTCTTGCTGGCCACCGGAGGTCCGGCGAGCTTCGTCCTAGACCACTGCACCTTCGTGGCGAACGCCGGTGCGGCAGCAGCAAGCCCGGACCTCTGGGTCTCAGGGAATCTCAACGCGACGGTTCAGATCAGCAACAGCACTTTCTCAGGCGCCGGTCCACTGATTTACCTGCAGCAGGATGCCCAGAGCACGACGTCACCCACGGTCACAGCGACCAACTCGAACTTCTATGCGGGGTCGCCTCCGGTCTTCGGGGGGATCACAAGCCAGCTGACCCCCTTGCTCGGGACCGGTGGTAACCAGAGCCAGGATCCGCTCCTTCTCGACCTGACTGGAGTCGACCCTGCGGACTGGGACCTCCACCTTGCCCCAACGTCCCCACTGGTCGATGCCGGCTCGGGCGCGGATCCGGATGGTTCGCCGTCAGACGTCGGTTCGTACGGGGGCCCTTGGGCGGACGTCTGGGACCTTGATGGAGATGGCTACCCCGAGTGGTGGCAGCCGGGGCCGTACGACCCGGTCACGATGCCCGGGGCCGGGTGGGACTGCGATGACCGAGAGCTCGGCGTTGGGCCCGACAATGGCTGCTAGGGGGCGAAGAGATGTCCCGCGAGCGCTTGGGGGAGATGTGAACGACTTCGCCACCCGTGACTGGCTCAGAGTCGTGCACCTGTCAGACATCCACTTCAAACAAGACAGCGGCGGGCAGTACGACCTCGAAGGCGACATCCGCAACGAGCTGGAACTTGATCTCGACCGGGTCGTGGCAGACATCGGACAGGTCGATGCCGTGGTGGTTACAGGGGACATCGGATATGGGGGCGACTGGCGTGAGTACGAGGCCGCGGGACGGTGGTTCCAGAGGCTGGAAACGAAGCTCGGGATCTCGCCCGAGTGCTTCTACTTCGTGCCTGGCAATCACGATGTCGACCGAGCCCGGGCTCGGGTTCCTATGGTGCGGTCGATGCAAACCGCATTGCGGAGTCGGGCCATCGACATCGAGTCGATCGCCGCCGATCCTCGCTCCTACGCGGCCCTCCTCGAACCGTTCGAGTCGTACAACGACTTTGCAGCGAGCTTTGACTGTGACCTTTCCGCGAGTCGGGCGGCGTGGGTGAGCGAGATTGCCGTTCCGGGCGGCGTTCGACTGCGAATCGTGGGGCTGAATTCGGCCGTGGTGTGCAGCGAAGCAGATGATCACTCGCCGAGACAGCTTGTCATGGGTCCGGTGCAGAGCTTTGTGCCCCGAAAGGCAGGCGTTGCCTACATGACACTGGCTCATCACCCTCCGGACTGGCTGCTTGATGGTGACGACTTCGAGCAAATACTTGATCGTGTGACCCTGCAGCTGTTCGGCCATAAACACCAGGTGAGCGTCAAGCGCATCGAGAACGGGCTTCGCGTCGTTGCGGGTGCGACGCAGCCATCTCGCAGAGAGCCGAACTGGTTGCCCCGCTATAATCTGCTGGAATTGCGCGGTGCGGTCGGAGATCCAGGCTCTCTCGTTGTTCGAACCCATCGACGTGTCTGGTCGTCAGAACAGACGAAGTTTGGTCTCGAGGCCTTTGACGGTCAACACTTCCGAGAGGACCATCTTCCGCTGCCATTCCGTGTTGGCGAGGACACGCCACCGGTGGTCGTGAGCAACTCCAATGTGTCATTCTCGGACCAGAGCAAGCCGACTCCCAGCGTCGAGGAGTCGGCCCAGTCTGCCCCGAGCGCGAACCTTGATGACCCCATCGCGCCGTTTGGAGAGGAGGTATCCTCTCCCCCAGTGATCGGGTACCGCCAGGCAGTGAGGCTCTTCCTGGAGCGGCCGATCGGAATTCGCATTGAGATTCTCGCGGAGCTCGGGGTCGCAGAACGCGACGAACTTCGGAAGCTCAGCAGAGACCATCAATGGGGCCCAGTCCTGCGAAGGGTCAGGCGCGATCCTGAACGCTTGGAACAGCTCATCAAGATTCTGGATGAGAGAAGTGGCTAACCATAAGACGCCTCCATCGATGGCGGAGTGGGTTCGTCGTGCTGTTCCGTACTGCTCGGAGGAGTTCATATCCACGCTGTGGACCAGCGCTGGGCGATTCAAGCCACAACCAGGTGACCTCCCGCACTTGGCAAGAAGTACTCGCGACGGAGTCGAGCTGACGGAGGACATCGCGACGAGATTGGGGTGTCGAGCGATCGCCGGCCCCGTCGAGAGACGGGTCATGGGAGCAGCGGCGTTGCTCCTGAGCGCATCCGGTCGGTCCAGGTCCGCACGACTGATCGGTATCCGGCTAAGAGTCTGCGGCTTTGGCCAGAACGCTGGGCGCACTCTGTTCACGACGGTGCTCGGCTGCTTCGGTGAGAGGGTCCATAGCGGCGTCGGTCAGCCGGAGCTGGACGCGGCGTTCGACCGGGAGGCCATGGAACGAGAGCTCGCGTCACTCTCCACAGCGACGCGGCGAGACCAACGCGAGGACATCGCGCGAAGAGTCGGTGACCAGATTGAGGGGTTCGTCGCACGAGTAGAGGCGTCCCAGAACGGTGCTGCCGCCCGAGTACTTGCCCTTGACCGACGAGAGGGGACGACTCCGTTCGAAGACATCGTGGAGGTCGCGCTTGGTGTCGGGGGAAGCGACCTCGCGCTGCCGCTGGGTCGTGACATCGAGCGCGCCTTTCGGCACAGGTTCAGCCTGACTGGCGGAGAGGTCGGGCTCCGTCAGGCCGGCGCTCTCACGGCGCAGATCACGCCGGATGTTCTCGAGCGACTGGTCCAGCACTGGACGCATGGAGGTTCAGACTTGCACCCGCTGCTGTGCCACATCACGCAGGAGAGTGCTCTGCCGGTCGAAGTGTCAGAGGTGGACTATGCACTCCAACTCGCGCGAGAGGTTGCACTCTGTCACCAGGGGAGATGGACATGACCGCCGCCGTCGGAACAACGGCCGTCACCTGTCAGCAGGAGGGGTGCCCTGTAGCCCAGACGGGGATTTGCCTTGAGAACATCTCACCGACCAGCCGATGCCCGCACGCCTTGACGGCGACAGTCTCGGCTGTCTCGGTGGAGCCAGAGACCGGCGGAGTCGAACCGGCGAGCCCCGCGAGAGAGATCGACTGGGTGCCGCTCTCCGCTGGGATCGCGGTGCAACCCGGTGAGATCTCGGGACTCGAACTCCGCGGTTGGCCGGTTCCCGTCCTTGTTGCGGGTCAGATCAAGTCAGGCAAGACGACTCTCTTCTCAGCCATGTACGACGGGCTGCAGTTGGGCCAATTCGATCAGGTCGAGTTTGTCTCGAGCGGCACGCTCCTCGGGTTTGAGATACGAGTCCATCCAAATCGGCTCCACAGTGGACGGGACGCCCCCGATACCCTCCATTCGCGGAAGGGCAGCACCGAGTTTCTCCACCTGGCTCTAACGGCTGAACCCGGTCAGGCTCTCGTGGATCTCCTGCTGGCCGATGTCTCCGGTGAGCTGTTCCGCGACCTTTGTGACGGCACAGACCCGCGACAAGACCTCTCCTTCTTCGACGGACTCTGTCATCTGGCGATCGTCGTCGACGGCGAAAAGGTACGGAGTTACGCACATCGGCAGTCCGCCATCCTGGACGCCAAGAACCTCTTGGAGCGGATCATTCAAGACGAGCTTGTGGGCAGATCCGTCCAGCTTCAGATCGTGGTGACGAAGTACGACCTGCTGACCGCCGATCGCGGGAGTCCGCCCGATCCAGCCGACGCGGAGTCGTTTGTCGACAGCCAGGTTGACCGTCTCGCAGCCCTGGGCAAGGGATACTTCGAGACCGTTTCGATCCACAAGACGGCCTCCCGGTCCGAGAACCCCGGAGTTCCGAGACGTCACAACCTGGAGGGCTTGCTCCGTAGCTGGTGCACCAGCCCGACGGCCCAGAGAGGTTAGTTCAGTGTCCACCCCCGTTCTGTTGCTTGGCCTACCCGAGACCGGCAAGTCGACGTTCCTCGCTGCCTTGTCGTGGGCTCTCGGTTCGGGTGATTTCCGGCTGCGGAGGACCCTCCTGGCAAGACCTCGCGACTACATCTCGGGTCTGGAGAATGCTTGGCTGGAAGGTCGGCGCATCGACAGAACACTCAAGGGCAGTTCACATCGCATCGAGCTTGGTTTCGCCGATGGTGAAAACGAGGCGCGACTGGTGCTTCCCGACATCTCAGGGGAGAGCCTCCTCAGTTTCTGGGGCGATCGCCGTTGGACGCGGCAGTACGACCAAGACGCACAAGGGGCGGGCGGGCTGCTCCTGTTCGTCCGCGCGGATCAGTTGCATTGCCCCAGTCTCGTCGAGGACTTCGCCGACGCGACGGCCGAGGAGGAGGACGACCCCACCGACGAGGGTGCTCAGGGCCCGGAGGCGCCGCTGGAGCCGTTCGACGCCTCCAAAGTCTGTCCGCAGACCGTTCTTGTGGATTTGCTCCAGTCGGTGGCTCGTCAGCGTCGATACCGACCTCTGCCAACGACCGTGGTCATCTCTGCCTGGGATACGCAGCCGGTCGACCGGGAGCCCTCGGACTGGCTGAAGGCGGAAGCCCCTCTCTTGTCCCAATTCCTCAAGTGGAACGGCGGACGGTTCCCATCACGCGTGTTCGGAGTCAGTGCGCAAGGTGGAGACTACGATCGGGATCGCGAAGCCCTCTTAAGACACGCCGACCCCAAAGACAGGCTCGTCGTCGCTTCTGACGAGAGCACCGGACGCGACATCACCCTCGTGCTGGCTGAGCTGACGGCGTGATTCATCAGGCCTTGCATGGCTACAGGGAGGGACACAGGCTAATCGCCTCGTCGCTATCCCTCGACAGGGATGACGAGTACCGAATGTCACTGCTTAGTGACCTCTCCGGTCCGGGTCCAGAGAGCGGGTTCGATTCGTACCTTACGGGCTACCCCCTGCCGTCCGGTCGCTATGTGCTCGCCCGAACCTGGCTCGACCGCGCGGCTGAGCGCCCGGGCTGCGTTTGGACCCACTCTCTGCTGCTTGACGCGGTGCAGTTAGGCCGGCACTCGGCCCTTCCGCAGCTGGTGAACCACTTTGTGTACCCCGGGAATGCCGCGCTTGGCACATTTCGGCGACCTCTCGTCCTTGAGAGCGATGTGGCCCAGGCTGAAGCACTCGACCTTCCCCCGCTGGCGGCCTCGCTCTTGTCGGCGCTCTATTCAAGACCAGAGGCTCAACTGCTCGTCGGCGCGGTTGACTCACAGGAGTTCGAGGGGCTTCTGCTTCGGCTTTGGCAGCAACAGTGGCCCCGGCTGCGGCGCAGGTTCGCATTCTGTACAGGTTCACTCGATGACCGCGGGCGGATCAGCGGCATCCCCTTCGACGTACAAGTCGCGCCGCAAGCTCGGGTCCATCGTGTCGCGCGTGTGATGGACCGGGGGCTCCTGGTCGAAGACCGCCCAGCGGCTCTTGCGGAGGATGTTCACGTCGCTCCTCTCGTTCGCGATCTTCAGTCCAGCGGCGACACGGCCCTGCGAGGTTTCATGCGCGAGTTTGGAGCTGACGCCACCGGCGGTCGTGCATCAGCCTTGGCGCTTGTCGGTGTGTTCTCCGTTCTTGCTCGCTCGACGGCAGAGCCGCTCTCGAAGCTGGAGGAGGTCTTCCGCGTTCTCGAGGCCGAGCAGGTCGGCGACCTGGGACACCTTCGGGCCTCAGTTTGGGGACCCGACTCGCCCACTGGCGCCTCACCCATAGAGACGTTGCTCCACGCCGCGACCGTCGAACCCGCGGCGGTGACGGGAGTGACAAAGACGCGAGCGGTCGCCCAGTTCCGAGCCGCCATGGCAACAGCGTCTGATCCAACCATCGGCTTGGTTGTCGAGCTCCTCAGAGGTTCGCCGAACGAAATCGGCGACGAGCTCCTGTCGGCCTTCGCAGCCGAAGCCGATCCCGCCGTTGTCGCCGCCGTGGGTGATCGAGTCCCAGGTGCAGTCTCGGCCTTCGTCCGTGCGAATCCGAAGCTTGTTGGAACGCCGCGGCTATGGCATCGCCTCGGCTCGCGGCCCGAAGAACTCATCGAGGAACTCGATCGCATGGAGCTGCTCGATGAGGGTGTTGTCGATGCGGTCCTAAGGGTAGTCGGCCGGTCGTCGGGACTCCCTTCGAATCTTATTCGCTGCAGCGGAGCGCCTGGGTTGGGGCGACTCTTCGTGTGGCTCGGCGGTCAGCAGTCGTCCAGACTGGCTGACATCCCCCTTCAGTGGGTTGTTGACGGAGCGGCGATGCCCTGGACGGCGGTCGAACAGCTGCTCTCCGAACCGAAGCTCTCGACAGCAGTCTTCGTCCTGGCCGCTCGACTGGCAGTGGCGAACCGCCGGATACTCGTTCCAGGCCCTCGCTCCGCTCTCGATCTCCAGCAGCTGACGTCCCTTGAAGCCCCCTGGGCCCACCCGGCGTATGCGGCTCTCCTTGCGAACAGCCTACGTGGCAGTCTGGGGGTGGCGGAGCTCGAAGTCTCTTTTGCTCCCCTCCATGAGGTCGCGCGCCGACGACTGGAGGACACTGTGTGGCTCGCTCTTCGCCCCGCGCTTCCGGAGGTGGGGCGGTGGAAGGAGTGGGACCGCTGCGAGATCATGAGGCTTGGGGTCGTGGACGCTGTGCTGGCGAAGCCGGACTGGCCGCTTGAGACCCTTCACCGGGTCTGCCAAGAGTCTCTGGAGACGTGGAGAGCGCTTCTGCGTACGGCGGTTTCCCGAGCCGGCGGACGGCGCCACTTGAAGCGACTGAAGAAGTCGGCGAAGGCTGGCGACTTTGACCTACCCCGCCGGTGGCTGGAGGAGCTGGAGTCCCGGCTCCGTTGGAGTCGAGGCCTGGGTCGATGACCGACTCCGCCCGATTCGGAGAAGGGAGTAGACCAGCCAGTTGTCGCCGGGTCATCTGTAACTGGTCGAGATTAGCAGCGTCTTCGGCCTCGCTGGGTGCCTCGAAGTTGCGGCGGCTCTTCCGCTGGTGCTTGATGTAGCCCACGCTGCGCTCCGTCTTGCCCTTGGTCCGAGCTCGGTACGGCGCACACGCCTTCGGCTCGATCCCCCAGTGCTTGCAGAACGCCAGGAGCACTGGATTGAAGGTCACCTCACGGGTCTGCCGGTCGTGCTTGAGGACCAGCGACTTCGGGTTGTCCATGAGCAGCTCGGCCGGCACACCGCCGAAGTGCTCGAAGGCGAGCTCGAAACCCCCGAGCCACTGCGCCTGCCGCTCACACGGCCACGCGCAGACGAAGACTCGGCGGGAGTAGCCCAACGTCATCACGGCCAGGTGGACCAACGTCTTGCGCCCGCCAATCATCACCGTCACCTGCCCGAAGTCGACTTGGAGCTGACGTCCAGGCGCAGTCTCGAAGCGGACCGTGGCCTTGGCCTCGGCCAGCAACTCCTGCCGGAATGGCTTCACGGCCCGCTGAACGGTCCTCAGCGTGACCTCGATCCCGTGCTCACGCGCAAGCTCACGCTGCACGACGACAGCGTTCCCGCGGTGTTTCCGGAACTGTGCTCGGAGCCAGGCCTCGTGACCCTCGAGGCACTTGACCCGATCAGGCCTCTTGTACGGCGTCCAGCCGCCCTCGCGGATGTAGTGCTTCACGGTGTTGCGCGCGATCCCCAACTCTCGGGCGATCCGTCGCGTACCCAGCCGAGCTGGTGCAGGCGGCCGATCGCCACCACGTCGTCTGGCGTCTTCATCTCATGCCTCCGGGGCGCTGTGTACGCCCGCGGAAGCGGCTTCGTCGTGGTCGGCATGGACCTCTCCTCCGGGTGGCGGAGGGGGGGCATTCTTCATGTCGTCAGGGGGTCAGTTTTGCGTGTCGCCTGACACACGGTCTGCCTGGTCGGTTCGGACGAGGACCTGCACTTCGTGTTCGGCTGGGGCACGGGGCGCGTACCACCGACTCGCTCTCGGAGCCGAGCCGGCCTGGACGAATGCGGCCGAGCTCCCCCTGCTCAGCTGTACCGCTCTTCTGCAGCACCCAGGGTGGGGCCGCCCGGTGGCAGAACTCAGCGATGGTGCAGCCGTGGTGGTGGGTGTCGAGAGTCAGACGGCGGATTCGCTGACGCTCATGGCCTGGGCCGAGTCTGGGGAGTCAGAGACGTGGACACATGTCGCCGCTGATGGCGAGCAGCCGATCGGCCAGCTCCCTTCAGACCTGACGTTTCTTGTGACGTTGGAGGGTGAGCTCTTCGTGCTTGATAGCGCGAACGTGACTCTGTACCGAACCCCGGTCCCCTAGGGCCAATGCCGATCAGATAAGCCCTTCCAGGGGTATCCGGAAGGGCTCGTCAGGATCATACTGATGCCTTGGAGCGCTTC
>ENA-OWNT01003542-OWNT01003542.1-seawater-metagenome-genome-assembly--contig:-NODE-3542-length-14588-cov-3.594032_pt1 | contig 14588 bp, 15 predicted proteins | sample MGYA00238136_ERZ651165 | MGnify/ENA primary metagenome ERZ651165 (study PRJEB26861, sample SAMN08777766) | seawater metagenome | isolation source: coastal seawater | place: USA: Florida | collected...
CCGCACCGCACCGCTCTCAACCAACCAAGATGTCACGACACCACCCACAATCCCACCACCCTACGACAACGTCGATTCGTTCGTCGTTCGTCGTTTGTCGTCGGTCCAACCAACCCAACAGTCAACAGTCCGCCATCTGGTTGGCTGTCAAGTGGATTTGGTCGCCGCGCGCTGTCGGCTGTCGACTGTCGACTGTGGGTGTGGACTGTGAGCTGTGGGCTGTGGGAGGGCGTCGAGTGAAGGTCACTGTGCTCTCTGCTGGATGGCTGCCTGCTGGTGGTTCGTGGTTCCATTCTGTGATCTTTGCATGCCATCACCGCACGAACGACGTTGAACGTATGTTTCCGCAATCGATAACATCGTAAACGGAAGACTACATGCCTCTTCTTCAAAAGCGTTGCTGCTCGTTGGCCGAAAACGGCCCGAGCCGCTACAGGTTGAATGGCAAAGGTTGCGTGACGTTCAAGGCGGCATCCGACAGAACGGAAGCGGAAACAACGTCATGTACAGTGTATGTACATGGGGTCGTCGCTGACTTGGACTTTCCTTGATTGTTTGATTCTGCGTCGTGATCGTACTTGCTGGAAAGGTGTCGGCGTGCCGTGATATTTTAGTAGCGCCGACCGTGCAACAGATATTAGAGAGTCACACTGCAATCAAGTTCAGGTCAAGCATTCGCGACGGCGCAGGATTTGTCAATCCTCCAGCGTCAGTGACTCTGCGTCGCTTCGTGAACTTTAAAATAATCAATTGCAATAAAGCAAATGAATAAATTACAAACTGGATGAACTCACAACGTGATGAATCATCAAGGACTTTCGTCGTTTTCTAGTGCTATCAAAGCGGCCGCAACATTGCGCCGTTCTGTGTTGAGGATGTTGAATGTTGCGGCTGCATTCACGGTGCTCATAACATCCACTGATAAGCCTTTCTCGCGTAGGGCGTCTAACAACTCCGGATCAAGTTGGTGAACTGCATCTCCACATCCTATTAGTAGCAGATCTGGCAGCGGGTTGTGCAACTACGAAAATAGCGCGTCGGATTGGTGAGATCAAACGCACTGATATCAAAGCACATGCACTCATGGAATTACCCAAAGCAAGGAAAATGCTTCTACATTCAACTGAGATACATGAGTCACGTTCCATCCAAAAAATGAACGAGGTAGAAGCAGAAGTGATCCGTGGACCTCGTCGCCTCCGATCGAGAAGCCTCCCGTGAAGTGGCCGTACACAAGAGTTTCCTCTGCGTCCGCCTGCAAAAACGTGCACAGCGCTCTGAATTGCAACGTGGTGTATTGTGATACATTCTTGTTGAACTTACCTCGAACATCTCGTACTCGTGTACATTTGGCCTTGGCGGGGGTTTCTGGTTTTCACCGTCCGTGTCGTCACTTTGTTCAGTGGAGAAGGGACACATCTGTGTGCGTGGTAGGGCCAGTCGCTGGCGCTGTCTTCTCATGCAGCGTTGTAGCCCCGCAACAATCCGACGTGGTACTGCTGCCCGCAGCATCTTGCTCACGAACTAACTAGGTCGTAACCCAACAAAACGGTTGGAACATATAACTTTGAGAGAAAAATTCAATTGGATCGGCACGGACACGGCCAACAATAGAACGGGTCGGGCCGAGGTGCACGTGACAAAAGTCTGTGGCAGGACTTGAGCGATCAATCGCACAATCGCTGGATCAACCCTTTCCGCAACGATCAAACTTCACTTGCGAACCAACGCATTGCGGTTGAGTATTGTGACAAGACCGCAGCGTGGGTTGCTCTGAACACAGTCGAGGGACGGCGCGTGAGAGGTGCCAAATTTTCCAGCAGTCAAGTCCATCCTCGTACCCCAACAACGAGGACCAGCACAGCAGCACAAACTCGAGGCCGGAGGGTGGAAACCACCTTCAATATCCAACAACAGCACCGCCACCAATCCGCAAGAATCGCCGGCCACAAGCAAACAAGAAGAACCAAAAGCAACAACAACGACGACGACGACGACGACGACAACGACAACGACAACGACAACGAAAGCGATCAAGCAACGACAACGAACGAACAAACGAACGAACGAACGAACGAACAAACGTCGGCATTGTATTTTCGTACAGGCTAATGTTCATAATTCGTGGGGCTGAGTGGCTGAGTGATTTTTGAGTGCCGAACAGTGAGCGGCAGTGAGTGAGTGAGTGAGTGAGTGAGTGAGCGGCAGTGAGTGAGTGACTGTGAGTGAGCGACGTTGTGGGAGTGGAAGTGAGTGACTGTGAGTGACTGTGAGTGAGTGAGTGACTGTGAGCGAGTGAGTGAGCGAGTTGGGGAGTTCTGGCGTTTCTCACTCACTCTCACCCACTCACTCACTCCGTCAACTCGCCCGTTTCTCTGCCGCTCCGCGCTCACCCACTCACTCACTCACTCACTCACTTCGTTCGTTTGTTTGGTTGCGTTGGTTTGTTCGTTCGTCGTTGGTTCGTTCGTCGTTCGTTTGTTCGTTTGTTCGTTCGTCGTTCGTTTGTTCGTTCGTTTGCTTCGTTCGCTCGCTCGTTCGTCCGTTTGGGGCTGGTTTGCAACTGTGTTGTGCGTGGTTGCACAATCGCCCTTTCCCACCGACAATAAATCCACACTTCTCTGTCCCTGTCGCATTCTCCTCATCGATGTCCGCCGACTGTTACGTGCGAGGGACAATACGTCAGATAGACCTGCTACGACCCAACCACAGCAGAACGACATGGTGCCCATTTACACAATGTTGTGTGGCGCCAGGTCCCATTAATTTTATTCACGAGGACTTTGAACATCCTTTTGTTATCAATTATTATTGGCTTTGCATATTACTCCTGGGTTTCTGGTGTTCAATTTTCGACGGGTAGACGACACGATGGCGGAGGCAGAAAGTAGGCAGAAAGAGGTGCAGCTCTTCGAACCGACATATCAACTCGGTCCGGAGGAAAAGGAACGCTTCAGACCATCAGAAGTAAAGAAGATTGCAGAAGAAGTTCTGAAGAAATACCTCGAAGGAGTCACAGAGTAAGTTGATGGTTGTCGTTCACTCGTGTTTCCGTGGGTGGATTCGTCACCGTATGAACACGCTCGTGTTGCAGGTACACAAATTCAACAGTGAGTGCCAGTTGCGAGGACGTTTGCGAGACGATCAAAAAGCGCGTCAAAGAAGAGTGCTATCTTCCACGGCACAAGTTGGTGTGTCAAGTCGTTCTGGGCGAGATGAAGGATCAAGGAGTCCGTGTCACGTCGCGCTGCTTGTGGGACCCTGACTCCGACAACTATGCGTCCGCCTATTACAAGAATGTACGTACAAAACCAATTTGTGGTGGCGTTGTTTGTCTGGCGTATCTGACTATTTCCCGGTGCGTTCGCTACAGAATCACGTGTGGGGCTGCGCAATGGTTTTTGGACTGTACGCTGAGTAAGCCAACAACGACCGCACAAAGTGTGGTTCTGTTGTGCTTGCTCCGTTGGGAGTGCATGAGCTGTGTGATTGTCACCAGATGCGATAATATTATTTTTTTTGTCTTGTTTACGTTGTAACCAACTCGATATCTCACGGCTTCATTCTGGTGCTCGTGACGTCCATGCGCTGAGTTGTTGCGTCACGGGCTTCTTTCGACTGTGTACTTCTTTACGTGGAATAGTATCGGTCACCAAAGTCGCCAAGCCCGGGGACAATGTACTTGTTCTCGTTCAAATGGCTGTCAACGGCGGCGGTCACAATTTTGATCTTGGGGTAAGTTGCAGACAAGGCATCCAAACCTTCCGGACAGGAAACAACGTTGAGGAAAAGGATGTTCTCCTCCTTGACCCCAGCCTCGATCAGAGTTTTGATAGCAAGAATCGCACTGCCGCCAGTCGCGAGCATCGGGTCAACAAGGATTACCATGCTGAGAGAGGCAATGTCCTTCGGGAACTTAGAGTAGTAGAGCTTCGCAATCTTGTCGGGGTGCTCTTCGTCCCGTTGGCACAGGATTTTACCAACCTTGATGTTTGGAGCGCAAGAACGCACAGCTTCGAGCAAAATGTCGCCTGAGCGTACAATGGAAACTGCACACATGTCTTTCTGGTTTGGAGGCTTTAATCCAGTGTACTTGCCACATGGGGTAGTCACGGTGTGGACTTCAACGCCTTTGACACGTGCAAGACCTTCTTCGGCCAGAATACGCATAAGGCGGTCGGCATCAGTGATGTACTGAGCCACGGGAGTGTTTAAGTTGCGGATGCTAGTGAACAGCAAAGTAATAGCTGGCGAGTCTAGCACCGTCGTATTTGGCCATCTGTGCGATTTCTCGCCGTCCGCGACAGAAATGGTCGGGGATAGGACCGGCATGGAGTCGAGCGCGTTGCGCTGATTCCACAGAAGGTAGCCACCTGCACCAGCCGCAATGAGAACAGGAACCGCCCCGACGCCTCGGGACTTGTTATCGGCCGCTTTCGAGAACGCTCGAATGTTGCGGCCGAGCCGACGGCTCTGTCGAGCAAACCTGGCGAAACCTTGGAACATGGTTGGATCTGGCAGAGAGTATTCTGCTGGCTCGATGTGATAAGAGAACACCACCACGTGGCAAAAGGTGACAAGAGGTGGGTGCGCAAAAAATCCACGGTCCGTGGATTTCTTACGTAAAAGAGAGGAGAAGAAAAGAAAGTTTCGCGGACAGTCGAGCATTGGCAACACGGCCACCAACATAGATGCGGCCCCGCGAACACCACTACGTGTCATCAAGGATGAGGGGTGCCGGCTGACACCAACGGTGCTGCCTACGATTGAGCGACTTCCACGTCACTGTGTAGTTGTACCCACAGCACATAGGCGCCCTGTTGACACCACTGCGCGCCAACCGGGAGTCACTCGTTGGAGGTGAGACCACCTCCTTGCTGACAGCAGTCGGAGGAGTCAGAAGGTCGGCGCGGTTGGCGGGTTCCCTAAGCTATGCCTCTACTTCAAGGAATGGCATTCCCAGCTCGTGTCAGCAATGACCACGCACACGCCGGCTGGTTACCGCAGCAAAAAGTTGAGGTCTCGGCAGCAACGTTGAGGTCTTGGCAGCAATGTCGCGAACAATCAATCAACACAGCAAGGTGCACCACATCCACGTCTACGCACCGCCCACGGCCACGTCAGTCCACGTCCTTGTAAGTAGTAAAGCATCCTCATGAAGTCAAGTCGAGCCGCAACGAAGTCAAAAGTTAGAAGCCAGAAGCCAGAAGCCAGAAGTCAATCAAAGGCGTCCGTCCATCCTGCTGCTTGGCTGTTCGTTCGTTGCTTCGAAGGCGTGCGATTCATTTTTATCGTGCGTTGTGGCCAAGCGGTGCCTTCGACCTTCAGCCGTCGGCAGTGACACGTACGCCCAATGGCCACCACCTACCAACTGTACCTGCACAGCAACTTCAACAATTCCGGTAACTAATGTACTACTGCTTGAACGGTATTACATTTTACAGAATTGCGAATGTGTAATTGTGAATGACATAACAGTGACATTACTCTATTCAGCAAAGACAGTACTGGTGAGCGGGTTTCAGTAGAAGTGGAATAGAATAGTTTAGAGCGGGTGGGGTGGGTGAGCTGTGTGTGGGTGAGCAGGTGGGTGGGTGGGAGTAAGAGGGCGAGAGAGTCGGCGTTACAACGACGACAACGACGACGACGACGCCGACGACAGCGACGACGACGACGACGACAGCGACGACGACGACGACAAACGACAAGCAACGAGCGACGAACGGCGACAAGGCGACGATAGGACGGCACCAACAACACTGCAACGTGCGCTGAATGACGACGACGATACAGAGCTGGGCAGGTGCGTGCGAACGTGCAAGCCAAACGGAATTGGTTTAATAGGAGGAGCGACATGGTTCGAAGGGTAGTGGTTTGGTCCGACGTGACGACGGAACATCTTTGCGGAAGACGATGCTGTGTGGACCCACCAACTTGTCATGTCTGCCAGGCACACAGGTTCTTTGTAAGAGGTTATTCTTTTTAAAGCGAAAAATTGCGCAAAGGAGCTTCTTGCAACTGTGTGACCAGCGTTGTGGTGTGTGGTATTACGTCACCAATTCTAGTTTGACATTCTCGAAACGCTGCCCGTGTCTGCGATTCTGCTCCGGCAGCCTTCGCTTCCACAATGTCGCAAACAGAACTGGAGCTGCGAAAAAAATGGGAACTCAAAGCAAAGGCCTCGTATTCTGACATGATTCAACGGGAGAAAAATCAGTCCAAAGGTCACCGGAACTCTCGTTCGAAAACGAACTGGCAACCGGGACACTTCCCAAACGTGCCCGACCGATTCCGGTTCGGGGCAAAGCACAACACACCATATAACAACAACTTGTTTTATGAAGCCAGAATAGTCTCAGAGAATCAACGAATCGGTATTCCCGAAAAGCATGCAAAAAAGCCAAGCTTTTTCGACAGAAGTCCCCTTCCAAAGACTGGGCGTGAAAGAGAGCACAAGGCGTACAGGTACGGTCATAAGGAGGGCTTCGCGTACATCAAGAAAAAACACGCTGAAAAGAATGACGATGCCGAGCTTGACAATGCCAAGCGCGAAAAGTTGGAAAAGCTTGAGCGAATGCTACGTGAATCACAAGATCAACGCAGGGATCTGGACCAGAAATTTAATTTAGTATTGAGCTCAATCCTGGACGGGGTCGGGCCAAATAGCGTGAAGCAGAAAAACAAGAAAACTTCGCTTTCGCTCCAGCAGCAGATCGAGAAACGAAAGAAGGCATACCAGCGTTCTCGTCGGCGCCGTTAAATGACAATATCTTGGACCCCGAACGAAAGTGCATTTGTCGAATTACAGTACTTTGCGTAGGTACGCCTCGTAACTTGGCCGAAGGCTGCATCCTTGTTGCAGAGGGAACTACTGTTTGCACAAAAGTACCCAAGTGTCTGCTAGATCGCTCACGAAACAACAAACTTCTATCATAATAACGTTACTTTGCACCATTTGTATCCGACAACCGCCATCTTATCGCCGTGAGCTTCTTGCACTTCGCTCCGTCCGTGCAGATCCTGATGGGGCTTGTGATACTTGATGTCGAAGCTGTGCTTGATTGAGGACCACTGAGGATGTTCCCTTGTACCCGTGGCTGTGGGAGCCGTTGGGTACCCACGCCGGGTTGGGCAATTCATCGCCTTCCGGTTGCTGTTTTCGCAAATGGGCATCAGGCTGAAATTCGGGAACTGGGTCTGCAATATACTCAAAATTGCTGCCTCCGAAAAATGCCTTCTTATCCGCGTACTGCATTTTCTTGGGAGGGTTAGACGGCCTCCATTGCGGTGGCGGTTCTTCGTCCCCTTTTGATCACACAAAGAGCGAAAATTGACAGAAGATCAGAAGTAAGCTCGAACAAGGTTGACGCTTCCAAAACGCACACAAACCTTCTGCGGCGGCCGCGGCTCTTTTCTCGGCCTCTGCTTGCTCTCGCCTCTGCTTTTCTTTGATCATTGCTTGTGTCTGATCGTCGTCCTCGCCGTACAATTCCTTATCCTTGGTGAAGGTAGCAACGCCCTTGTTGGAGACACGACCTACATCGGCAACATGTAAATAATACTTTCATCGCAAGATAGACGCTAGCCACACAGTCGTACCTGCAAAAGGCTTGGGCGCATCTCCGTGCACTTGTCTTAGCTTCTCTTCGGCGGCCTTCTTGCGTTGTAGTTCTGCATCGCGGGCTGCTGAGTATGGTGATTCAATGTACTGGTTGATGCGTTTCAATGGGTTATCCTCTCCGTACACTGGCATCAGAACGCCTGCGGTTCCCGGTCTAATCAACGTGCACAACAACAAGAAAAAGAGTGAACAAACACAAACCCAAGCGCTATCATTGCGGCGCGGTGCTCGTACCCGCCCTTCTTGACTGGAGCAGTAGTGAAGTTGGGTTGCTTGAAGTTGTCGAATTTTCTAGAAGGAGAAGCCATAGCCTTTTTCGCATTTTCAATTTTCTTCTTCAGCTCACTAACGTCAGCATCACCGTCGATTTCGGTGAGAAATCTCGGCCGTGAGAAGGTGTCTGTGACTTGTTTGGACTTCTTTTTCCCAGCAGCGAAGGCCGCTGCTTGGATGCGCTTCGCCTTCTGAGCGCGGAGTTCGGCAGCTCGAATTTGTGACCGGCTCATGTATGGATCCCCGGACGAGTTTGAAATAAATTTTCCAAATGTCCCTGTTATGTTTTTGCTCTGTCTTCTTCCACTTCGCAGCTGTGCCCCCTTACCCCTCGCATGCTTTGCGTCTAGTTTTGACTTTTCGACGAATTCGTCGCCTGCAGAAGCAGACCTGGCGGGGCTGAAATAGCCAAGCATCGACTTTTTGCCTTTCTTCAATGATTCTGCGTGCTCTTTTTCGTACTGCTGTAGTTTCTTTGCGCGCCACTCTGAATCGTGCTGTTTGGGTTGCAACAACCTTGACTCATAGTTGATAATGAGTTTTCCGTTGTCATCGCGCTTCACCTTCGGCTTCTTTGGCGAAGTGGCCTCCTTGCGCCCGTGAGAAGCCATTTTGGAGTCGCAAATACCACCAGCCCACCAGGACAAACGCAAATGCAAGTTTCTCAGAAAACTGAGATTTCTTGGCCCGCCACATTTCTACGGTTGCTTATTATTCTCTCCCGGCCTCAAGCCACCCTACTGCTGTCCAAGTCCCTGCACGTTGCCGCACGAACAATCCTTGCACCGTCACGGCAAAAGCAGTCTTGTCCATGAGAGAAGCGCATTCATTCATCGTTGACGAAGGCTTCGATGACCATCATCACAAAGACCATCGCATTCCCCTCATCCTGGAGCAAACGCCACGCTTCTGCTTCGCTTCACATAAACACAACGACGCCATACCCCACCCACGACGTCATCGTTCTTCGCTGCAGTGTCTCTGTCGATTGTCGAGGTTGTCGGTCAGTCGTCTGTTGACTGTTGTTGCTTCGTTGCGTTGCGTTCGTTGCTGCGTTGTGGCGATGACGCTCTCCGCCGCCGACGACGTTACTCCCAAACGCACTCACTCACAGTCACTCACTCACTCACAGTCACTCACAGTCACTCACAGTCACTCACAGTCACTCACTCACTTACTTACTCATTGTCACTGTGAGTGACAGTGAGTGACTGTGAGGGCAGCGCTGCTGAAACTTGGGAAGCTGCAAAATTAAGGACGCGTCAGCTGACAGACTGACTGACTGACGAACGCGCAAACGACGAACGCGCGACGACATATTCGCCCATCGCAGTTCAATCGCCAATGAATAGCCAGCCATTCAATCGCCATTCAATCGCCATTCAATCGCCATTCAATCGCCATTCAATCGCCGTTCGCCAATCAGTTTGATAAAGAGAGTTCACGTGTAATGCTTGGATGGAATACATGCACAATCTGGCGACTTGTGAGTGGCCCCCACCCAAATACCGCAACCCCATGTGTTACATTCTGCATGATTTGATAACTCGTCCACATGGTGTTTACATTGAATTGAAAGTGCACCAGCAAGTGCGGCGTTTGTGGACCAACGAAACGGCTGATGGCATCCCCATTCATTGTCGTTACTACAGCTGTAAACCTTATTCTCCGAGGAGGACCTCGCTTTCTATCTCGTACATGCGCATTGCAGACTTATACATGAGAATGTCCAATTGGTTGTGTTTGATGATGAGATTTCTCGTGCGCTCGTCGGGTTTCGAGTCCAGGATGCGACCGCACGCGTCCGCGTCAGGAGATGCATTGTCGTGGCTGATTGTACACTGAGAGCTTGACGTAGATGATGTACTACCCAGAAGTTCAGGGGCCAGCTTCTGCAGCATCCGCAAACCACCGTCGCTCAGGTCTTCGGTATGCAAAATGATCGTGCTGCGGTTCCACATGTTGAAGTAAGCGCGGAGAAACATCTTCTTCTGAGAGCTCATTGGTGTGTCTGCGACCGAGTAAGGCTCCTCAACACCTCGCAGTTGATTCCCGGAGAAGAATTGCGTCATGTAATTGGAAAGCGATCGTTTGCAAGCATCAGTTGTGCCTTCCAATGAGTCAATGGTGCCATTGTCCAGCATTTCGTACACATCCGCCAGCGGAACGCAATTGAAGCACCTGCAGCAAACAAGCAGCCCGCAAAATACCACTCACATGCTTGTGCCGCAAGTAGCACGACCACATTGAACGCATTTCTTACGCTGGGCCGCTTTGAGACACCCTTGGCCTCGAAAAATGTCGATAGAAAGACCACAGACGGTCAACTGGATGCCGCAACACGGACACAATGCGTGCATTTTCCCATCCAAAGCGATCCACATCGTACAAACTGGTACAAAACGACATCACACTGGCTGTCTCGTACCTGTGACCAGCGTTGTCATACATGAATGTATTGAACCGATTGCACTTCGTCAATCGTGTGCACACAAACCTATTGCAATGTGGGCGCTCGTAGCATTGTTCGATGCTACCAGTATCACACTCGTCTAATTCGAACGTAGTACACTTTTCGGGTGCACCTGCTAGTGAACTGCAAGCGCATTCGAAGAAGTTTAATATCGATGTGCCACCTGAATGACAAAACGAGAACTGCAGAGTAAAAAAGGCGACATTCCACGGTCCACATACGGTGTTAAAAACCCACCTGTTTTCATGTGGTGAAGCTGTAACAGCGAGTGTGATCTCATTGCCCCAGTGTCTGGATCAATCCATGACTGGGGGAAAATTGCGAACAAAGTGAAACAGCACCAGAGTTAGTTTCCAGATATGACACGTGCACGTCGAAAGGATTACATGTGACCGTACCGGAAAGCTCGAGAAATTCGACTCCAGTCTAGCGGTGAGCGATTCCTAGTCACCGAACAAAGAGTAAGCAATGCAAAACATCAACGACTGGTGATACTTTGAGGCTACGTATGTACCTCAAGCGACGCTTGTGCTCGTGAAATGAAGTTCTCAGCTGCGGGGTCCTCTCCAAATATTTTGTTGAATAGCCGCGTGACCTGTGTTGTTGGCGAGCAATTGTTGATGTTGGGAGAAGGAGATGTGAACAACGGAGACAAACACACAGATACCTCTTGCCCAGCTGCGACTTGCGAAGCCGCTGACGTGCTCGATCTACGTGGGTTGAGATGCCGAGTTGGGGGGGCTCGTCGTTTATCTCTGCTGGCCAAAAAGGTCTCCTTGCGCTGCTTCAGCTGTTGTAGCAACAGTGCTTTTGATTCATTCGACATCGATAGTATCTCCGAGCGGTTGTGCTTTGGAAGGTGACGCAAGACATTGTGTGAATTGGAATGATTCAAAGGAAACGTCCGCTTGAAAGAAGTATTTTTTCTTGACTGAATTGACACCCCCGTCGCTGTAGTTGTTCCAAGGCTGACGAGGCCGGCGACCACGACGAGAATTCTCCAACTCCACATTGCGGGCAGCGTACTCAGTTCTCTGGTACGCACATAAATGCCTTCAACGGGCGGCAACAGCCGTTCTTTTCGAAATGGCCAATTTTCTTCAGTGACAATATCGTGATTTGCAACAGCGTGCAACACAGTCGCGACAAACCTGCTGCACAGCACCCACAACATTGAGAAGTCCGTCCTCAGTGAAACAAAACTCAGCCAAACGCCATTACGGCCATCACAACTCGACTCGGAACTGCCTTCTGTGATCAAAGACTTCCTCCACCTACCACTTTTTTTCGGTCGTGAAACACACCCACAATCCCTTCGAATGCGCTGCTTCACAACGCTTCGACTGCTCCGTTGCTTCGTTGCTTCGTTTCCTCGCTGCTTCTTAACGTCGTTGCTTCTGACTGCCGTCGGCCAGCGCATCATCGTTCGTTGTGGTGAAGTCACCGACGACTCGAACGACTTCGAAACGACGAACAAACACCCCATCGCAACTGTCCTGAAAACGAAGTTTCTGTTTTATACTGTACATTTGAATGGCACTTTAGTGTGAAGCGAACGAAGTGCACGAACGCTGAGAAAAATAGTGAATCGACGAAGGAGCGCGGCGGAACCGGTAAAATGGTAGATTGTACACGAGGTTCGTTTTATTCCGCTTCTCAGTGTACAGAATTGTAAAAAGTACCAACAGCAGTTTTCACAGTAACATCATGTTGTTTTAAACGGAATATAGTAGTACCGAGTACTGAGTAAAACACCGTTTCTGAAGCTCGCGCAGCGCCGTCAGCGTTCACTGGCGTTACGCTGCGTTTGTGGTGAGCAGCAGTCGCTGTTCGTTGTTCGTTGTTCGTTGTTCGTTGTTCGTTGTTCGATCGAGCGCCGATCGATCGAACGATGACACAGCACAGCGTCGTCATCACGCTGTCACCACAATGCATGACGCGCTTGGCAAGCGGGTCAGTTCGTTCAGTTCGTTGCGGCTCGCGGCGAGGAAGTAAGTAGACTGATTCACAGGCGTGGATAATGATGGTCTCGTGTGTGTGTCGGAGGAGGAGGAGGAGTTTGTGCCAAGCTTCGTTTCGTTGGATGTTAGTTGTTGGTGACAAGGCATTGTGGTGGTGCGGGCATTTATGAATGTGTTGACTGACTGGTTGTGTGCAAGCGGCTGGGGGACTGTAGCGATGGTGAAGAGCAATAACGTCCGGCAGCGAAGTCAGTTGTGTATCAGTTGTGTATGCAGTGCTCATTTCATTGTACACAAGAATTGCTTTTCTCGAACGAAGAAAACTTCTCAGAAATCGGTCGTTCCAATTCGTACAAGAAAATCCTGCTCACATAATGTCGTCGACTGTTACTTTCGAAGTTGGTATGACCTGTGGAGGTTGTGCCAATGCATGCAAACGCATTCTTTCAAAACAAGCCGGTATGTGTTGCGCTTGCGCTTCATCTGACGTGACCCAGAACTCCTCCTTCCGGACTCACTTGTGTTTGCTTGTCTGTGAAGGAGTGTCCGAGGTGACCGCCAATGTGGAGACGAAAGCAGTCGTTGTCACTGGAACCAACTTGGATGCACAGGTGTGCTATTGTGCGGCTGGTGCACTTGAAAGCGCCATGGTTTAGCGGCCTTTGCAATTTGTGTCCCATAGGCTCTGCTCGCCTCCCTCCAAAAATGGGCGAACGCCTCCAAAAAGAGTTTGAAGCTTGTCAGCAGCAGTACGATTGCAGTTGCCTTGGTATTTGCGACTGGTACTGAAAGGCGTGATCAATTTGTGGACTACTGTTGCGATCGTAGGCTAAGCATCAAAACGGAATGGAACGCTTCGAAGCTTTGGCCGTGACTTCGTCGTTTCTCCCGCGTTGCTGCGTGTCTCCACCGTGTCAGTTCTCAGCAGCATCGTTCCATCACATACTCCGTGTCCGCACCGTACTGCCGAGAATCGAACGCAGACAAAGACGACCATTGCAATTCTTTCGCTTTCAATGAAGTGATAAAATAAATAATGACTAATGACTTTTCCCCCGTTCCTTTTGAAAAAGAGACAGCTGCGCAGGCGCTTCATTAGTCGAGGCTGTCCTCGCTGTCGTCCTTCTGTCGGGCACTTGAAGTTGTGGAAGCACTCGACTGGCAGATGGGAGACTTAGCGGATGCTGGAGCACTGCCCCCGTCGTGCCGGGCTTGGTTTTCACATCGCTGAATCACTGCTTGTACAAGTGCCTCCGTGACAACATCCATGACCTGTTGTCGAAGTTGCTTGACCTCGTCCCCTGCAGCCTGGAGTGAGGGCGGCACAATTAGTGACAGCACTCTGACGCACACATTTGTATGCCTCCTGACAACATACCCTTGCGGCTTCAATGTCCAAAGCGGTACCTTTGACGCGCAAACAAGGAGCTAGGTGAGGAGTTGCATGCCATTCCGCCATGTCCGGTCGAAACTCTGTTTGTGCGAACACTGCTCTGCCGCGACGGCGGCCTCTGCGACCGCCTGCGTTTCTACGCACCGGGTCGTGAGCATCGGACACCGGTTTTTCATGATACAATTGAGATTCTATGTCTGCACTCGCTTCTGTTACTTTTTTTGACTCTTCCTCGTAGTATGCGTCCAACATGTTGCCGAGCACGGCTGTGTCAGTGGCGCAATGACCGAAGAACACCTGCACAAAATTCTAGCACCGAAGCCGCATTGCGGCCGCGTTTAAATTGGTCGATTGGACTCAAAATATTGTCTGCATTTTCACAAGACAAATCACCAACAAACAGAGTAATTGCAGTATCTACTTAATGTCTTCCTTACCGATGTTGAGTGTGGCTTGACCATTGCAGCGCTTCAACGCGCTTGCGCGAGGAGCACAGCAACGTTGGTGCAAATGTGTCGACTGCATTTTGGTTGCTCAACCCATTCCTCACACGTACACCTCCAGTTTTCCGTCCATTACCATACGCACTTCGGTGACACCGAATTGCAACATTTGCACCCGCGTGACCACAGATAAAGGGGCTGCCTCTGCCTTTCGACACCTCTGCCTCGACGCGTCGACGACCTTCGTTTGCAAACGTTGTTGCAGCTTGCAGCTCCGCCGAACACACGGTCGCTGCGTCGCTGCGTCGCTGCGTCGCAACTACACGAGCAAAAAAAGAAAAGAAAAAGGTGGCACAAAGTAAGACAATGCATGCACACACAAGAAGGGTCCGAACCCACGACCCAGCGGCGTCCACACACTTCA
>ENA-OWNT01003543-OWNT01003543.1-seawater-metagenome-genome-assembly--contig:-NODE-3543-length-14586-cov-3.062995_pt1 | contig 14586 bp, 16 predicted proteins | sample MGYA00238136_ERZ651165 | MGnify/ENA primary metagenome ERZ651165 (study PRJEB26861, sample SAMN08777766) | seawater metagenome | isolation source: coastal seawater | place: USA: Florida | collected...
CCCCAGGTCGGGCAGGTCGAGGCCGATCTCGAGGTCGCTGTTGCCGGGCGCGACACGCCCGCGGGCGTTGGCGCGCATGTTCGCGGCCGACACCGTGAGGTCGCGCAGCGCGACAACCCCGTCGCGTCCCCGGCTCGCGTCCAGCACGATCGAGGCCGCCCCGCGCAGCAGCCGGTCGGCCTCGGGCACGCCGACGGCAAGGTCGCGTGGCCGGGCCTGCGTCTGCTGATGGTCTCGACCACGGGCGAACACTCGGCCTATTTCGAACTGGACGAGGCCCTGCAACCCGTGGCGAAGCCCATGCCGGAGGTGCTGCGCAAATCCGTCGAACGGGTCGCCGAGAACTGCGAACCCTCGATCTGCTCGGTGCTGTTCATGGGCGGGGCCGGCGGTTCGCTCCGGGCAGGCGTCACCGAGAACCCCGTGCTGCTGACCCGCTCGGTCAAGGACTCGCTGACCCATGTCACCTGCGGCGGGGCCAGCGCCTATGTCTGGCCCGGCGGCGGCATCACGGTGATGGCCGACGTGATGGAGATGCCGTCGAACGCCTTCGGTTACGTGCCGACCCCGGCGCTGGTCGCCCCCATCGAATTCACCATGCGCCTCTCCGACTACATCGCGCTGGGCGGCCACGCGAGCCACGTGCGCCCGGTTTCGGAGGCGATCACCGACGAGGTGCGCCGCGTCAGCCGGATCGACCGCGACGAGGATCCGATGGCGCCGCACAACTATCGCTGGGGGGGCAAGGGCTGAGCCATGCAGGGTCCGGTGGCGGCATTGCTGGACGGGGGGGCGCGGCTGCATCTGCAGCACGGTCCCATCGACCTGCTGATCACCGCCGATGCCGACCCCGATGCGCGCGCCCGCGCCTTTCATGTCGCCCGCGACCGCTTCGCCTCGGTGCTGGCAGAACTCGTGGCGGAACTGCCCGCGTTGCGCACGCCCATGTCCGCCGGAACGCCACCGCCGCAGGGCGCCGTCGCGCTCCGGATGGACCATGCAACCAGACCCTATACAGGGGTCTTCGTGACTCGCATGGCCGCGGTCGCCGGTGCCGTAGCAGACGAGATCCTCGCGGCGATGCGCGCCGCCGCACCCCTGCGGCGTGCCTTCGTGAACAACGGCGGGGACATCGCGCTTCACCTCGCGCCGGGCGAAACCTGCCGTGCCGCGATGGCGGGCGTAACGGGATCCGACCTCGGCCGCGTCATCATTGCCGCCTCCGACGGGATCGGCGGGATCGCCACCAGCGGGTCTGGCGGGCGCAGCCTCTCGTTCGGAATCGCGGACAGCGTGACCGTGCTCGCCCGCACCGCCGCCGGGGCGGACGTCGCCGCCACGCTGATCGCGAATGCCGTCGATCTGCCCGCGCACCCAGGGATCGAACGCCGCCCCGCTGACCAGCTGTACCCCGACAGCGACCTCGGTCCGCGCCTCGTGGTCACCGCCGTTCCCCGCCTCTCGGCCGAGGAACGGCGGATCGCGCTGCAGGCGGGTTCCGCCCGGGCGCAGGACTGGCTGGCCGCGGGGCGTATTGCCGGTGCGGCCCTTTTCCTTCAGGGAGAACAAGCCGTTATCGGCGGACAGATGACAGCAGCGACAAGGGAGGTTCTGACGCAAGATGCCAGCGGTTGAAATTCGCAAGACGGTTCTGGTGGTCGAGGAGATTTTTCACGAGGGCGGCCCGGTCGCCGAGGTGCCGCTGCTGCGCGGCGCCTGCTTCGCGGTGATCGCCAACCCCTTTGCCGGGCGGTACGAGCCGGAGATCCAGGGCTTCATGGATGATTTGCGCCCCCTCGGGCTGCAACTGGCCGAGCGTCTGGCCGCCGCGCTGGGCGGTCCTGACCGGATCGAGGGGTACGGCAAGGCCTCGGTCGTGGGCGAGGGGGGCGAGCTGGAACACGGCGCGCTCTGGCATGCGCCGGGCGGTTACGCCATGCGCGAGGTGCTGGGCGGGGCCAAGGCCATCGTGCCTTCGGCCAAGAAGGTCGGCGGCCCGGGCGTGCGCATCGACGTGCCGGTGACCCATGTCAACGCCAGCTACGTACGCAGCCACTTCGACTCGATGGAGATCGGGCTGAACGACGCGCCGCGCGCCAACGAGATGCTGGTCGCGCTGGTGATGACCACTGGCGCGCGTATCCATTCGCGCGCGGGCGGGCTCGAGGCGGACCAGATCACCGGCGAAGACGGTCTGCGATGAAAGCCGCGATCCGCAAGCTGGCCGTTTGGGTCGAGGAAACCCACCGCGAGGGCGGTCGCGAGATCGCGCCGCCCACCCGCAAGGCGGTGGCCGCGGCGGTGATCCAAAATCCCTTTGCCGGGGTCTATGCCGAAGATCTCTCTGACCTTGTCGAGATTGGTGCCGAACTGGGCGACTTGCTGGGTCGTCGCTGTGTCGCCGCGCTCGGCATCCGCCCGGATCAGGCCGAGAGCTATGGCAAGGCGGCCCTGGTCGGGGTGAACGGCGAGCTCGAACATGCGGCTGCCCTGCTGCACCCCAAGATGGGCGCGCCGCTGCGCGCGGCGGTCGAGAAGGGGGCCGCGCTCGTGCCCTCCTCCAAGAAGCGCGGGGGCATGGGCCAGGATCTCGACATTCCTCTGGGCCACAAGGACGCGGCCTATGTGCGCTCGCACTTCGATGGCATCGAGATCCGCGTTCCCGATGCCCCCCGCGCCAACGAGATCCTCGTGGCCGTCGCCGTGACGGACAGCGGACGCCCACTGCCCCGCGTCGGCGGTCTGACCGCCGAAGAGGCCGAGGGCAGGGACGGGCTGCGCTAGTTGGCGTAGCCGCGCACCATCGCCCCCGCGACCAGCGACCAGCCGTCGGCGATGACGAAGAAGGCGAGTTTGAACGGCAGCGAGACAATCGCGGGCGGCACCATCATCATGCCCATCGACATCAGCACCGCCGCGACCACGAGGTCGATGATCAGGAAGGGGAGGAACACGAGGAATCCCACCTGAAAGGCGCGCGCGATTTCCGACAGCAGAAAGCTCGGCACCAGCACGGACAGGTCTGCCTCCGGCCCCGGCTCGACCATGTCCGCCCCCGGCCGCATCGAGGCGACCTCGTGAAAGGTATCCGGATCGACCCGCGAGGCCATGAAGGTTCGGAACGGCGCGATCATGCGCGGCAGCGCGACCTCGATCTCGATCTCCTCCTGCAGCACCGGTTCAATTCCATCGGTCCAGGCCTGCTGAAACACCGGCTCCATCACGAAATAGGTCAGGAACAGCGCGAGGCTGACGATCAGCATGTTGGGCGGAGACTGCTGCAGCCCGATGGCTTGTCGCAGGATCGCGAAGACTGTGACCAGAAAGGGAAAACAGGTCACCATCATCAGCAGCCCGGGGGCGAGGCTCAGCACGGTGATCAGCAGGATCAACTGGATCGACCGGGCCGTCAGCGAGCCTCCGTCGCCCAGCGACAGCGTCACCTCCTGCGCCGCCGCGGCCGCGGGCCAGGCCTGCAGCATCAGCGCAGCGATCCAGGGCAGCCGGGGCAGTCTCACAGTTCGGACTGCATGTCGGCGATCTCGGTCAGGCGCACCGCCAGTTGCCCGGCGTTCTCCCCGTCCATCTCCTCCAATTGGCCGCGCGCGATCAGCCGGTCGCCAATGTAGAGGTCGACCGGGTCGTCGACCCGCTTGTCCAGCGTCAGCACCGCGTTTTCTCCCATGCTCACGAGGTCGCGGATCAAGGGCCGCGCCTTGCCGACGGACACGATGATTTCGATCGGGACCGAGGTGAACGGATTGCCCCGCGCGCCGCCGGGTTCGGCCTGGTCATCCATGGCCTGACTCCTTTCTGGTCTGATGGAAGAAGGCATCGACCGCCACCTCGAAGGCTTCGGTCAACCGAGCCGTGTCCAGCCGGGATTCGCTCTCGCCGATGCGCAGATCGGCCTGTCCGGCTTCGAGCGCCGGGTCCTCGCGCACCTTGACCGGCATGGCCAGCTGGTCGCGCAGTAGCGCGCGCACCGCCGCCCCTTCGCCCGGCGCGACGGCGAGGGTGACCGGCTGCGCCACTTCCTCCTCGGTGACGGCGCGAATGCGCTCGAGGATGTGTCCGCCGAACTGCTGCGCAAGGGTCTGCGGCAGCACCCTCTCGACCAGCGCGCGGAACACCGGCTCGGAGCTCAGCATCAGCTGGTTGACCGCCTCGTGATAGGTAAAGGACAGATCCTCGAGGTTGCGCGCCAGTTCGGCCGACACGCGGTTCTGGTCCTCCGTCTGTGCCTTCACCGCGTCCTCCCAGCCGGCGGAATAGCCCTGCTCGAAGGCCGCGAGGCGGAAATCCTCCAGCTCTTCCTCGTCCAGCGTGCGACCGGCCCCCTGTGGCGCACGGAGCGCGCCGAAATCTTCAAGCAAATGAGAGATCGGCATCAGGTCTTCTCCCCGCTGTCTTCAAGCCAGCTGCGCAGGATCTCGACCGTTTCTTCCTGTCGCTCGCCGATCATGTTGCGCAGCCGCTGAACCGGGTCCTCGCCCGCCATGGCAAAGCCGGGCATCCCGCCGCCATCGGCCCCGTCCCCGCTGGCCATGCCAAAGGACGGCAGGCTGTCGAAATCGCCATCGTCGATCTCGCCGGTCAGGGCCGGACCCACAGGTTCCGTCTCGGCGCCGGGCAGCGCGGGAAAGCCGCCGGCCCCCGGGAGCGCCACGGGCGCGCGCGTCAGGATGGGGCGGAGGACGAAGAGCCCGAGAATCGCCGCGACCAAGGCGAGGAGTCCCATCTGGATAAGGGACATGAGGTCGAGGTTCACCTGCTGGAGCAGCGACTGACCCGCCGCTGTGCCCAGCGGTTCGGCGGCCGGCAGATCCATCGAACGGATGGTGATGCGGTCTCCGCGTTCCTCCTGGAACCCGACCGCCGAAGCGACGAGGTCGCGCAACGCGTCCAGCTCTTCCGCCGGACGTTCCGCAAAGACCGTGGCGCCGCTCGCGTCGGTGGTTGTCAGGCCGTTGACCAGCACGGCCACGGTCAGGCGCTTGACGGCACCCGGAGCGCGCAGGATCTCGTGTTCGGTCTCCGAGACCTCGTAATTCACCCGCTCGCGCGTTTCGCTCGCCTGGCTGCTGGAGCCCTGGTTGCCCGCGCCCTGGCCGTCGGGCAGGTTCGAGGCCACGGTCACGTCGCCCCCACCGTCGTTCTTCGCGGAATCCGACTTTTCCTCGGTGTCGGTACTGATCGCGACGCGGCCCTCCGGGTCGAAACGGCGTTCGCGGATCGATTCGGTCTCGGTCACCGTATCGACACTGACCTCCACCACCGCATTGCCCGCGCCGACGCGGGCCTCCACCAGCCGCTGCACCCGGTCGCGCAGCAGTTGCGCGCGGTCATCCCCGCTGGCGGCCCCTTCGGCACCGTCGGCTGGCCCGAGCAGGGACCCGTTGGCGTCGATGATCGCGACCTTGTCGACCGTCAGCCCGCTGACCGCCGAGGCCACGAGGTAGCGCAACGCGTTGGCCTGCGCCTGCGTGATCGGCACCCCCGCAGGCACCACCGAGACCGAGGCGGTCGGGGTCACCGCGCGCTGGAACGGGTTGGAGCCGTTGTTGGCGATATGGACCCGCGCCTGCGAGACGAAGGGGCTGGCGACGATTGTGCGTGCCAGCTCCCCCTCCTTGGCGCGCCAGTAGGCGGCATCGAACATCTGCGAGGTGGTGCCGAAACCGTTCAGCTGATCGAGCAGTTCGTATCCCCGGCCACCCGTCATCGGCAGCCCCTCGCTGGCCAGGACGAGGCGCAGTTCATCCCGTTCCGCGGCGGGGACGTAGATCGAACCGCCGCGAATCTCGAACGGAGTCGCCCGCTGTTCAAGCGCGCGCACCACGTCACCCGCTGCGCCGGCCTCCAGCCCGGCATAGAGCAGCGTCATGTTCGGCGCGGTGGCCAGCCGCGACATGGTCATCAGGGTGACGGCGAGCGCCACACCGGCCAGAACGATGATGACACGCCGGCGCATGTCCAGCCCGTTCCAGACATCGAAGATCTTCTGCACGTCAGCCTCCGGTTCGCCGACCTTCTGTTCGACGTTGGCCCAGTCTGGCCGATTGGCCTTAACAATCGGTTAGTTCCTGCAGGGTTATGAAGGACATGCGAGTCAGAAGGAGAGGCCATGACCGACGCCGCTGCAGATCCGCCGGAGGAGGTGCCGGCCAAGTCCGGAAAGCTGCCCCTGATTCTGGGGCTGGTGCTTGCGCTTGTCGGGGCGGGCGCGGGGTTCTTCGCCGTGTCGTCCGGAATGCTGCCACTGGGCGGTGCATCGCATGACGCCGCGGAGGGAGAAGCGGGCGACAGCCACGGGGTTGTCGGAGAGTCCAAAGACGGGGATCACGGCGCGGGTGAGGACCTCTCCCGCATCGCATTCGTTCCGCTCGACCCCATTGTGGTGTCGCTCGCGCAGGGCGGTCAGCTCCAGCATCTGCAGTTCCGCGCCCAACTCGAGGTGGAGGCCGCCCGCCGACAGGAAGTCGAGCTGATTCTGCCGCGCGTGATCGACGTGCTGAACGACTACCTGCGGGCGCTTGAATTCAGCGACCTGCGCGATCCCATGGCCCTGGCCCGGCTGCGCGCGCAGATGCTGCGGCGGGTCCAGATCGTGGTGGGAAAGGACCGGGTGCGCGACCTTCTGATCATGGATTTCGTCCTGAACTAGGAGACGAAGATGGAATTGATGGCAGACATACTGCTGGTCGCGGGGGCGCTCGGCGCAGCGCTCTACTGCTTCGTTCTGGCGCGGCGTCTGAACCGGTTCAACGACCTCGAAAAGGGGGTCGGCGGGGCCGTCGCGGTGCTCTCGGCGCAGGTCGACGACCTGAACAAAACGCTGGTCGCCGCCCAATCGGCGGCGGAGGGGTCGCATTCCGTGCTGACTGACCTCACCACGCGGGGAGAGACCGTCGCCGCGCGGCTCGAACTGCTTATGGCCGCGATGCACGACATGCCCGAAGCCCGTGACGCGCCGGCGGCCGCAATACCCAGGCGCCCGACCGTCGCCACCGAGACCGCGCCGAAGCCGCCGCTCCCGGCAGCGGAGAGCGTCGAGTCGGGCCTCGTGTTCATGCGACGCGCCCGTGGCGGGGCGGCACGATGAGCGGGCGAGGTCGGCGCGCCCGGATCCGCCGAACGCGGTTCGGCGCCCTGTTCTGGGTCGCGTTCATGTTTCTCGGCTCTGCCCTGCTGCGCCTCGGACTCGAGACCGCGCCGGCAATTGCGCGTGAGGCGATGCAGCCCGATCAAGGCGACGCACCCGCCGCTCATCATGCAGAGCAGGGTTCGGGCAGTGACGCGGAACTCGACCAGTTGATGCAGGCGCTGAAAGCGCGCGAAACACGGGTCGAGACGCGGGAAAAACAAATTGAGGAGCGGCTGAAGGCGCTGCGAATCGCGGACCAGAAGATCAGCGAGAAGATGACCGCACTGACCGAAATGGAAAGCGCGCTGCGCGAAACGCTCGCCCTTGCCGATGGCGCCAGCGAGGCCGATCTCGCCCGCCTCACCTCGGTCTATGAAAAGATGAAACCCAAGGACTCCGCGGCCCTGTTCGAAACCATGGACCCGGCCTTTGCCGCCGGGTTCCTGGCGCGGATGAGGTCGGATTCGGCGGCCGGAATCATGACCAGCCTCAGTCCGGATGCGGCCTACACCATCAGTGTCATTCTGGCGGGTCGGAACGCCTCGGTCCCGACGGAATAGCGCGCGAGGGGTGTCATCCTCAGGCTTTGTTAATGCGAAACGGCGAGACTGCGACAAGGCAGGTTCGCGCGGAGACTCTGGATGATCGGTATTATCGGAATCGTGGTGATCTTCGTGATGGTCTTCGGCGGCTATCTGCTGGCCGGGGGCAAGATGGCGATCATCATCAAGTCGCTGCCGTTCGAACTCATGATGATCGGCGGCGCCGCTGTCGGTGCCTTCCTGCTCAGCAATGACGGGGCGGCGGTCAAGCATACGCTCAAGGACATCGGCAAGGTGTTCAAGGGCCCCAAGTGGAAGCCCGACGATTACCGCGATCTGCTGTGCCTGCTCTTTGCGCTGATTCGCATGGCGCGGCAGAACCCGGTAGCCATCGAACAGCACATCGAGGAGCCTGATACCTCCTCGATTTTCTCCAAGTACCCCCGGATCCTCAAGGACTGCGAGGCGATCGACCTGATCTGCGATACCATCCGCTCCGCCTCGATGAACTACGACGATCCTCACCAGGTGGAGGAGGTGCTGGAAAAGCGGATCGAAGCCAACCTGCACCATGCGCTGCACTCCAGCCACGCGCTGCAATCGATCGCCGACGGACTGCCCGCGCTCGGGATCGTGGCTGCCGTGCTCGGGGTCATCAAGACGATGGGATCCATCGACCAGCCGCCGGAGGTGCTCGGCAAGCTGATCGGCGGGGCGCTGGTCGGCACCTTCCTGGGCGTGTTCCTTGCCTACGGACTGGTCGCGCCCTTCGCCACCAAGGTGAAAGCGGTGGTCGAGGAGGACGCGCACTTTTACCAACTCATTCGCGAGGTGCTGGTCGCGAACCTGCACAACCACGTGGCCGCGATCTGCATCGAGGTCGGACGGCAGAACACACCCTCTCACATCCGGCCCGGCTATTCCGATCTCGAAGAGGCGCTCAAGGCCGCCAAGCAGGATGCGGCATGAACACAACTGGCCAGATGGCTGCACAACCGCGCGTCTGGTTGCTTGGTTCGGTCGCGGTGTTGCTGCTGCTCATACTGTCCGCCGGTCAGCTCTCCGCCCAGTCGATCCGGTTGCGTGCTGGCGAACATGAGGGCTTCACGCGATTTACCCTGAACCTCCCGTCTGGGGCGAACTGGGCCTTGGAGCGGGAATCCGACCGCGTTGCCCTGGTCCTTGATCGGCCGGGGTTCCGTGCCAACATCAGTTCGACCTTTTCCCGCATCCCCCGCACCCGCGTACGCGACGTTGTGCAGCCTCCCGGCGGCGGACGACTCGAATTCCTGCTCGGTTGCGACTGCCAGGTCGAGACTTTCATGACCTCTGGGCGACTCCTTGTACTGGATTTCAAAGGTCGCCCGGGGAGCCGTCCGCAGGAGCAAACGGGCGTCCCCTCATTGGCCGCCAGCTTTGGTGCGACGCCCTACCACTTCCGTCTCGAGCCCATTTCGGACGCTTTGCACTTTGGTATGGGGGAAGTCGACTCCCGCCCCGAGGTGGTGTCGCCCCGTCCAACCGAAACCGAATCCGGCAGCCAGAAGCCGCTGCCACCACAGGTTCTCTCTTCCCGGGTGGCGGCACGCCCAGACGAAGAGCCATTGCCGCAACCCGGCAGGCTCGCCGCGATTGGCGAGATGGAAGCTCGCTTGCTCCAACAGATCCGGCGTGCCTCGGGTCAGGGCCTGCTTTTGCCGCAGCCGGGTCCGCTGCTGCCCGACCAGACAGACTTAGTCGTGAGCGGGGAGGAAGTGGCCAAACCGCCCCCAGATGCGGCGGAGACCAAGACACACCCCGCACCGACCGGGGACGAAAACCTTGTCGTCGAGACCGCCATAGACCGTGACCTGGCCGAAGTGGCAGATATGCTGGGTGCCGGTTGGTCCAGGGATCGATGTCTTTCGGACGAGTCACTCGCGCTTCACTTATGGGCCTCCGACGCGCCCTTTGCCGAACAGATTGCCGGGCGGCGTTCGGCATTGATCGGCGAGTTTGACATGGCCGATACCGCTGCGGTGCTCGGCCTCGCCCGCAACTACATCGCCTTCGGCTTCGGGGCAGAGGCGATGCAGACCCTCGAGATGATCGGCACCGATTCACCCGATACGGCCGTCCTGCGCACGATGGCGCAACTCCTCGACGGGGGTTCGGTCGCTCTCCCGAATGCCTTTGCCGGCATGGCGGGTTGCGATACCGATGCCGCCCTCTGGGCGCTGTTGTCAGAGCCCGATCCGCGAGAGCCGGTGAACGACGCGGCTGTCCTGCGAGCCATCAACCGACTGCCCTCCCATATCCGGGAGCTGCTGGCGCCCGATCTGGCCCGCCGCTACGTGCAAGCGCGGCGGCGCGATATGGCAGAGGCGATCCTGCGTGCGGTCGATCGGATCAACGATGAACCGACGCCCGCGATGACGATGGCCGCAGCGTCGGTGGCACGCGTCGAGGGCGATACAAAAGCGTCCGAGCGTCACCTGGGACAGGTGATCGAGACAGCTTCGGAACTGTCACCCGAAGCGCTTGTCGCACTGGTTCGCAGCCGGTACGAGGCTCGTGCAACGCTCAAGCCAGAAACCGCCGGGCTTGCATCGGCCTATCTTACCGAGCTTCGCAACAGCGCGCTGGGTCCGGAGCTCAGACAGGCGAACGTCCTGGCGTTGGCACTGACCGGAGACTTTGCCGAGGCTGCCGAGCAGGTGGCGGCACTCTCAGAAATGGATGATCGCGCCGCGCAGGACTCGGCGAGGAACGCCGTTCTCGATCTTCTGACCGAGCGGGGCGATGATGTCTCCTTCATGCGATACGGATTGGCGCTGAGCGAAAGCGAAGACCTTCCGGACGATCTCGGCGACAGGATGGCGCGGCGGCTGCTTGATCTCGGCTTTCCCCGTCCCGCCCTTCGGCTTGTCACCGGCTCACGTTCGGATCCGGCGTCCGAAACACGCCGGCTCTTAAGGGCTGAAGCAGCACTGGCCGAGCAACTGCCGCACGAGGCGCTGATCGCATTGCTCGGGATCGAGAGTGATCGGGGGGTGCAGCTGAAAGCCGAGGCCATGCGCCAGCTGCGCGATGTCTGGAGCGGTGGCGCCCTGCTCCCCGCGACGATTCCTAGTCAAGCGAATACAGCTTGGAAAGCGGAAGAATGGCAATCGGTGCCCGGGTTGGCCGGCCCCGACATCACCAAGCCTGCGCCCCGGGCGATCGGCAGAACCGAGCGCAGTGCGGAGGTCTCGCTGCTGCCGCCGCTGGCACGCGCGCGCGCGCTGCTGAGCGACAGCGGGTCGACGCGAACGGATATCTCACGGTTGCTCGAGGCAATTGAAATCCCCGGAACAGGGCCGGACGGCTAAGTCTTTCGAAGTTAAATAACCGAATCTAAATGATTGTGTCTGAACATCGGGAAGACTTGAAATGCGGAGAGATTGGCAAAATGCCGGATCGGTACTCAAGCGCACCTGCGCCTGACTTGCTTTGCCACGCCTCGGAAGCCGTTCGATGGCTTGTTTGGGTCAGGGCTCTCTCTCTCATCATTTCGGCGCTCAGCTTCTTTTTCGCGGGGACGGATGCGCGCAGCTCCTCCGCGCAGGCCCGCAGTGACGCCGGCCTTTGCGATATCGCAGCGCAGAAGGCCTCACGGCGTTCAGGGGTGCCACTTGACGTTCTGCGCGCCATCACGCGTACGGAAACCGGGCGGCCAGCAAAAGGGGTGCTGCAGCCCTGGCCCTGGACGGTCAATATGGAAGGCGCAGGTCATTGGTTTGACGACGAAATCAAGGCCAGACGCTATGTCGAACAACAGTTCTCACGCGGGGCCCGAAGTTTTGACGTCGGGTGCTTCCAGATCAATCACAGGTGGCACGGTGCTGCCTTTCGAAACTTCGAAGAGATGTTTGACCCGCAGCGCAACGCGGACTATGCGGCGCGCTTTCTGTCCGAACTTCACGAGGAGTTCGGCGACTGGACGCGCGCGGCAGGGGCTTATCATTCACGCACGCGCCAATACGCCAAGCGCTACGAGGATCGCTTCGATCGCATCCTTGGTCGCCTGTCCGCCATGGCGACAACTCGAGAGCTCCGCAGCGAGGCCGAGTTCGGACCTCCGCAAGCACTGAATCTCGACCGGCGGCTCGTACCCGTGCTCTTTGACACGGGCAACGGCCGAACGCCGCAAACGAATGTCAGACCGTCAGGGATGATGGGTTCCCTGGCGCCGCTCGGCAATTCGGTGCGGGCCTTCATCGCGCTGGATTAGGGGACCATGTTGCCAAGAATCGCAGCACAGGACCTTTTCAGCCCCACGGTGCTCCTCGCGCTGGCCCTGATGGCGGTCATCGTGATGATGATCCTGCCGATGCCGGCCTGGGTGCTGGACGTTGGCCTTGCGGGATCGTTCTCCCTCGCGATCCTGATCTTCACCGTGACGCTTTTTATCGAAAGACCACTGGATTTCTCGGCCTTCCCCACGGTCCTGCTAGCCTCACTCATGCTGCGGCTCTCGCTCAATGTCTCCTCGACCAAGCTGATCATTGGCCAAGGGCATACCGGCCCCGGCGCCGCGGGCGACGTGATTGAGGGGTTTGCCAATTTCATCATGGGGGGAAGTGTTTTCCTTGGTCTTGTCGTCTTCGGCGTGCTGCTGATCGTCAACTTCATGGTCATCACCAAGGGTGCGGCCCGGATGGCGGAGGTTGGAGCGCGGTTTGCGCTCGTCATCTTCTTCTTCCTTGCCGCCGCCCGCGTGATCAAGCACCACCAGAGCGCCGTAATCATCCGCCATCGCCCGCAGCGTCGCGAGCCCCGTGCGGCTCAGCGTCTCCGCCTGCTTCAGGCGGAGGGCCGGCACGTGGACCACGCGCATGCCGCGGTAGGTGGTCACGTCGGGCTGCGTGTCGTCGCCGTAGACGGTGACGTCGTGCCCGCGCTCGACGAGGCGGGCGCCGACCTCCTCCGCCGCCGTCTCGAAGCCGCCGTAGCTCGCGGGGACGCCGCGGGTTCCGAGCATCGCGATGTGCATGGTCTCTCCTCAGGTGGTGCCGGCGGCTCAGTAGGCGCCGGAAGGATGGATGACGACACGGGCGGTGCGGACCATGATCATGAGGTCCTGCATCACCGACCAGTTCTCGACGTAGCGGAGGTCGAGGCGCACGCTCTCGTCCCACGTGAGGTCGCTGCGGCCGCTGATCTGCCAGAGGCCCGTGATGCCTGGCTTCAGATAGAGCCGCCGCATCGCAACGCCGTCGTAGGCGGTCGCCTCGCCGGGGAGCGGCGGGCGGGGCCCGACCACGCTCATGTCGCCCTTGAGCGCGTTCCAGAACTGCGGCAGCTCGTCGAGCGAGTGCTTGCGCAGGAAGGCGCCGACGCGGGTGATGCGCGGGTCGTCCCGCAGCTTGAAGAGCGGGCCGGCACCCTCGTTGTGCGCCTGCAGCGCCGCGAGCTCCTGCTCTGCGTCGACGCGCATCGTGCGGAACTTCAGCATCGCGAAGGTGCGCCCGTCGCGGCCGACGCGCTGCTGGCGGAAGAGGATCGGCCCGGGGGAGTCGAGCCGGATCGCGATCGCGATCGGCACGGCCAGCACCCCGACCGCCAGCAGCGCGAAGGAGGAGACGACGACGTCGAGCGCGCGCTTCAGCACGTGCTCGCCCCCGTCGAAGGTGGGGATCCGCACCTGGATGAGCGGCAGGCCGTCGACCGGGCGGAAGGAGATGCGGGGGCCGGCGACGTCCGTCAGCCGGGAGAAGAGCACGAGCTCGGCGCACGTGCCCTCGAGCTGCCGGCTGAGCCGCGTGAGGTACGCGGGATCGGCATCCGGCTTCGCGGCGAGGATCACCGTGTCGGCCCCCATGCGCTCGGCCATCTCGGCGAGCCCTGCATGGGCGCTCAGCACGGGCACGCTCCGGCCGCGCAGCTCGAGCGGGTCCCCCTGGTGCCCGGCGACCGCGGCGGCGATCACGTGGTAGCCGAGGTCGGGCGCGCGGCCGAGCCGCTCGAGCACGTATGCGACCTCGTCGTGGTCGCCGACGAGGATGGTGCGCGACGCCCACTCGCCGTCGCGGCGGCGGGCGAGCAGCCAGCGCCGCCACTGCCAGCGGCCGAGCAGCAGGGCGACCATGCCCGCGGGCAGCGCGATGAGCAGCTGCAGCCGGAGCGCGGGCCAGTCCGCGACGAGCGCGAGCGCTGCGAGTGCGGCGAAGGCGAGGCCCGTGGCATGCACGACCCGGCGGTACTCCGTCGCGCCGGCGCCGAGCACCGCGGCGTCGCGGGAGCCGATGGCGGTGAGCGCGACGAACCATGCGAACACGACGAGCACGGGCGCGGCGAGCACCTGCTCGAGCGGGACCGGCGCGAGCGCGCTCTCGCCGGCGGGAGTCGCGACGGCGCTCACGAGGAGCGTGGCCGAGGCGACGATCGCGAGGTCCGTCAGCGTCAGGTGCAGGCGGGTGCGGCGCTCCTGCAGCAGGCGTCGGGCGAGCGAGGGCGTGGCGCGCGGCGACTGCGCGCCGGGCAGCGCGAGCGGTGCCTCGACCGGGAGCGCGGCTGCGACCGCCCCCATCTTGCGCGATGTGCCATGCCAAGCACGCTGCACCTGCACCACCCACTTCCGAGCGGGGCCGGCGACATGTCGCGGCCTCTCGCGTAACGCTGTTTCCAAACAGTATGTGGAAATGAGAGATGCGCGACAAGCGAAGATCCCCGCACGAGGAGACTCGTGCGGGGATCGTCAGGCGGCACTGAGGCGTTGCTCAGCGGAAGGGGTGATCGGTACCCCGGGGTCAGCCCAGTGCGGACTCCAGGATCGCCGACAGCTCCTGCGCGGAGCGCTTCGCGGAACCGGTCGCCGGGCTCGCGGCGGGAGCCCTGCCGACGACCTTGAGCGTGCGGCCGTGCAAGTGGCGGGGG
>ENA-OWNT01003544-OWNT01003544.1-seawater-metagenome-genome-assembly--contig:-NODE-3544-length-14582-cov-3.840400_pt1 | contig 14582 bp, 14 predicted proteins | sample MGYA00238136_ERZ651165 | MGnify/ENA primary metagenome ERZ651165 (study PRJEB26861, sample SAMN08777766) | seawater metagenome | isolation source: coastal seawater | place: USA: Florida | collected...
CTGGATCTGGACTCCCAGTTCGGGGTGCGCCCGGCCCCACGCGTCGCCGCGCGGCTGGACCTGGGCGAGCACCTGGTGCTGCGGGCGGGCGGCGGGCTGGGCTTCCGGGCGCCGGCCTTCAAGGAGCTGTACCTCTACTTCGACCACAGCAACTACGGCTACGTCGTGGTGGGCAACCCCGACCTGGGGCCCGAGACCTCGCGCAGCGCGGATCTGGGCATGGAGCTGGCCGGCGTGGTCACCAACGTCACCAACTTCGGCGCCTTCGTGGACGTGGGGGTCCATCACGACGGCCTGGTGCACATCAGCGAGATGGCCGACCACTTCGTGCGCGACCCACACCAGGTCGTGCACCCCGGGAAGCGCGTGACCGTGACCGTGCTGGAGGTCGACCAGCAGCGCCAGCGCATCTCGCTGTCGATGAAGAGGGCCCGCTAGGACGGCTCGTTCAGAAGTCCGGGAGAAGGAGGAAACCTACTTCAGGAGGAGGGTTCCGTGTGTCGTGACACATCGAGGAGTTGGGTGGGTGCTGCCGTGCCGCGTGGCGCCGCGAGATGTCGGTCAACGGCGAGGCTCCGCGCGGTGACTACGCCTCGTAGCGCGGCATCACGAACGACCCGGGCGTGAGGCCCGCCTCGGCACGCTCGAAGTGCAGAGCCACCCGCCGGGCCACCAGGTCGCTGTGGAGCAGCGGCATCGCCAAGCACGACCACAGCTGCATCGCCTCCGCCGGGAGCTGCGTGCGGCAGAACGGCGAGAACTCGTCGCACCGGCCGTCGAGGAAGTCCTCGAGGTCGTTGGCCCAGTAGGCTTCCTGCGGCTCCGCCTCGGTGGCGAGCTGCTCCACGAAGCCACGGGCGTCGAACCCGAGCACATAGTCGAAGGCATCGCCCGAGCCGTAGTGAACTCGGATGCGGTACGCGCCGTCGTAGGCGGCCAGCAGGTGCAGCACCGGCGGCGCGCGCAGCCCGTGCAGGTAGGGAAGGAAGCGCTCGTCGAGCAAAGCCTGGATGCGGGCCCGCTGCGCCTCCACATCCCGTGGGTCGTCGTAGAGCGGGGCGCAGGGCAGCTCCGGCGCGAAGTCCAGCTCGGCCCGAAAGACTCGGCGCTCTTCGTCGTCGAGCAAGGTGAGGCCCACGACAGGCTCTCGTGAGGCGACTCGGCCCGCGACGATGCGGTGGACCTGGCCGTCGGTGAGTCGGTCGATGCCATGGACGAAGCCCGCTCGCTGGGCGGCCGCGCGCTCTTCCTCCACCCGGTCGTCGATGCGGACGGGGAACAGGACGTGCTGCCAGCGAGGATCGAGCTCGGCAGGAGCCGCAAGCCCCTGCCCGTGCACGAGACGGAGCACCTGGGTGCCGTGCCAGAGGTCGTCGGGGTCCTCCCAGGGTGAGTACAGCTCGTGAACCGCCTCCAGCAGCTGGTTCAGCCCCTCTTCGCGCAGCGCCTGCCGCTCGGCGGGCGTGCGACACGTCCGCGCCGCCATGGTGGCGTCCAGCTCGTTCTCGGTGGTCAGGAACACCGCCGACCTGATGTGGGGCCCGCGGAGGAGCTGGCTGATGTAGGCGCGGAACTCGGGCTGCTCCAGGGAGAGGCGTGCGTCGGCCTCCACCAGCACCACCTCGGGCCCGTTCGACACCACGAGGACCATGACGTCGTCCTCGTTGGTGGGCTCCTGCCCGACGTCGTAGACGCCCAGCAGCTCCAGGCCACGAAAGGGCACGGGCACGTAGGGAGCGAGCACCACCACGTCCAGGGAGGGGAGGTACCGCCGCAGCACCGGAAGCAAGAAGGAGAGGCTGACCGGCAGGAGAAGAGCCGGAGGTTCCGGCAGCTCGCGCCACAGCCGCACCAAGGTGTACGGGTCGAGGTGGTCGCTGTGGGCGTGGCTGATGAACACCGCGTGGACGGGGCCGAGGGCCTCCACGGCGAAGCGGAGGCGGGGGAACCGCCCCATGCCGTCGCCGGTGGCGTGGTCCGACAGCCAGGGGTCCACCAGGATGCGGGTGGACCCGACCCCTGGGCTCCCCTCTGGACTCCCCTCAGGACTCGGAAGGTCCAGCAGGACGCAGCTGTGCCCCAGGCCGGTGATCTTCATGACGCCACCCCGGGCGGCTGCTCAGTAGTCGTCGTCGTCGTCGTCGGGCTGCGGACCCGCCACGATGCCGACGAGATCCGGATCGATACCCTCGGCCGCGAGGGCGGCGCGCTGCTCCCGCTCAGCTTCACGCTGCGCGCGACGCGCCTCCTTCTGCTGCTTCCGATCGAGCTTCTTGGTTTCCAGCTGACGCTTCTGAACGCTTGGACGGCTCTTTGCCACGGGGCTCCTAGGGCTGCACCTGTCCGACTAGTACACCAGCGGCGTTCCGCCCACCGGAAGAACCGGAACGGTCGCAAAACCATCGCGTCCCCTCACCACGTCGAGAGGTCCGCGAGCCCGATAGAGCCAGGGTCGACGCGGGCTACGACGCCGGGAGCCGTCGCTGTCGACCGGTGTGGATGCAACGCTACGGCCGACTCGTCAGCACGACCGTGAGCACCACGTTGTCCTGGATCAGATCGTCCGGCATGCCGGGGTAGGTGACGCCGAAGTCCTGGCGGTCGATGACGAACTCGGCGCGCGCCAGCACCTCCTCTCCGGACCAGCTCACCGTCGCAGGGAAGCGCACATGCTTGGTGACGCCGTGCAGCGTCAGCGCCCCAGAGACCTCGTGGGTGGCGCCGGCGGCGCCAGGCGTGGCGACAACGCGGGTCGATGCGAACGTCGCCTTCGGGAACGTGGCAACATCGAAGAAGTCCTCGGTCTTCAGGTGCCCGGTGAGCTTGTCGACGTCGGCACGGAGAGAGTCCATCTCGATGACGACGTCGACGCCGACGAGCTGGTCGCCGTCGACGCGTAGGCTCCCCTTCCAGGTGTCGAACACGATGGGGTGCTTCGCGGTGAGCTTGGCTCCGAGCGCCCGCACCTCCGACCGGGCCTTGTCGACGACGAGGTCTCGACCTCGAGCGACGGCGGCGACCTCCGGCTCGACCACCGCAGCGGTCGCTTTGCCGGCGCTCACGTCCTGTACGCAGGCGAGCGCCAGGACGAAGGGAGAAGCAAGGGCAGCAAGAGAGACGATGCGGGCGTTCATGACGGCCTCCTCGGGGGGGTGAAATCCTCACGCTTCTCGAGGGTAAGATGTTGCACCTGCGATACCATGGGGCAAATCAGCCACCCAAAGTTGCACAGAGGCACCTTGTGAACCTGAACGACCTGGCCACCTTCGTCCTCGTGGTGGAGGCCGGCACCTTCTCGGGGGCCGCCGAGCGCCTCGGCGTCCCGAAGTCCACCATCAGCCGGAGGGTCGCCCGCCTCGAGGAAGAGCTGGGCCTGGCCCTGCTTAAACGGGCGACCCGCTCCTTCGACATCTCCGACGATGGCCGGGCGCTCTACGAACGCTGCGCCCCCGCCCTCCGCGACATCGCCGATGTCGAGCGCGACATCGCTGACTCCGAGGGGACCCCGCGGGGGCGGATCCGGCTGTCCACCTCCATCGACTTCGGCACCACGACCTACCTGGCGGAGCTGCTCTCGGACTACGCCGCTCGGTTCCCGGAGGTTGGTGTCGATCTGCAGCTCACCAACCGCGTCGTCGACCTCTTGGAAGAGAACATCGACCTGAGCTTTCGGACCCACAGCCGGCCCCTGCCCAGCCGCGATGATCTGGTGGCCCGCAAGCTCGGCCAGGTCGACATCGGCGTCTACGCGAGCCCGACCTACCTGGCCCAGGCCGGCTGGCCCCGCCACATCGACGAGCTCGCCGGCCACCGCACGCTCTCCCATGGCAAGGCGTACCTCGCCGGCTGGGCCACGGAGCCTCAGCTCACCGCCGACGACTACCGACCCGTCGCCGCCATGATGGCGGCTGGCGCCGGCGTCGGCCTGCTCCCGGACTTCGTCGCTGGGCCCTTCCTCGCCCAGGAGCGGCTGGTGCGAGTGCTCCCCACCTGGAAGGTGCCGCCCGCGACGCTCTCCCTCGTGTGGCTCCGAAGTCGGCACCTCGCCCCCCGGGTGCGCGCCTTCATCGACCTGGCCGCACGGAGGGCCCGGGAGCGCGGCATCCAGTAGTGTTGCCCCCACGCAACTCGTCGGCCCGAAAATGCGCCAGGTGTGGCCCACTCGCAACCGCATACGGTGGTCATCGAACCCCAGCCGGGAGCCCGAGATGGCCAGGATGATCGACGGAGTGTGGGAAGCGGACTGGCGCCCCACCGACCAGGATGGCGACGGCGCCTTCCGGAGGAAGCCCAGCGTGTTCCGTGGCGCCATGCCTGCGGGCCCCCTGGAGCCGGGCCGCTTCCATCTCTTCGTGTCGTGGACCTGCCCCTGGGCCCACCGCACCCTGCTGGCCCGGTCCCTCAAGGGCCTCCAGGGGGGCATTCCCGTGTACTTCGCGAACGAGCTGAGCGAACGGAGCTGGCGCTTCAGCTCCTCGGAGGCCTCCCCCCACGGCGACGAGTTCCTCTACCAGCTCTACCTCCGCGCCGACCCCCGCTACACCGGGCGGGTGACGGTGCCCGTGCTGTGGGACGAGCGAGAGCAGCGCATCGTGAACAACGAGTCCTCGGAGATCTTCGCCTGCCTCGACCAGCTTCCCAGCGAGGCGCCCCCGCTCCGACCTGCGCACCTGCGGGATGCGATCGACGACTGGGGCGAGCGCATGTACGACACGCTCAACAACGGCGTCTACCGGGCGGGCTTCGCGACCAACCAAGCAGCCTACGACCAAGCTGTGGACAGCGTCTTCGCCATGCTAGCGCAGCTGGAGGCTCATCTCGAGGGGCGCCGGTGGATGGTCGGCGATCAGCTGACCGAGGCCGACATCCGACTCTTCGTGACCACCTTCCGGTTCGACGCGGCCTACTACTCGCTGTTCCGCTGCAACCAGAGGCGCCTGGCGGATCACCCCAACCTGCAGGCCCACCTGGAGCGCGTCTACGCCGTGCCGGGCGTGGCCGAGACGTGCCACCTCGACGCGATGCGCCGTGGCTACGCCTCCGTGCGAGCCATCAACCCGAGCGGCATCGTGCCCGTCGGTCCGCCGCTCTTCCTCCAGCGCGCAGCCTGAGGCGGTGGTCGCGATGCCCACCCGTCGTCAGCTCCTCGCCACCCTGGCCGCGACCAGCACCGCATGGGCCCTCGGCACCCGCCGACTGCTCGACGCGAGCACCACCACCACGAAGGGAGGTCGTATGGACCCCACCCCCGACCCAACGCGGGGCTCCGCGCCCAAGCCCGCCCGCATGCCCGTGCTGTTCGTGGGCCATGGCTCGCCGATGAACACCCTGGACGAGAACGAGTGGAGCCTCGGATTCGCGGCACTCGCCCACCAGACCCCCCGGCCCAAGGCCATTCTCGCCATCTCCGCACACTGGTTCGTCGACGGTACCCACCTCACGGGGGACGTCCGCCCACGCACCATCCACGACTTCTCGGGCTTTCCCCGGGCTCTGTACGCGCTCGACTACCCCGCGGCGGGTCGGCCCGACCTCGCGGAACAAGTGCGCACGCTGCTCGGCGAGCGAGCGTCGGTCCGGCAGGACTGGGGGCTCGACCACGGGACCTGGTCCGTCCTCCGCTGGATGTACCCCGACGCCGACGTCCCGGTCGTCCAGCTCAGCATCGACCGCCGGCTCGGCATGCGTCGTCACTTCGAGCTGGCCCGGTCGCTCGCCGACCTCCGAGACCAGGGCGTGTTGATCCTGGCCAGCGGCAACACCGTGCACAACCTCGCGGACGCCATCCGGCACATGCGCACGGGCTCGACCGACACCCCGACGTGGGCCAAGCGCTTCGACGACCGACTCGCGGAGGTCCTCACTCAGCGCGACACCGCGGCACTGCTGTCGACCTGGCCGGACGGCGCCGACGCGCGCAAGGCACACCCGACCCCCGACCACTGGCTGCCGCTCATCTACGCCTACGCGGCGACCGACGAGCGCGACACGGTGCGCTTCCCGGTGGAGGGGTTCGACCTCGGCTCAGTGGGCATGCGGAGCGTGAGGTTCGGCCCGTAGGTGTTGGGGAGGAAGGCATGGGAGCGACACTGGGCCGACGGCCTGCCCTCGGATACCCGCCCCAATGCCAAGGTCCTACGAACCACGTCCATGGCCCACCTGCATCGGCGCGGCCGCCCTGCTCCTGGTTGGCTGTGCGGCCCAACGTCCCTCGCCGGTCGCCGCCTCCTACGAGCGGACCTACACCACCTACGAGCGCACAGAGCGCGGCGTGCAGGCCACGATCTGGCACGAACAGGTCACCTTCGATGGCTCCACCGGCCTGCAGACCCTCACATCCCTGCCCGATGGCATCGAGCGCCACGCGACGATGGCTCGTCGAGGCAGAGGATTGTCGCGCACGACCGATGGAGTCGGTGTCGACGAGGTCTGGCTGCCACGGCGACCGCGGGACGGCGAGCGCTTCCTTCGTGGCGAGTGGGCAGGCGGCCATCCCCAGTGGTGCGTCGTCGCCGCCAGCGCCTCCTGCGCAGACGGCTTCGACGTCCAATGCGAGCACGCGGGCGACCGGCTCACTCAGAGCTTCTGTCCGAACCAACCACCCAGCCTTCCCTCGACGACGCAGAACCGAGGCCGCAGCCGGCGGCAGCTCAGCTGGAGCGTGGACGGCTCGATCCTCGAGGCCCAGCCCCCCATCGACAGCTCGGCCTTCTCCGAGCGCTACTGCGACACACCACCGCTGAGCCCACTCCTCGTCGTCGATCTGGCCCAAGCGCCCGTAGACATGGCGGCCGCGCGCCATCAGCCCATGATCAGCATTCACGAAGGCCCCTTCCTCGGCTGGCGCCCCTACCCGGACACTGCCTCGCTCATGGAGGAGGTTGGGAAGGGGCTCACGTCCCGCCGAGGCGGGGTTGCTCACTGGGACGCTCTCGTCGTGGCGATCGACGCCCACGAGCCCGCAGATCGCTGGGTGCCAGTGCTCCAGTCGATCCTGGAAGCCGAGCCGCCGGTGCTCCAGATCGCGGTGGAGGTCGACCCCACGCGCGACCTGTCAGACACCACCGCAGCCGCCCCTCTGCTGTCGAAGATCGAGCAACGACCTGCCCAGGTCCTTCCGATCCTCGACGCATCCTTCGCGCACACCACCGCGGGCCACTGCCCGGAGATGGAGCACGCTTTCCACGAGGTCGTCTACGGAACCGACCGGTGCCGTCAGTCCGCGCTCCTCGTCGACGCGCTCTACCGAGCGTGCCCCGCCGTCGCGCCTGCCCTGGCGACCCATCTCGAGCTGGCGGCCCAGGGGCCCGTGCAGGCCGGCGTCTTCGAGGTCGCGTGGCGGCACGACGGTGAGGCGCTTCCGATCGACAGAGACGCGACCTTTGGCTCGGTGCTGCCCCTGCTGCACAGGCGACGGGGAGACGTGCTCCGCCCAACCCTCGCAGACGCGGACCTCAGCGAGGACGCGCCCGAAGCGACCGCCCCCGAAGCGATGCCGGGCCTCGGGGACCCGGACGTCCGCATCGCGCAGGACTGTGCCGGCACCTGGCGGGTGCTCACCGACGCCGCGCTGCCTGCCGCCGCTGGGCCTCTCGCGCAGCCCCCGACCGGGGTGCCTTGGGTCGTGGTGACCGACCACATCCGCGTCGATGGCGAGCAGGTCGACCACGCCGCCGCGCTTAGCCTTTCGCTCGAAGCGAAGTACCAGGTCGCCCGAAGGTACCGGCGCCCCGGGTCCTCGTCCGTGATGCTCGTGCTGCACCCACGGCTGCCCGCCACCCGCTGGGTTCCCCTGGTGCATGCCGCATGGGAGGCGGGCAGCGACGACGTGTGGGTGCTCGCCGCCGCCGGAGAGGGGCAGCAAGACATCGCAGACAACTGCGCGGAGGGGCCCACACCGTCAGACCGGCCCGGGGCTCCTGTCGGCGCCTTCCTCCTTCGGTACGACCCGACAGCACCGGCCTGGCCGGTGCGCGAGGCCGAGACCTTCGAGGAGACGATCGAGGCGCTTCAGGCCCTCGACGGGTCTCCCATCTTCCTGTCCCTCCGGTAGGCGCGCACCGACCCGTGCCCCGAAGACATGTCGGCCGAGTCAGCGTCACCCTCCCACCCAGACCTCGGCTCCGAGCCGACCGGCGGTCGTCCGCCCCCCCGGAGCGCTGGTAGGCCGAGCCCACAGGCATCGAGGTATGGGGGCCCATGATCTCCAACACGACCCTCGGTGTCCTCCTCTTGGTGGGCGGCCTGTTCCTCGCCGCCATCTCCCGCGCCCGCGCCCAGCAGCAGGCTCGCCTTCTTGGCCTCGAGGACGGCACCAGCGGCTCGGAGACGGTGCGCCGGAGCTACATCGCGATGTTCCTGTCCCTGTCCTTCCTCGGTGCCCTGGTCGCGACGGGCATCGTGGTGCCCGCTGGCAGCGAGGAGTCCGACGGCTGGGAAGACGACGAAGACGAAGACCAAGCGCTCGGCTGGGCCGCTTGGATTCGGAGCGCCCTCCCCCGAGGGTCCCTCCGCACCCCGGTCGTGCCCCTCCTGCCCGCCGAGCGGGCCACCCCGATGGAGCTCGAGCGCTTCGCCTTCCACGGGCCCGACTGCGAGACCCGCTGGGCGGTCCTCACCCTCACCCCCGAAGGCCGCTGGCTCGGCGCAGAGCAGATTCCCGCCACGCGGACCCGGCGGTACCTCGACCCCGAACTCTACGATGCCATCCTCTACGCCGCCGAGTACTGGAAGGACGCCGAACGCGCCCCCGTTTGCGGTGAGGCCCGCCCCTTCGAAGGGGACATTCTCGTGCGAGTCCACCCCGAGGTGCCCACGTTCCGGCTCCGGCGCGCCTTGTTCAGCAGCGGGCAGGCGCAGTTCGGCAGGTTCTGGCTCCAGGTGGACGGCGCCGACGCAGGCCCCCGGCCCGAGGGGCCGGAAGACCGGATCGAGCCACGGTGGGAGGAGCCCACGGAGGCGTTCCTGAAGACGCTCATCGACCACGACGGGCTCCCGAGCTTCTTCGTCCAGGGCAACGAATTCCCCGACGACACCCCCTCTCCCGTGGAGCCCGCCGCCACCACCGAGAAGCTGCCCAGCACGGTCTACGCGACGCCCTTCACTCTGGGGTCGGTCCCTGCCGAGGGCCTCGGGGCACGCCCGTACTGACGGCGACCGTCGCCCGCCCCCGACACGGTCTCCGACGAGACCTCCCCATGAGGCATCATGGCCCTCCCCGGGGAGGTTCGGATGCTGATGTGGTGGATGGTGGCAGCCCTGGCGGGCGACGGCGACGGCGACAGCGGCGGCGAGCTGCACCTACGACCCGCCATCGACGGCCCCCTCGTGGTCTCCGCCGGGGCCTACGCCATCAGCAGCCTGTGGCTGCTCCCCGACCGGCCCGTGCTCGCGGTCGACGTGACCGGGGAGCCGCTGGCCTTCGACCGAGGTCCCGCCGGCAAGCCAGAGGGCGACGGCGCCGTGCCGCTGGCCTCCGACGCCTTTTCCTACGGCGGCACCTTCGTCGGCCTGATCGCCGCACCGGTGTACGGCGCCCTCGACGTAGGCCCGGACGGGTCCCGCGGCGGCGCCCGGGGTGCGCTCACCCACGGCGTCATCTTCGCCGAGAGCGTCACGCTCACCGTGACGCTCACCGACATCATCAAGACCGCCAGCCGCCGCCCACGCCCCTACACCCGAGCCCCGGGCTTCGAGTGGGAGGAGGCCGACGACCAGATGTCCTTCCCGTCGGGCCACACCAGCACCTCCGGTGCCCTGTCGTTCTCCTTCGCCCACCAGATCGTCCGCACCCAGGATCTCTCCGTCGGCGGCCGAGTGGCGGCCTACGGCATCGCCACGGCCTACACCGCCGCCACCGGGGCCCTGCGGGTCTCCGCCGCCAAGCACTACCCCTCGGACGTGCTGATCGGCGGGCTCCTCGGCGCCACCATGGGCATCGTCGTGCCCGAGCTCCATCGCGGGGGCTGGGGCGTCCACACCAACGGGCGGACGGTCGGGCTGTCCCGTCGCTGGTAGTCCACCCGCGAGCCGTGCCCTCGGGCGCCGCGGGTCACGACAGCAGCAGCGCCAGCACCAACCCGAGGAAGGTCATCGCCAGCATCACCACGAGGCCGACGATCGACACCGCGAGCACCACCAGCGCCACGCCCAGCACGGCCACGTTGAAGGCGACGAGCATCTTGCCGGCGGCGGACTCCGGCTCGGCAGGGGCTTCGTCGTCGGGGTCGGCCATCCGCTGGGCGAACCAGCGCAGCAACGGGTAGAAGATCGCCCCCATCAAGGGCGTCTGCTCGTGCCACACCGCATCGTCGGGGGTCACGACCACCGGGAAGACGAAGGCCGCGAACTCGGGAGCGGGGGTGGCGGCGGCCTTGGCCAACGCCTCGGGCTCCGCGGTCTCCGCGAGGTACACGGGGAGCAACACCCGGCCACGCTGCAGGCCGACGGGCCAGGTGGGGTGCGGGTCGTGCTCCTTGTAGTGGGCCCGAAGCGTGGCGGTGTCGGCGCGGAGTCGGTCGACGGTGAGCCGCTCGACGGGCTGCACCCAGACCATGATGCCGATCTTGGTCATCAGGTCGACGTGCCACCGATGCCGCTGGGCGAGGAGGCCATGGCCGTCGTCGAGGAGGACGTCGAAGCCGAGGCGCTCGAGCTCCGACCGGCGAGAGGAGAGGGCGTTCACCCCGGCAGTGTACGCCACGCCGGTTCGCGAGCAGCCCAGCTACAGCTTCAGATGGGCCGGGTCGACGCGGTAGCCACGGATCAAGCTGGGCAGTCGCTTCTCGCCGTCGGCCTTGGGCAGCCGCCAGTGCCACACGACCTCACCTTCCGGCGTGACCTCGAAGACCTCGGCCTGCTCGGAGCTGGTGATGAGCGTGTGGCCGTTCGGGAGCCGCTGATTGGAGCCGCGGCTCGGCGTGTAGAAGTCCTTCTTGTCCGGCGCGGCGTACGACCACACGATCTCGTTGGTGGCGGGGTCGACCTCGACCACCCGCGTCCACTTCCGCTCGTTCAGCCCGTTGTCGAAGATCATCACGTGGCCGTTGGGCAGAATCTTCGCGTCGTGGGGGCCCTCGAGCTCATCCGCGCCCCAGGCCCACACGACCTCCTTCTTCTCCAGGTCGAACAGCGCCACGCGGTCTTGGTGACGGAAGCAGATCAGGACACGGCCCTTCTTCCACTCGGGGAAGATGCCCTCGAGGGTGTCGTCCTCGATCCAGTGGATGGCGTTGGTGTGGAAGATGTCGTAGTGCTTGGTGCCGTTGTGGCTGCGCACGGCCCGCACGTCTTTCATGGGGAACACGCTGGGCTTGGCGGCGATCATGTCGTAGAAGCAGGCCCGCTCCTGCTCGGCGCCCGTGTCCGGGTCGACGAAGGCGACGCAGTCGTCGCGTACGGGGCGGTCCCGCCCCACGTCGCGGAGCTCCAGCACCAGCGCCGAGAGGCGGCCGTCGGGCGCCATCTTCACGTCGTGGTGGATGTCGATCTCGGTGTTCCACCGCACGGTGCCGTCCCAGGCGAGACGCACCAGGTTCCGGTAGCTGTCGTGCCACCCGATGCCGAGGAGATCGCCGTTGGGGAGGAGGCTGGCCCGCTCCCACACGCCCTTCGTGCCGTGAGACCAGCTGTGCAGCACCGTGCCGTCCATGTCGACCAGCAGCGCCGCACGCCGGGGACGCACGGTGATGAGGGTCGGTGCCTGCCAGGCCTTGGCGGCATCGTGCACGAGCACGCCATCGCCCTCGCCGCTGGGGTCGACATAGTCGGCGTAGCCGAGGGCCTGGAGCATCGCCATCTCGTCGACCGCCTCCTCGTCGGCGGAGGAGGGAGCAGGCTCGGGCGCCTTCTCGGGCGGGGTGCCGCAGCCGCAGAGGGTCAACAACGTCGTGATCAGCAGGGTCATGGGCTCCGTCCTGTGTGGCTCGGCGAACCGCGTGGGTGCGGCCCTGTACTCCCCTCTCGGGACGCTGGGTAGCCCCAGAGGGCTGTTGCGGGTGCCGCACGGCCGTCCCGCGCCCAGGACCCGTGCGCTATCGTCCCCCCGTGACACCGAAGCTCCTCGCCGGCCCCCTCGCGCGCTTCCGTGAGCTCCCCGTGTGGGGCCGCGGCACCCCGCTGTTCGAGCTCTGGGTCGGGGCAGGCGCCACCGCGGTCGCGACCTTGCTCTTCGGCGTCTTCGTGTGGCAGGGCTGGGCCCCGCTGGGGGAGGCCAACCACTGCCTCGACACGGGCAAGTGCTACTGCGAAGCCTTCGACCGGGCGGCGGTCCAGGCCGGGGCCCCGGGCGTCCGACAGCACGCGAACACCTGGTCGAACCTCTTCCCCATCGTCACCGGACTGGGCCTCGCTCTTCTGTGTGCCTGGGACCGAGCCGGGAACCGCCTCGCCCGCTCCACCCAGGAGCTCACCTGGGGTCACTGGTACCCGGTGATCTTCATGCTGATCATCGTCTTCATGGGCCCCGGCAGCATGTTCTTCCACGCCTCGATGACCCACGTGGGCGGCCTGATCGACAACCTCTCGATGCTGCTCTTCGTGTGGTTCCTCCTCGCCTACGGGGTGTTCGTCCGGGCCGAGGGAGCCCAGGGCGCCCAGCAGGACTCGGCGTTCTGGCGAGCGGTGCGCGGGCGAGCCGTTCACCAGGGCCGCTACGGGCGCTTCTGGGCCATCTTCCTCGTGGGGGTCGGGGTCTCCATGGCCCTGCTCTGGGCTGGCTTCTACCGGCGGGGCTGGGGGCTCGCCCTCATCGCGCCGGTGGCGCTCTTTCCCCTGGTCGAGGGCTACCGCATGCTCCGCGGCGCCCGCTCCGTCGGTCGGCGGACCCTCGCCCAGTCCGGCCTCCGCAGCGACAAGACCCGCTGGTTCTTCGCCGGCGGCGTCGTCAGCTTCGGCGTGGCGCTCCTCACCTGGGGCACCGGCCACCAGGCAGGGGAGGGTCTGTGCCAACCTCACAGCTGGTTCCAGTGGCACGCCCTGTGGCACGTGCTCGCGAACATCACCGCCGCGCTGCTCTTCCTGCACTTCCGCGGGGTGGAGCTGGACTACGACCCCACGACCCCGTAGCCCCCACCTAGCCTCACCGCGCCGTCATCGACGGCACCTCGCCCGGCCACGGGAACGACGCCGCGCGGAAGGCGGGGGGCCCGAAACGAACGACCGGGTCCCGGGTGATGCCCCAGGGCTCCCTCGGGAGCCCCAGCCAGTTCGTCGCCATGTCGCCGTCGTCGTCCAGGTCGTGGAGAAAGGTGGCCGCGTAGGTGCCGGCGGGCCGCTCGCCGAAGTCGCACCGGGCCGTACCTCCCGCGGGCTTCACCCGGGTGGTCGCGAGGAAGCCCGGGTCGCTGAGCCAGGTCTCCGCGCGGTCGTAGAGGGTGCAGAGCACATGGCCCTGGTCGCTGGAGAGGCCGTGGACCTCCACCACGAGCGGGTCGGCGAAGGCCAGCGAGAGGAGGAGCCACATCATGCGCGCACCTCGCTGTCGAGCCAGTCGAAGAGCCGAACGGCCGCCAAGGTGGTGCCGCCCCCCTGGCAGTGGGCCTGTTGCTCATGCTGGTTTGGGGACGCGGAACGCCCCTGCCCGACGTGCCACCGCATTTCTTCGTCTATGCGGGAATCGGCGCCGTGGCCCAAATGATTGCTACGGGCCTGCTGGTGCACCTGTTCTCGCGCGCGAATTTCGCAACGGCGACCGCCTTCACCAAGACCGAGCCGATCCAGGCAGCCCTCATCGGCGCCCTGCTGCTGGGAGATACTCTCACACTGCCCGTGATGCTGGCCATCATCACGGGTATTTTCGGGGTCATCCTCATGTCCTTGCCGAAAACACCAGGTCATCCGGGCTGGCGGCTGGATGGTGCCGTATGGACCGGCCTGCTGTCAGGCGCCTGCTTCGCCGTATCGTCGGTCTCCCTGAGGGGGGCGTCGCTCTCTCTTGAGGGCGCGGACCTGTTGCTGGGCACGGCCACGACACTCGCCTTCGTGACGCTGCTCCAGTCAGCCCTGTTGCTGGGATGGCTGGCCTGGCGCGAGCCCGGTCAGATCCGGAAACTGTTTGCCGCCTGGCGGCAGGCCGGCTGGGTGGGTGTCATCGGATTTGCCGGATCCATGGCCTGGATCGCCGCCTTTACCCTGCAGGATGCGGCCAGTGTGAAGGCTGTCGGTCAGATCGAGATCGTGTTTACGCTGATCGCGTCTCGCCTGGTGTTTCGGGAACGCCTGCGAGCGGCCGAACTGGTCGGCATAACGCTGTTGGCGTCAGGCGTGGTCGGCATCGTTCTGCTGAACCGCTAGCGCGTCAGATCGCGGCGTCCAGCAAGAGATAGGCAGCGAGGCGGGCACTGGCGTTGCGGCCGGTCTTCTGCGTCTGCTCCAGCGCGTGAAGGGCATCCTCGGATTCCATGTCCAGAAAGTCCCGTGCCAGATCCATGAGGTCGCGATCATTGCGCAGGCGCTGGGTGACCCGTTCGACCTGGCGACCAGCCTGGGCGAGGATGGCCGATTTACGCTCCTTCTCGCCGCGGCGGGCGGCCTCGGCAATCTTGCGTTTGGCTTTCGGACGGAAGGTCTCCGGCAGGACGATG
>ENA-OWNT01003545-OWNT01003545.1-seawater-metagenome-genome-assembly--contig:-NODE-3545-length-14580-cov-5.522788_pt1 | contig 14580 bp, 14 predicted proteins | sample MGYA00238136_ERZ651165 | MGnify/ENA primary metagenome ERZ651165 (study PRJEB26861, sample SAMN08777766) | seawater metagenome | isolation source: coastal seawater | place: USA: Florida | collected...
TGACTGACTGACTGACTGACTGACTGACTGACTGACTGACTGACTGACTGACTGGCTGGCTGGCTGACTGACTGACTGACTGACTGAGTCACTGGCTGGGGCGGGGCACTCACTCACTACACGAGTAGTAGTACTAGTACTAGAGTACTCTTGTACTAGTACTGAGTACTAGTACTAGTACAGTACTCGAGTACTAGTACTCGAGTATAGCATAGGCCACTTTGTCGCTCATCTCTCAGCCAGCCACCCAACCACCCAACCACCCAGCCCGTCCGCCAGCTAGCCACCCACCCACCGTGTTGGCGACTGGGCATGTATCTCCACCATCAAAAGTCAGCTGCTCCTCTCATCACACCCACCCCCAGCCCACACACTTCACTCCCACACACACGCACGCACACACAGACACACACACACACACACACAACCTCGTCCCATCGTCGCCCACGCCGTCGCCACTCCGTCCGTCGCCCAGTCAGTCACTCAGTCAGTCATCCAGCCAGCCAGCCAGCCAGTCAGCGGTGAGTCACTGTCAGTCGGTGGTCAGTCGTCACTCGGGGCAGTGTGTCAGTCAGTCAGTCAGTCAGTTGCTCACGTGACTGCGTTGGTGGTGAACTTCGCACAGTCCTAACACGTTAGTACGTTCCTTCAATCGTTGTTCTTTGCGGGGAAACACTCCGCAAGCATCCTTCATTCCCACGGTATGGCTAGGTTCAATAATTGTACATTGCGGACGAACCCGTGCGGTAGTCCAAGTGTACTACGCCGTACTACGCATTTCGTCGTGCGTGGAAGTGACGACTGACGTGACTGACTGACATTGAAGGAATGTGAGAGTGAGAGCGAAGCAGTGAGTGAAGCAGTGGGTGAGCAAGGGAGCGTGTGCGTGGGTGGCTGGCTGAGCGACTGCGTGCGCTGTCGCTTGTTTTGCTCGCTCACTGTCAGTCAGTCACTCAGTCACTCAGTCACTCAGTCAGTGTAGTGAGCGAGTGAACGCCGTTGTCGAAATCGATGACTTGCTCGCGCTCGTTCACTCACAGTCCCTCGTCCTCACTCGCAGTGGAAGCGACGTAGAGAGTCGTCGGCAGTCTTCTGCACACACTGCTTGCTCCCTCTCGCGTCTACTCTCTCTCTCGCGCTCTCTCTGCTGCTCGTTCTTGCTCGTTCTCGCTCGTTCTTTCTCATTGTTCTTGCCATTCACGTCCGTCTCTGTCATCGCATCGTGGTGGTGGTTCTGCTGCCGCAGTTTCTGTTTATTCCCTGGTGATGCTTGGGTGCTTGGATGCTTAGATGCTTAGATGCTTGGCTGCATTGGTACTTGGATGCGTGCATGCTTGGATGCTTGCTGCTTGTTTGTTTGTTCGGGTGGTCCTGGTGGTGACGCGGTATGTGTAGATGACCGGCTGCCGACGGCTAGGACTTCGTGCGTTACCAGCCAGTGGAGGCGTGCTCTTCACAAGAACCTACTCTGCAGAGTTGCCTGCGGGGTCAACATCTGCGCGCCAACAGAGTTGCACTCTGACGAATGCGATAAAATGAAAATCAAGTACAAAGTTATTGCTTGCCTTCTTTCTGCCACCTTTACGCTTCTTCCGCCACGATGAAAATCGCCGCCATCTTGTTCGCTGCTGCAGCCACGACTGCTCATGCGCTCGACGAGAACAACTTCGCCGCTGCCTGCGATGGGTTGTCCGTCGGTGACGACTGCCTGTTCTCCATGCCCGACGGCAGCACCCAATACGGAACTTGCTTCGCGCCCGCTTCGCCCAGCGCCTGCGGCCCAGACTACATTGACTCGTCTGCAAAGTGTGTGATGTGCGGCGAGAACGACGGCGACGCTTCTGCCGGTGGCGGTGACACTGACTCTGGTATGAAGGAGAACGCTTCCACTGCTGCTTGCGACGACAAGGATGAAGGTGACAGCTGTGCATTCACTTCTCCCGACGGTACCAAGAACACCGGCGTGTGCACGGACGAAGGCGTCGGTGCCTGCGGCCCGGACGCTGACACGTCCGTCCCGTGCTACGTTTGCAACACGGACCCTGCTCCTCCCTCGGCTGACGACGGCAGTGGTGGTGCCACGAACGATAACGAGTGCACAGGCCTCAGCGTCGGTGACACCTGCGAGATCGACCGCAACGACTCCACTATCTACGGTGTGTGCGCTGAAACCGAGGAAGACATGGACACTTCGGACGGCAAGCTGGCCTGCGAACCCGTCTCCGACGACAAGGGTGTCACCGACTTCCCCGGAGGCGGCGACGACAGTGGTGACCCAGAAATTTCCAACGTCCTGTATGACGCCTGCAGCTCCAAGAGCGAAGGATCTACCTGCACGTACACCGACGCTGCCTCGGGCAAGTCGGTCTCTGGTACTTGCGAAGACGACGGCAGCGGCGCGCTGCAGTGCGACAACGAATCCTCCGATTCCGACAGCAGCTCGGATCCGCTCGTGACGGCTTGCGCTGGCAAGTCTACTGGAGACTCTTGCAGTGTGACGTACGACATCGCCGTCATCAGCGGCGTGTGCGCCAGCAGTGAGGCTGGTGACAGCGTCTACTGTGACCCCGCTGGTGCCGTCGGTACCAGCCGCTACCTCCGCTCCACGAACTAAGCGAATACTACGTCTTCGCTACGAAGCACTGACTTCGCGCGCGCCCCATGTATGCTCCCACCGTCCATGAGACCGCGGACTGTGAGTCCGAGCGTACTCGGTGCCTTTGACGCTGTGGAAAAGAGGTTGGCCCGATCAAGCGCATCCGCCATTCCATACACCATTAACTTAATCCGTCGAACGACAGAAATCAACCATCGTACATAATGCCGTTCAGTATTCGTATTCGTTGGGCTTGGGCACACAACCCGGATACTCGCAGGTGAAAATGGAAGTGTCGAGTTCCCATTCATTACCCGACCACAGCGCCCACGCTGTGTGGTCTTCGACTTCGCAACCGGAATTGGGGTGGACGAGTACCTACACCGTTGAGTGCACACGGGCCTTTTGAGGATAGGAGGCTGGCGAAACGGTGTAGCCTGCAGCAAACTTACGTCGAGGTCGCCACGATGCAGGACCGCCCACGACATAGCTGGCGTTAAATGAGCCTGCGGTTTGATCGATTAGCCAAGCTATTACTCGTAACACACAGAGCGCATTATGCGAGTGTTTTGCGTGTGGCACTGACCTGCGGCACGAAAAAGCTGTACTGAGCCGTCAGGAAAGGCCCAGCAGGCTCCCAGTCGATTTCAAATGCGCATATCGAGGTTGCGTTTGGCGCTGGATCTCCTGCTTGCATTGTGCAGTTTGGCTTTCCACGAAGGCCTTCGCGCACAGTACGGCAAGTGGAAGGAATAGAACAATCAACAATTAGGCTCGTGTTAAGCACATACCCACGTTAGTGCAACAAATACAAAAATATGGACTGGTCATACTCACCGAAGTCATCAATGAAGTCCTGTTGAAACTTGAGAGCAGCTGCAACGGAGTTGTCATTGCTGGGCCAAAACAGCACGTGGATATGGAAAGAAGGGAGAGGCACATCGGTGTCTTTGCATGTTATTGCGGTGGCGCCCGAAGAGAGTGTTGCGCACAGAATCAACACGGTTTGCATCAACCCGTGCCCAACTGTCATCGTTAGCAAACCAAAATGCTACTGATTTGAACCGCTGCTGCAACACCGTAAGTGAGAGAAAATATGCCTTGTCTGTTGTATGTGACACGCTGAAAAGAATCCGCCAGATGGAGGAAAGACTTTAATTAATTGGGGACAAAAGCTATCGCCTCAAGTGTGACCAGCCCATGTTCCCGTGCGCGCGACACGGCTGCTTGTGTCTAACTCGCGTGAGTGTCTGGTGTCTGTTGCAAGATAGGTGCACGAGCACGACAACGACTCTTTCTCATGCGCCATCCGATCAAGCTCCGGTCTTTTTCTTCCACTCCACATCCCTTGTTTGAGGAAGGCAAATCAGAGGACACCAGCGTGTTCGTGGTGACTGGTGTCGCGCCCGTCTTCATCCGTCTGACGCCACGTACTTGTTTTGTGTGTTTGTTGCTCGTCGTCGTTGCTCGTCGTTGCTGTCGTTGCTCGTCGACGTTCTTGGAGCTTCTTGACAAAAGTTGTGGAGGAGACACCGTCGAGGGCGGTTCGCAACGATTCAACCATCAATCATTGCTGGGAGCAAGCGACTCACCACTCTGGCGACGTCACTCACTCACTCACTCACTCACTCACTCACTCACTCACTCACTCACTCACTCACTCACTCACTCACTGCGCCCCACCCCAGTCAGGAACAGTCTGTGGTGACAACGTACAGAGCATGACACTGGCTGCGGGAGGGAGCCACGGTGACCCACTTCTGACAGTTACTTCGTTAGTGCGTTGTATTGCACTTTTGAAGTGACCAGTGTGGGCACATCCCACACCCTCCTCAGCCTCAGCACAGCGCCGCAGTGGATCGACAGTGGGTGGGTGGGTCAGTCAGGCAGTGGTCAGTGGAGTGGGTGTCCGGTGTCTGTATGCGTTGGTTGGTGTCGTTGCTTGTTCCTCGTTGTTGGTTGTTGGTTGTTGCTCGCTGTCTGTCTGTGTGCTTGCTACGTTTGTTTGTTCCTTCCTTCCTTCCTTCCTTCCTTCCGTCGTTCGTTCGTTCGTTCGTTCGTTCCGTTCCGTTCGTTCGTTCGTTGATTCGTTGATTCGTTGATTCGTTGAATCGTTGAATCGTTGAATCGTTGAATCGTTGAATTGTTGGTTGTCTTGGTTCGTTGAATCGTTCTTTCGTTCCTTCATTCCTTCATTGCTTCGTTCGTTCGTTCGTTCGTTCGTTCGTTGTCTCTCTGCTTTGGGTGAGTCTGTGAGTGCATTCATGCGCGTGATCTTGAAACGCCGTCGGCGGGTCTGCCCCTCTGAGGTCTGTCTCAGTACCAACGGCAAAGATGTCTGTGTCATCGGATTGTTCATTGTTTCGTGCGTTCGCAGCTACTTGTTCGGTGGGTGGTCGGTATTGGGAATTCAGCACGGTGGCGCAGTGCAGTGGATGCTTGCGCCGGCAGTTCCATGAGAGATTGCAACGGTCACCGATATAGCACCTAGTATGGGGTGTGACTGTTCTTCGTAATGCTGTGCTCGTACGACTCGGGACCGGCCGTGCCGTGGTGTGTCGCATTCCCAGTTGTTGTCAGCATTGACACGCTGCGCCGCTGGCGTTTCCCTTGACGACGTACAAGCGGATACTCTTTTGTGCTGTGTGGACTTTCTAGAGCACCCATTTGGCTGTTTGGCACTTGTGCAAGGTCATCCCGTGAGAACTGACAAATTGCACGGACCACAAACTGTGCACCATGTTGCATGTCGGCAGCTGCTGCAGCAAATTCTACCATTGGAATAAAACGACGCAAGTGTTTCCAACACAAGCGTGATCCGACGTCAGTGGGGTTGCTGCATGTTGTGACGTTGGCGCTGTGTGCGGTCCCAGTCAGGTACAAAACCGGCCGCAGCGTCCCTCCGGCTGTAGTAGCTGAAGCCGTCGCGCCTCTCGTTGCGACGCAATGCCCACGAAAAAGGGGGCGGCGTTGAAGGAGACCTCGGTGTCACTAGAATCTTTTCCTGCGCCGTCCGGAGGCAACGCTCGTATTCTGTCGCAATACGAAAGACAATACAATCTTGTGCATTGGAACCCACCGAAGCAGGCTCAATCAGCGGCGTCGTACGCTGTTGAAAACTACAATTACTTTTATGGAAACATTCATAACCCCAATGCTGCACTAGAAGAGGACGATGAAATTCCAGCAAATTGGATGCCCAATGACAAGTGTTTGGTGTGCTACGAGTGCGGCGCAGTTTTTACTATGTTTCGCCGCAAGCATCACTGCCGACTGTGTGGACACATTGTTTGCGGAGATTGCTCAAAGAAAAATATCGACAGGCGATTTATTTACCCCCACACAGAATATGGCTACGTCAGGGCCTGCGACTTTTGCTACACTTACTTCATGGAAAAGAATCCTGATCTTTTACTGTCGCGGGGAGAAGGAAGTGCACCCGCTGTCAACATGGAGTCAGATGATGAAATGGATATGATAATTGCACACGCCAGATCCGAGGCCGAACGAGTGGAGCGCGAACATTCTGTCGGTGTGGCTGGCCTTCGATCATTGATATCCTCATCGCGAATGGATTCTGTTCACTCTGAAGACTCGCGGGACAAGGCCGGGGCGCGAGAAGTTTTGCGCCGAAGTGAGCACAAGCGACTGAAGCTGGCTTGGGCGTTGCACCAAAGTCAGAACTACGCAAAGTACTTGAAGTCACTTGAATCAAAAGTGGATTTCGCCAAAATGGAAGACCGCAAAGGCCAAGAACTGTTCAAGTCGCCGCACATTTCAGCATCCACTGAAAAAAACCACGAAGTCGCCGCTGCGAGAGTCGACGTGGAGGACGCAGAAAGTTCCTCAGTCCAATTGGAGACGAAGTTGCAGGACGGATCAAATGAGCCCGAGGCGAGCATCTCAAATGACGGCGCGCCCAGCAAACTGCTGGGCGATGACGTCCTAAACCACAGACGCCCAAGCCTCGGCACTGTTGTCGTTTCTGCAGCAGCGTCAGACGGAGGGCAGCGTTCACGGCAATGGGTGCAGCAGATGAAAGAAAATTCGCAAGCTGATTCCTCACACTCTGCCAGCAAACTGCGGCAGCGTTTGCCACATCTTGGGACTCTTGCGGTGTATGATCTTCTTGAAGATGCTGCAGTGGACTCCGCTATGACACCGAAAGCGGCGGCTTTGCGAGATAAGAACTCGCTTCTGACTCGGAATCTCGCTAAGTACTTGTTGTCACAGGCGACACAATTAAGTGATGACAACAAGCGCCAGTGGCTTTCTGTGATGTGCCGGCTTGTTTCCGAATGCGTTGATGCTGTCAGCCCAGATCCCAATCACAGTGACTTCATCAACGTGCTAGAATACGTGCACGTCAAGGTCATCCCGCAGGACGAGCCTTCGGCGAGTGAAGTTGTACACGGCGTAGTCTTTCGGAAAAATGTGGCACACCGTACCATGATGCGGCCGGTGAAGAATCCACGCATCCTGCTTCTTGACACTGGAATTGAGTATCACCGCAAGCATGAGTTCACCAGACTCCAAACCTACTTTCAACAACAAGCTGATTATATTGACAGACTCGTCATGAAGATCCAAGAGTTGAAACCTGACATCATGTTGGTGAGCAAGAACGTGTGCTGCAGGGCACAAGTTCATTTGCTTCGTGATAACGTGACCCAAGTTTTGAACGTGAAGAGGTCTGTTCTACGTCGGCTGTCACGCGCCACAGGCGCTAGAATTGTTGATTGCGTAGACCACGTCGACAAAATTGACCCCAACAAAGTTGTTGGTACCAAATGCGGGTCTTTTCGTATTTCACATTTTGGATTGGAACCGGTGCGAACTGCACAAGAAGAAGGCGCCTGCAATTCATACCTAGTGTTTGAAGACTGCCCCAAAGACCTGGGCGTCACAGTGGTGTTTCGTGGATGCGACTCGGCTGATACTGGTAAAGTGTTGAAACGTATTTTACACGCTGGCATTTTGTACTTACACCATCAACGGCGATGTGAGTCCCTATTTCGTGCCAGTCACGGTGAATTGCGATTCATTGATAGCAGCGGTTCAGGCGACGTTAAGTCGTCTGAGCTTCTGCACGATACTCCAAAGGCGCGCCCCGCCGATGATTCCAACTCAAATGCCAATGATATATCTTCTGTACAGAGCACTGAAAGTGAACAGCTTGTCACAACAACAACCGGAGATGCTGAGTCATTTGGACGTATTTCCGGGAATGATGAGCACTCCTCTCTCGAGGACATTCTCGTCAAGACCCGCGAATGGTACTGGTGCATCAGAGCAGATGAATACGACTTCACTTACTCGATCGTGGTCATGGACACGACGCGCAGCGTCGTACAATCTCAAATATTGCAAGCCGAAGAATTATCAATTGGTTTTTATTCTCCAGATGACACGACCCTGTCAAAGTGGTTGGCGAACTGCTGTGAAATCGAAACCACGCACACTCCGCAACATCAATTGCGATGGCAAAAACCCGACGACGTCGGGAATACTTTACACCATGGTCTGTCTCCAGAAATTCGGCAAGCATCCAAGAATCTGACGAACCCTTTCAGTTACCACCGCACTATCGTCAAGGGTCAGAACCGCATTCACGTTGTCGTAAGTTGGTGTCGTCTGTACTTCCGACTTCTATTTGCAGACGTTTAAATTCTGCACAATCGCTTTTGTAGGTGTCCGACATGACAGTGAGTGCAAGCACTTTCCGGCAGACAACGTCTCGCAATACGGCAACGACTTCTGAAGACGCGAAGAACACAGAAATTTACATGTGGCTGTGGTCTCGAGTGACGCAGAGACAAGTGACCAATCCAACCAAACTGGACAGAATGGCAATGGGCCTCAGCTTGGCCAAATTTTTCGAGCTCATGCTCGACCCGGCAAACGACTTCAAGCAATATGTTTGGTTCTTTGCCGTGCCGTCTTCGTCATTCTCATCGTAAGTCTCTGCTTCATTCAACGCCACTTTTGTGCACCTTGTGCGGTTCATTGGTCGCTGACACTATTTGCACATTGATTTTGTGGTCAGCTTTGACAAGACTGCCGACGTCACAACGTGCCCAGTTGTGCGCTTTGAAGTCGAATCAGTTGTCCTTTATGACGTTGTCACGTGCAACTTAGATGCTCCAGTTGTTCCGTTGAAGGGTTCCCATGTATGTATGGTTTGATGGTAGTGACAATCACATGGCAGTGTGTCACATTATTGCTGTTTAATTCACCACAGAAACTATTTGCGGAAGCAGATTTGGACGAACTTGAAAAAGAGAACATGAAACTGTATAATTTCTGCAGACGGAAGCTGCAAACACTGAAGTCTGCGTGGGAGGCAAAGTTACTCGAGTACACACAGCAAGAACAGCGACTTCGTAGCCGGCACGCTTCATTGGATAAGCTCGCTGTGGGCGGCGAGGCTGATGCCACCGACACAACCGCCTTGGTTGGGCCCGGCGCATCTGTTTCTGCTCCTGTGTCTCCATTACATGGATTACCTGCTGCTGACATTGATGCCAGTTCCGGATTGGTCGAACATGAGTCGGTGCAGCTCCCCGTGGCGGCGCCGATCGACACGACTGCACGCAGCACGTCAAATTCGACAGATGGCGCGCTGACTCCTGTTTTCGTGGAGTCCGCCACGCCAGTGCCCGCCGCGTCTTCTTCGATTGTGGGTGACAGTGACGGTGTCTCAACCCAACCAAACGTGCAAGGTGACGACATCTCTGCCAATAGTGCGGAGCTCGAGGGTACTGGCGCGGCCACACCCGAAGTCCCGAGTTCACAACAACACGCTGTGACTGGAGACGCAACTGCAGTGGAGGCTCGAGGGTCAGAGTCCGCAATTGTAACCCCTGCCGCGTACCATGTATTGCATTTGTCACAGCTCTACAGTGAAACAATGGGACAAATTGTGGCCGCTTTTGAAACAGTTTGCGAATTGATTGCTGGTTGTCGGGCACAACCGGATTTGTTGCAGGTGAGCGTCATTTGCGCACAAATGTTTGTGAACAATTGTATCATCATTGTGTACCATGCGTTGTGAAATTGCAGTTGGACGTCAACTCTGTGTGGCGACGACTCTATCAAGCCGCAGTCTCTTTGCACTTGAGTCTTGTTTCTTTCACTGACACCGTTGAAAAGCATTTTATGCAAAGTGATTCAATGGCAATTCATCACCAGGTCTCCACGAAGAACATTTCTGGCGTTCCATCATTGACACGTGACGTGTTTCGAACAACGTCAATGGACGCTCGTAGCAGCAAATCAACAGGCAGCGTTTCTTCACGTTCCCTGTCTACCAACGATGCCAGCACCCTCCCCCTTGATCCTCTCTCTGTGAATGACAATTACTTGTCCGTGGCGCCGACCACGTTGTCTCAACCACGGACGTCGACGAATAGTGAATCTCAACCAACACCAAGAGCATCAGAGCTGTCCAGTTCACAGCCCATCAGTTCGAGGCCGTCCACAGCTCCGTCCACCCAGGCACCCAAACTTTCCATGCCGTCTCTTGGTCAATGGCTCCAAGCACAGGTGCTGGCAACGTCGGACGCTAAAGAAAAATCAATGTCCGACATGATATTGGAGGCATGCACTTTGTGACGTGTTTGTGCACCCATCGGCTTCGTTAGGCTGATCTGTCGACCACCATTGTCATCATTGCAGGCCAATCGTCTGTCAAGAACCAGATTACCTTTTGGTTTCGGGCCAGTGTTGAAGAACGGGTTTCCCAACCTCTCGAACGGTGTTAACGGGTAAGCACCATTTTGCGTGCAGTGTTTGCTTCTGGCATGGCGTCACCTGTATCGCGATGACGCCGACGACTACAGATTATTCGCTTTGATCCGCGGCTCTGACAAAGTTGGCAAGCCTGCAAGGAAGCGACCAGAAACCAATGGAGTGATAGCGTTCGTGAAGTTGCTGTGGATGCCCTCCAATGTTGTTGTATTTGTTAGTACTTTCCTCACTCAGTGCGTTCATACTGCAGTTATGCGCTGTTATCATACAAGTTTCAGCAAGCACTCGCTGTCCGCGTTGACGCCATGTTGGGTGCGTCTGCTGCCGCTGCACGCATCTCGCACGTGCCCCTTAAATGACATGCAACACTTGCCTGACACCCACCAATGTAGGACATTCCAAAAGTGTTTCCGAGATGTACGCCGGTAAAGATGATGACATTTTGAATTCAATTGAGGTGTGTCCACAATGGCATAACATGGACATAACGACAGTCTATTGATGCTGAATTTGCTCACACATCTATTGTCCAAAACATTGTTTGACCAGGAGAAGGAAAGAAGTGAATTCGGAGCGGATCAGCCAACAAAACCAGAAGCTAATGCTTCAGGCAATGATGCAGTGGCGGGTAATGGCTCCTCCGAACATGGCCAGCCTGAGCAATCGTCTCACGATGCATCGTCACGTGGACGACGTCGGTCCACTCACGAAACGCCGGTGGAGTCTCCAAAACGTGGCTATTTGAAAAGCCTCACAATCCATGAACATGACGCGGGTTTCACGTCAGTTTGCGAATGCAGCTCGTCATGTTGAGCGTGGGCATGAACCGCACGCAGCAAGCACTGATTTGGTTTCGATATTTTTGTATGCATATTTGTGGATTTCTTGCAGTCCTCCGGAACAGTTGTTAGTTTACGACATGACAGAGAAATTCAAAGGGTCGGTCCGAAAAGCCCGTGAAGAGATAGAGTCGGGGCGTGCACAGGTTTGATGCTGCGCTAGAACGAGCCTGTTGGCTGTGACAGTTCACACAACTCACATTGTATGTCTCTAGATCCACGCGAAGCATGGCGCACTCGTCAAGTCTCTTCGGCTGACCAAACAACGCGGCCACGATGTGTGGTTTTCCATTCGGCATCGTCCAGCAGTGTCTCGGCGAGCTGCTGAGATGTTCAAACCTGGACGAAGCTCTCTTCCGCACGAGGCTGTTTTGAAACTCTTGATGACGTCGTCAGTTGCCACCGAATGGACCGACGATGGAACTGAAGCGACGGACCGGAATTCCGACCGTCTTGGACAGTCCGATCACATTGAGGTCCGTCTGACACTGCACCTATTCGTTGCGACAGTGAACTCAGTCATCGCTGCCTTGTGTTGTCCTGCATTTCCCAGAGTGTATTCAGCGACAGCTCTTCTGGCGATACGTTTTTCGTGACGGTATGTATTTGAGCAGGTGTCTTGTGTTGGAGTTATATTTTATCACGTCCGCCAACTCACAACGTAATTTGCACTGTCTCTAGGCGTATTTCGCGGTGCAATTTGCAGCACTACGGACACTCTATCTCGGCAGTAACGACATGCACTTTATCAACTCTCTGTGCACTAGCGTGCACTGGAACGCCACTGGTGGCAAGTCTGGAGCAACATTTTTGAAGACTAGCGACCAAAAGTTCATTGTCAAGGTTCGTACGACTGCTGTTTGCACCGTCAATTGCCGAGTGACTTATCGTTGTGAACGGGACCTTGCCAGCATATTTCGACGACGGAACGAGATGGCTTCAAGGTCAATGGGCATTACTATTTTGCCCACTTAGCACAATGTCTCCAACCCCGATCTGACCCCACGAGTGGATCAGAGAGTGAGCGACAGAAAGATCGAAATCGAAGTCGTTCCCTGTCCATGGCGCACACTGCTAGCAGTGCCAGTTCTGCACTGGCAAACGCATTTCCTACGATTTTGGTACGTGTGGCGATTGAAATCTGCATGCAGGCAACCATTTTTCTTTTCTTAACTGCCTTTGTTGTCATAGGTAAAAATATTGGGCATGTACACGGTGACGCACGAAAACGGCACGAGGTCTCGCACACGAAGTTTTATTGTTATGGAGGTGAAGAATTTGCTGCGACCTTTCCATTGTGCGCGTGAAAGTAGTGCGCTGACTCCTTGGTGTGTGATGCGCACAGAATCTATTGTACGGGAAGCGTGGCGATCTCAAAACTTTCGATTTGAAAGGTACATTTGGAAGCAAGCGTTTGGTTGGAGAGGACGACGAACCTGATGCCGCTGGCGATGCAACAAAGAGTGCTGAACAAAAAAGTCGCAAAAAGGGTTCGAAAGGTTCGAAGAAGTCAAGTCCCACCAAAGCTGCGGGCAGTGCGAGCGCTCCGCGAAGCTTGAACCACGCTGATGTCGATGACGATAAAATTGGCGACGACAACGGCGAGCTAGAGAAGAATGACGAGGAGGAAGAGGGCGCGACACCCGATCCCAGCGCGGCGGAAGTTGAAAAGAAGAATACAGTTTTGCTCGACAACAATTTCATGCAGTATACATGCGGGCTGCCTTTGGCACTATTTCCACAGGTCAGTTGTCTTGCCTGGTGCCAACTTCGTCAATTCTTTCAGGAACTGAACGCGCATGCTGTGCTCTGTAATGCAGGCGAAAACTGCGTTGACACAGGCTGTGCGCAGAGACACCCAACTCTTGAGCAACGACTGTGAAAAGCCAGTGATGGATTACAGTATCCTCGTCGCAATCGACCCGGTACGCTATCGTTTCCTGCTTGGGCTTGTGTTCTTTTTTTCTTGCAATTAATTGTGTGCTGATCGGTGATTAAAGGCGAAACATGAAATGAGCGTCGGAATCATCGACTACATGCGCCACTATGATCTTTTGAAGTTCATTGAATCCCACGGCAAACGAATGCTGCAAGGAAGTGCGACGGTCTTGCACCCTGAGAAGTACAAAGAACGGTTTCTTCACCGACTTGACAGCTACTTCATGAGCTCGCCGTCTGATTCATTGACCGACGCGTTGCAAGAGAAAGAAACCGAGTGAAAGTTTTGAGCCCACTGCACCTGGATGAATAATGTTCCCTAAAATTTACGATTGATATCACTTACAAGGCAGCCGTACGCTGCTGCTATTCGGCTGGCGAGTCGTCGCTGGATGATATTTGACGCGGAAGCGACAGTGCCTCTTGGAACAATTGCGCGCCCATGGCGCCAAGTGCAGTGTCGTCCTGATCCAGCAAGTCTTCGAAGGAAAGATTGAAACGGTACCACAAAATTTCATGCGGTGACTGGCCATTACCATTGAGGTCCTGGAAGACATCCACCCCATTGTTATAGAGCACCTTCAGCGCTGCAACGCTGCCGTAGTATGCGGCGACCTCAGCCACTGACCATTGATTTGTCCCTGTGGTGGTGTGAAACAAATCCGCCCCGGCATTGGCGAGCAACTGCAGTATCTCTGAGTTGTTGTCCTTGGCTGCGAGCCATGCTGGTGTCGTGCCGTCATACGGATCAGCCCAATTCACGTCGACGTCCTTATTCAGGAGGTTCTGAACTGCTTCTAGGTCACCATTCGATACGGCCGTCCACAGTCCTTGACCTGTTGCAGTTGTATTTGTTGCAGCCGCCCATTGTGCAGCAAGCTTGTTTTGCTTCTTGCTACCTTTAGGATTTCGTCGCGTTGGGCTTTTCTGTTTTCGCGGCGATGCAGCACATGCTCTTGCGGCGTCCGATACTCGCCGGCTGGGCATTTCCACAGGCGGTGTGAATTCCGCCGAGTTTGACGACGGATAAGTATGCAGCAGAGCGCAACCCAAAGACCTTGTGAGTGAAAAGAAACCAGATACGGCAATCAATAAAAGCCAACACCGGATGCTGCCCAATGGGTCGAAAAACAGAACAAGACAATTCAAACAATAAATCGCTCTGGATGTTTGGCAGTGAAAACACAATCGTCGCCCGCATACAACAACGCAACAAACACTCCACTTTCAACAACGACCTATCAAAACGAGTCAACAGAGGTAATATCACAGTGTAAGTCCACTCTGAGCAGCACACTGCTCCACATACGAGGACACTTGACAGCAGCACAATGGATTGACAGCACATCTTGTTTCGTTTCGTGCATTCGTTCGTTACGCTTTCGACGTTCGACGTTCGACGTTCGACGTTCGACGTTCGACGTTCGACGTTCGACGTTCGACGTTCGACGTTCGACG
>ENA-OWNT01003546-OWNT01003546.1-seawater-metagenome-genome-assembly--contig:-NODE-3546-length-14571-cov-3.578929_pt1 | contig 14571 bp, 9 predicted proteins | sample MGYA00238136_ERZ651165 | MGnify/ENA primary metagenome ERZ651165 (study PRJEB26861, sample SAMN08777766) | seawater metagenome | isolation source: coastal seawater | place: USA: Florida | collected...
GTCGCGTGACTTTGCAGAAACGCGGCACCCGGAACAAACAACACAAGGAGGGCAAGAACAAAACAAACAAAAAAGCGCACAAAAGAGAAGCGGGCGAGGTCTGAACGCCAAGCACCACCAGAACGGGTCAGTATCGTTGTGGAGTCAATCAGAGGCGGCAACAGAACGAAACAGCTGCCTGGAGAAGGGATGAAACGATTGCAGCAATGGACGAACACCAACACTGACCAACAAACGGAAGTACGAGCGCCGAAGTAGGACGGAATGACACGCGGGCAGTGTGCACAAAACAAGTTTCGTCGGAAGCAGCGATGCAATTCGACAACGCATCGATCGTGTCGCCGACATCGCGTGAACACTTCAAACACACAGCGTCCAAGGAACGAGCGAGCGGACGAACGCGTGGAAGGAAAGAAATGGAAAGAGACAACCAAATCAAGGAGCTACTCCAACGAACAACAATAACAATCAAACTGACAGCCAAAACGATCAAACGAACGAACGATCAAACGAACGATCAAACGAACGATCAAACGAACGATCTCAAACGAACGAACGAACGAACCAACGCACCAACCAACGAACGAACGAATGAATGCAAACTGTCACTGTTCGTTCGCTGTTGGATTGTGGATTTTGGATTTAGGAAGGTTTTTGAAGATTTGAGTAATCTCAGCATCTGATTAATGACTCCCCTAATGTAGGTGCACGGAATGAAGTATTCGTGTACTGTATAGCTGTATGAAGTGATTTGTGAATTTGTGAGTGTTTTGTCGGGGAGGGATTGAGGGGTTTATCGTACATCAACAACTGGCAGCTGGAAGATGCTGACGAAATCGTGTAATTTATGGAACCAAACGTCAACTTAGTACCATAAAAGTGTGTTTTTAACGAGCTCAGCTTTCTCAGCACTCAGTGACTCATATTCTGACTAAGGGGAACATACATTAAATGCGAAACGATTGGTCCCTTGAGATATCAGGTTTCCGGTATCATGGTTTTCTCAACGCATTCATTCGTCCGTTCCGGCGGCGGCGGTTTTTCTCAACGGTTGCGTTGTTGTCGACGGTCGACGGTCGACGACTGCCCAACGAGCAGTTCCTGTGCGTTGTAGAGTCGAGTTTTTCCGGGGCAGGGCCGATGATTTGGATTGTGTAGGATGTGGTACTGACGCTCTATGTGAGGACTTGCTGGTGGTGTGCGCAAGTAAGTCATTGGACTTACGTGCGAAAAGAGGCAACTTGCGCAAATGAGGGCATGTTTTGAAGGTGCACCTCAACTTGTGAGTCGTACGCAAGTCCGTCTTTGAAAACATGTCCGTATCGTCACGGGACACCGCACGTCCGTGGGAATGTTTTCGTTCTCACATTTTCACCGCAATTCATTTTCTTCGTCCATGTCCGAGCTGATTTCTTGTTCCAATGTGAACGTCGAGCCCTAATGTTGTGTTGATCTCGTCGGCATAATATGAAAGCGGCGCGCGCGCTCCGCACGCAGGCGTTGAGCACCCAGGTGCAGACAGCCGACCAGTCGGACTCTCTGAAAAAGGTCCGAGTTTTCGTGCGTGTGCGTCCGTGCTTAGAGCACGAAAAAGCCAGGGGTGCTCGCCATAGTGATCTTACGTACAGCGTCGCTGACAAGAAAGTCACGGCCGGACGATCGAGCGCCGTCACTGCCAGTGCCTTCGAGTTTGATGGCGTACTCGGGGACACCATCGCACAGGAAGAGGTGTACCACAACCTCGACGTGTCTTCCATGATAGCGTCTGTTCTTGCTGGATATAACGCGACAGTTTTTGCTTATGGACAAACGGGTTCCGGGAAAACGCACACAATCGAAGGACCGCATGCCGGTGGTACTGAAGGCGAACCTCAAGAAGGGCTACACTTGCACGCAGGAAGCGGTGTTGCGCCTCGGACAATTTTTGAGATGTTTCGCCAAATTTCTGCACTCAAAGAGTCAGATACAAACGATGACTTTTCCGTGGAATGCTCCTACCTGGAGATCTACAACGAAGAAGTGTTCGACCTTCTTGCTGTCACGGAGGGATCAAATAGCCGCTCGAGAGCGCAGGAAAGCCTCAAAATAAGATGGTCACGCCAACTTGGCTTCCATGTGCCACGGTTAACCCGGGCGATGTGCGCAGAACCTGCGGATGCCCTCAAACTTTTCTATACAGGAGTTCGACGGAAAACTATGGGTTCGCACCGCTTGAATGCAACGTCGAGTCGGTCCCATGCAATATTTTCCATTTACGTATGCCGGACAAAGGCGGGTGCCAAGCGCGGCGGTCGAGTTGAAGACACCGGAGGCCAACTCGATGACGAAAACGATAGCGACGGTGCTGTTGACATGTTCGAGCACAAATTGGGAGAATTGGGCTTTGAAACGAAGAGCCAACTCAACCTTGTGGATCTTGCTGGGTCAGAGCGCATCAAAATGACCGGGACGACTGGTCGTGCCAAAGTGGAGTCGATCCAAATCAACAAGTCGTTGTTCGTGCTCCGCAAGGTAGGGTTTAGCACCTTGCCGTTGATGGTTGGATTCCGGGTTGAGACCAATTCATTGTGTTTGTAGGTTATCAAAAAACTTTCAGAACAAGCAACGACAGGATCTGTGCTGAGTATCAGCAGAGACATGGCCCATGTACCGTACCGGGAATCCAAGCTTACCACTCTTCTCAAGCACGCTCTTGGAGGCAACAGTCTGACCTTGATGATTGCCTGTTTGTCTCCTTTGGATGCTCACAATGAGGAGAACATTAGCACTTTGCGGTACGCCACAATGGCCAGGGCCATTCTCCAGCGCCCAGAACGTAATGACAATCCCGCACTAGCCTTTATTCGCAAACTGAAAGCTGAGAATTTGCAGCTTCGCCAGCAGCTTGCTCATGCGCACCAGGTACGGAAACTGTGCACACTTCAGCATGGGCATGCGGTGCAGTGCTCGTACGTTAATTTTTGATCGTGATCGTTCGTTCGATGTTCTAGTTACTTCGTCTGGAGGGTGATGACGGTGCTATTTCGATGGCGGGAATAGAGCACCGACAAGATGTGGCCCCCTCCGGCACCCTGACCCCTGAAGGAAATTCGCGCGTAGTGCAGGACGGCGATGGTGGGTCGCAGGAACCACCTACCAACAAGGATCTGGAAATTCGCTCACTCAAGAAGCATTTGGTCGATAACGTCCACATGATCCGCAAGATGTTCAGCATTGAACAAAATTTACGCACGGAACTGGACGGACTAGAAAGGGAAAATAGTTCTTTGCAAGTGCATAATCAACGTTTGCAGGAAGATCAGGTGTAGTATTACATTGTGGTACACGCCGCATTGCTCGTACTGGCAATGTTCTCACAAGAACGTATTTCTTTCAGGAGGCCCTGCGCGAAAGAATAGCCATTTTGGAATCTGTTGTCGTGGCTGGAGCTGCTGCAGCAGAGGATGGCGATTTAGGAATTGTTAGTCTTGGCAGATCGGAGGTTGAAACAGTTTCTTCCACCTCTGACCCTCCAAAGAATCCCCAGCCACGAGAGGCGACTGAGTCGACGACGAGGTCAAACGCAGCCACAACGGACGTAGCCAGCAACATAGGACCGGCATCGCGTGAATCAACGCCTTTGCATCGCATTGACAGCGAGAGTAAATCGCGTTCAATCTGTGTCACAAATCCGCAACCTGCGGAGGACGGGAGCAAGGCACAGAGTCTCGAATCGAAAACGAATGACGCTCCGTCGTCGGTGCCACAGGGACGAGGGGCACGGGTTCAAGCATCGAGCTTGCAAACGGTGCCCGATGGCCGCGACGATCACACTGTGAACTTGCGTCCATCGGTTGCTGTCGCTCAAGCGTTTCAACAGCGAGTGCTTGCTCGCCAACACGTTTGTACCACAACCGCAAAAGCAACAGAGTATCCTGTGTTGACGCCGGCACTGCTTCAACGTGCACCAGCTACCAGTGGCAAGTCTTCTGCTGCTGCGATTCGTGCATTGACAGGCAACCTTTTAGATTCGGATAGCGGTGATGAAACAGAGGGCGGGGATGGTCTTCTGTCAATCGGGGATTTACAAAGCCTGCTAATGGGTGAGACTGCCGGCGTGAAAAAGAAGTTGGGCAATCGCAAGAACAAACCAAAGCGCAGCACGCTGTCCTCAAAAGCAAAGCTGCGACGCAAGCCCAAACTGTCTGGGCGTGCGAAACAACGATGATATCAGTTGGACAAGATAACGTTTTTTATAACAGAAAATTGATAGGTACTGGCAGGAGTGTGTGGTTATTAGCTAGGGGACTCCAATAGTGTTGTGCACCGTGTTCACTCAATGACCTGCGCATGCGAGCGCTTGATGGCCTGCAGCAGAATGGCGAAACATGATCACTTGATGTCCAGCCGGGACCCAGTAGCGGGGAAACATGATCAAATGTGAACAGCCGCTTACCTTCTCAGCATCGCTTATGATTTGATCGATCAATTCTTGGCAGGAAGGAACGTCGTCAATTATCGATACAACTGGACCACAACTCCAAACGCTGTTTTCGGCATCACCAGTTTCGTGAAAAGCACGACGGTAGTTTTCACCTTAAAACCAAACATCAACGCACAGTTTAGTAATTAACGTAACGTGAATTACAACAACACAGCTTTGAAAGGTGATCACAAAAGAATGACGTACCGGCCACGAGGTGGTAGATTTTGTCGATTTGGCCTGGGTACTCCGCTTCAATCGCCTGCATTTAAGGGAACAATTGTTCAACCAATCACATCACTGGCACTCTGTAGCATGCAAATGACATACCTGCACTTGATCTGTTACATCATTCTTGTACCTGATGCGCCAATCAAGATGACAACGAATTAAAAAAGTGAAAACCAAATAATAGGCATCGCAGTCTCGCCGCACAAAGCTTACACGCGCTCAGTATTGCGCAGCGATCGCATGACCAGAGTGGTGTCCTCAATTCCTGCTTTCACGAGTGCATCTTTAATGCCTTGTTGTATGGGTGCCTCCTTCGTGGCCTTCACAATGCAATCAAAGAATCCAGGGTGTTACCGCATAGTTGTGCTCTAAAGCACTTGGCATGCACCACTAGAAATAGCAAACCGTACCATAAAGCGGGTTCCCATGTTGATCCCGTCAGCCCCAAGCGCCAGTGCAGCTGCCAACTGTCACGTGGGTAGACAACATGACCGTGTGTCGAGCCGGAGATATGCAAATTAAATGCGGCAACAAACCTGTGAGCCGTTGCCAACGCCACCTGAGCAAACGTATGGGACGTCCAGTTCTCGCTCTCCCATTGCCTAACCGTGAATGAGACAAGGGCCACAACGATTCAGCCTGAACACCGAATGGACTAATAGAAAGCACAGAAGTGTTCATACAACGACGCACCTGCAAAAGAAAGTTTCCAATGTCTGATTCACCAGGATGCCCAGCACACTCAAAACCGTCCAAGCTGATTGCGTCTGCACCCATCTTCACTGCCGACTGCGCATGTCGTGTTGTGACACACTTGTGGATGATCTTGATACCTGCATCTTTAAGGTCATCAATGAACTCAGACGGAGGTCGGCCCGCAGTCTCAACGACCTTGATATCTTCCTGTATGACGACATCCACGTATGACTTGTAGTCAATATCTTTGAACATCGGCAGTATTGTTAGGTTGACGCCGAAAGGTTTGTCCGTCATGGAACGGCACTTGCGAATTTCCTTCTCCAGAGCTTCAGCGTCGGGCATTGTCAGAGCTGTTATCATTCCCAAACCACCTGCATTGGACACCGGGGCGGCCATTTCAGCAAAGCCAACATGATGCATGCCACCCTATACGAGCGCCACCAAAGTAAGAACAAATCACTTGACATTGCATCACACCAAATGTGAACAGCCCACACCTGAATAATCGGATGCCTGATGTTGAACAGCTTCGTTATGCGCGTAACGATTGTCATTTTTGTCAACTAGTCCGCGGCAGTGTTGTCTCAAGATGGACACGACCAGCTACAACAGCGACAATAAAGATAAATAAAGCAACAGATGCAAAGCAGTGAAACACTGTCACAGCAATTCTTACGCACTTCACTCACACACCAGTTTCTCTTGCCTGAGCGGGCTCGGTCTTCCTCGGTCCTCCTTAAGGATGCAACAAACATTTCGAACAGCACTAGTAATTCACACCAACAACGACGAAGAGATGTGAGGCGTCAGATGCCAAGTCAGGTTTGTTTGTCGACAACAACGTCGCAACACCGCAGCAACTACGCCACGCACCATCACACCGTCTGCAACTTCAGCGAGCGACAACTCCGCGATTCCACAACTCCGCGACTCCACAACTCCGCGACTCCACAACTCCGCAACAACCGCAACCGCACCACACCGTGACCACACCACGACCACACTGCGACCACACTGCGACCACACTGCGACCACACTACAACGCCGCGACACGACAGCAGCGCCGCACCTCCGTGACTCCGCAACAACCCATCTCCGCGACTCCGCAACTCCGCAACCAACAAAAGTCGCAACTCCGCGACTCCGCAACAACGTCGCAACTCCGCAACTCCGCAACTCCGCAACTCCGCAACTCCGCAACTCCGCGACTCCGCAAACGATGTCGCGACTCCGCAACAACGTCGCAAGTCCGCAACTCCGCGCAACAACGTCGCAACAAACAAAACGAACTCCAACGACCTTTGCGCTCCTCAGCTTCAACCCGGCCGGCATGTGCCCCTAGCGCGCATTAGCCTGTATACACCAAACCTCGGATTGCAGAATTGATGATGGCAGATTTCATGATTTCATGGAAGTTCAAATATCACAGCAGCCTGTACGATGCACACTGTGGGCTTCAAAACCACCTCGCTCAGTCAGTCAGTCAGTGCAGTGCAGTGCAGTGCAATGCAGCACAGCGAGTGACTGGGAGTGAATGGAAGTTCGTTTGTTCGTTCGAAGTTCGAAACTGCAACCAAACTATGGTAACTGCGATCACTGAGTGAGTGAGTGAGGGAGTGAGTGAGTGAGTGAGTGAGTTGGAGGCGTCGTCGTCAGCGTCAGCGTTCGTTCGTTCGTTCGTTCGTTCGTTCGTTCGTTCAAAAGTTGGTTCGTTTTCGTTCGTTCGTTCGTTCGTTTTCGTTGTTTCTTGTTTCTTTGAAACTGCCAACACCAACAACGGACGAACGAACGAACGAACGAGAACGAATGCGACGACGCAACGGTGGCAACGGTTGGTTTACGGAGGCTGGAGGCGTCGCGGTTCACTCCGTCCACCTACCAACTACTACCTTTGATTCCGCCATGCACTTACCCAGCTTGCCGACCGACAAGCTTGTCAGCATGACTCCCGGTACTGGTGGACGACCATCCAACTCCAATGCATGAACCGCGACAACGTACCCCAGGAGTGTGCGACGGTGGATGCACAGAGGTGTTGGCAGAAACAGCAATCGTCTTGAGAACAACAGATTCAGCGAGGAGATTGCCAATTGAACAACGTGTTATATGTCTCCAGCGATAAAACTTCCGAATTTCTCTTGCGCGATTGTACCGAGCGAGTAACTTTTTTTGGTCAAATACCCTGCAGTACCATGACTGATCTTAAAGTGGGCAGCCGCGTCAGCGACAAAAACGGCAATCGAGGCACCGTACGTTATCTTGGGCCAGTGTCGATTTCATACAAAAACCCTGAGAGCGTTTGGGCCGGAGTCGAGTGGGATGACGAGGGTCGTGGGAAATACGATGGCTCGGTGACGGACAAAGGCGGTGTGACAACGCGCTACTTCACATGCAAGCCGTCGCAAGGCTCTTTCATCAAGCCGGCAAAACTAGGACCTCGATTGTCCTTCGTGGATGCTGTCCGGGATAAATATTTGAGCCACGACACCATCAATTCGCAATATCGCGGTGAAGGTTCCATCAAAATATCGGCTGAGTGGGAGAATAGCAAGACGTTTGACGTCGAACTTGTTGGAGTTGACAAAATTCAAAAACACTTGCAACTGTCCGTGATCGACAAAGTGTCGTTAGAGAACGAAAATGTGGCCTTTTTTGCTCCCGCTAGTACTGGCCCATCTCTGGGTGAGCTCGTTCCAAACATCGAAGAATTAAACTTGGAAAACGTGTTGATCTCCAGCTGGGATGACGTGTTCTACATTCTGAGTCAACTTCCAAAGTTAACCCGCTTGTACCTCAGCGGCAATCGGCTGGGCGACATTCCCGCTGCACTGTTGCAAGGCGGAGCAAAGTTCCATCTCAAAATCTTGGTGCTGAATAACACGACAACCACTTGGGAACAAGCTCTTTCGCTTGCGACATTTTTTCCGGATCTTGAAGAATTGCATCTGGAGGCCAACGGAATTTCGTTCACTGGGTCGTCACCTGAGGAAGTCCCACACGCCGAAGAAGCAGCTGCAGGTGATTCTGGCCCTGCTGCTCTGCCAAAGCCTGCGGAGTCTCAAGCTAACTGCCCGTTCCCAGCCCTCCACCGTTTAAATTTGAGCAAAAACGGCATTTCGAATTGGAACACAATGCTTCAATTTGCGAGATGGCCCAACCTACGACATTTGATGCTGAACGGCAACGCGTTAGAATCAATCGAGTTCGGTGCTGGCATCGCCAATGCTGAAGCAAGTTTCGCGTCTTTGCAATGCATTTCGCTGAGCAACAATAGAATTTCATCTTGGCAGTCGGTTGACGCCCTAAATAGCCTTCCCCAGTTGGTTGCTCTCAATTTTGAAGGTAATCCGATCGGAGGCGGCAACCTTGGGCCACGCCAAATTAGACAGTTGTTGATCGCGCGTGTCGGCAATTTGGCAACGCTCAACAACAGCCAAGTGCGGCGGAAAGAGCGACTCGACGCCGAGAAACAGTAAGTTCATTCCGTGTTGCCACATGCACAACTCCACACGGCGGTGCGTCAATAACTCTGCGGTGGTATGCTAGGTACATTAAACTAGTTCTTCTTGAAGCAGAGAAGGACACAATGGAGGTTGCTGAGAAGCGTCACCCGAGAATTAAGGAACTGATTGAGACACACGGTACGGAGCAACCTCGTGTTCTCGCTCCAGTTCTCAACTGCTGTTCACAGGCGCAATACGTGTATATTTTCGTAGGCCTTCCCGCTTCGCTGCGGACAGGCGCTGGAGGATCTTCTGCCTCTGCTCTTGGAATGGTGAGTTCTCTTATTTTTGGTGGTCGTTGTGGCACTGTGTGAATGAAGTGTCCTTGCGTGTGTCGTAGGTCACCGTCACTCTGCGGTCGATCGCTGTCGCTTCGGCCTCGGTCAAGCCGAAGCAGCAGAGATTGCCGACATCGATGGCTGTGGGTTCTTTGAAAAAGTTGTGTGCCAGATTATTTAAGGTCAGTCCCGCTGCTTGGTGTTCGCCATCGAGGAGCACTGCATGACATGCCAACGCGTTCTTCAACTACGCGCAGGTCCCGGAAGCAGCTGTTGAGTTGGTCTACCAGGAAGCTGACTCCCTCAGCATTCCACAAACATTAGACGATGATTCTGTATCTTTGGCATATTACGGTGTGTTCGATGGGGGTGTAATAGTCGTGCACAACGCCGAGGATAACAAGAAGAAAGAGTGACGATGGTAGAAGCCGCGATATCATAATATTACACGAGAGCAAAAGCTCAAGTTGTAAGTAAGTTTTTGCATCACACTACTGCTGGCCCCCAAAGTACTGCAACATGCACAAGCTGTTTTGAATGAGCTGCTCAAGGTGATGCCATACGTCACCATGATCATTAGAAAGTTCGTGAAGGGCGGTTTGGAGTGACCGCTCCTCAATGATATCTTGGTGGAAAATCGTCAAAAACAGGTCGAGGTACGCCTGCACAACTTGGAAGCTACTCCTGTAGCTGAGCAAGCGACGAAACAAATGAACCAGAGCGAGCAAAATACTTTGCTTCGTCTCAGTCTCGTCGCCCCCAAACTCCAAGCCAACACTTTGCAACGTTCGGAACTCGAGGTCCACACCAGAGGCCGTCAACGACAACAAGTGTTGCATGATTTTGTCATCTTCTACCCGCTGCTCCTCTTTGGTTCCTTGCAGGGCAAGTGGGTTTTGCGAAAGGAAACAGAGGAGCTTGGATCGGGGTCTTTGCATTTTCTTGCGGCGCTTCAGCAAGCGAGACTTCGGCGCGGAGTCAACGCTGACGTTATCCGTACCCTGTGATTCCAGCGCGGCTGCGACGGAAGCGGCTTGAGAGGCCGCAGAAGAGGCAGCAACTTGCTGTGCTAGGTAGTCATTGTCCATGCCAGGCAGAAAAAATGGAGCGGCTTTCGGTTTTTGCGGCGCGGCTGTTGGCCGGTTTCGCTCACGGATGAGGTCTAGGTTTGACAGATTCGTCCAGTTTGCTGGTGGCGCGGCGGAAAGGGTGATCGTTGTTCCATCGATCGGAACTGGTTCACCACTGGGGCCTTCAGGTTCTTCTTCGTCAGCGACTACGTCTGCTATGTTAGTGTGCTCACTCGCAGATTGACTTCCCTCGTCGTCTTCGTCGCTGCTGCTTTCGTCGTCGGTTTCTTCGTCCGAGCTCGACGAACCCGAGTCGTTGTCGTCAGCATTGCCGGAGTCGTGTTCTTGAAGTGCAGTTGGGAGGTCGATCAGGCATGGGGCTTCCGGCTGTTGATCGAGGAGAACTGCGTCAAACGCAGCGCGATTTGTCCAAACGGTAACACCGAGCTCACCGACGTGGGTTGTGGCGATGTTGCTGCTGCAAACTGAAAACGAAATTGATGTCGCGGGCGCTTGGAACCGTAACCACTCTACACAACGAGCCGTGGCGATGTCCCAAACGAACAATGATCCTTCTGCGGAGGCCGACAGAAGCCAAGCCCCGTCGGGCGAGAATGTGACATCAGTAATCGCCGCGTGATGAGCGCGTTTGCCTCCGCCACCAAAGCGTCGCACTACTTGGCGCTCGACCACGTCGTGAACATCAATCACCAGATCCGCACGGGCCACAGCGACAAGGTTGCTGTCGTCGTGAAGTCGGATGTGGGTGACGCCGACGCCGTCTGGGCAAAACACGGAATCTTGCCTCGCCAGAGTTTTCAGGTCCCAGTAAGTGACGACGCCGTGAGACGAGCCGGTAATTACATGTCTGTTAAGACCATCGCACACAACACATGTGATCGGGTCCTGGCCCCCGTCCAGCGACGATCCCGAGCTGCTTCCTCGCAAAAGTCCACTTTGCAGGTTAAACTTTGACAAACCACCTGCTTTCGTGCCAACGAGGGCAAAATTTCCACAAAAACTAATAGCACAGCAAGTTGGCAGAGAGCCGTCAGCCGGTGTTAGTTTGATATCGCTATTCAATGCCAGGCGATCGAAACTCCACACGCGAGCACATGCAAGTCCGTCATGGACAGTGACGATGTTGCTCCAATCTTTTTGCTTGGCATCAGAAGTGGCAAGATCAAGAATGGGCGGCAACTTGAGGTTGGCAACGTCAACGTGCAACTTGCGCGCACGGGACTGGAGTTTTCCCTGCGAGACTTCGCGGCTTTGTTGCTCTCTCATGGTGTGCATGTACCAGAGTGAGCGGTCAAGGCCACCAAATGACAGAAGTTGACCGGTTTCACCGGAGGTTCCGTCGGCCAATGACGCAACAGTATTTCCGCCGTAGTATCGAGCTTGGCGTGGTGGAAACTTGTGCCCCGCACGGTGGCGCAACAGCCTCGCAGATCCGTCGCCCTGATCGAAAATCCACTGGCGAATAGCGTTGTCGGCCCCTGCTGTGAGAAGTAGTGGCTGCCCGGGCAAAAATGCCAGAGCAGAAATTGGTCCATCGTGAGCTCCCGGCAAGGACGAGAGAAGCTGGCGTGAACCGAGGTCCCACACGGCCAGCTTGCCACATGCGCTGCCGGTCACCAAACTGGGAGCCTTGGACCCGGAGTTATTGGCCAAATTGGATCGGAACGCCAAGCACGTAATCCCACCATCGCGAGCGGCGTCACTATCATAAAACTCACAGACTGAATTGTCAAACTTTGCATTGTAGAGAACTGTGCGCCCATCAGCTAAGCCACAACCAAGCACATCAAGTGCGGGTGACTGTTCAATACAGGTGATTGCGACACCGCCAAATGTTCCGGGGCTACTTCTGAAGATTTTTTTCATGGTGCGGGTATTCCAGACCTCAACAAAGCCCTCTCGACTGCCAATAACCACTTTGTTGAGGTAAGTGTGGGGGTGTACAATACATGTCGGAGTAAAGTCGTCGTCAAATGTGACTTCGCCGCTAATTTCGCTGGTGGAAGCAACCCAAACCTTCATGACACGATCTGCAAACGAAATGGAGATCAGCTGGTCACCAAACAAGAACAGTCTGTCGATGTCATGAGCGTGCGCTTCTTTAACCCGGCGAACCAAACGCGCTCGTTTCCACACATAGATGCTGCGGCCAACAGCGGCCCAAGTCAGCGTCCGTTTAGCCACGAGCGCGCGAATGTTGTCACGCAGCCTTCGTGATACGATGCTGGTTGCCAAGGTATCCGCCCTGAGTACTTGCCACGATCGTCCCAAGCAAGTGGTAATGAACGAGTCTTTGCCCATGGCGTTCAGGAAGAACGGGACGGAATCTGTGACTAACCCAACCGTTCGAAAAGGCGCGAACAAGGATGACTCCCGCTGCAACTTTAATTCATCAAATTCGTCTTCTGAGAACTCTGACTCAGACTCACTGCCATCGTCACTGTCGCTACCGCTGTTGTTGTCATTTTTGTTATTTCTCGCGGACCTTGATTGTTGGCGAGTCGCACGCTTCGGTTCCGACGTCTCTGTCAAAGGGAAGTCCTTTACGGAGACAACAGTCCCGGCGGGGGATGTGCTGGACTCATCGACATCAGAGGAGAAGCTGGACTCCTCAGAGTCAGACTCCGAATGAGGGTCCATTTTTGGCTCGAAAAGCCCCAATGAGAAATCAACTTCCACGAAAGAAATAGCGAAGACGACAACGAATTCAAGTGCAGCCACAAAAACAGTCCACCAAGCCGCACCAACCAAGTCAACACCTGGATTCGTGCTGGTGACTTGCGACTTCGTGTCCCAAATGCTGTCCCAACACACACTACTCTGTGGTGTTGATTCTACCATGGTACGTTGCACACCATGCCATCACGTCATGAGTCATTGGATCCGAACGCCACTAGTCTCTTGTGCCAACACAGCTGTCGGTGGCCACTGCCGGGAATGGCATTCTTGGACAGCATGATCCAAAGAAGACCAACCTCAAGCGTCGTCAGCGTCTCCCTCCCTACTTTCTCCTCTTCGACCTCGACTCGGCACCCAAACAGCAAAGCAAACACGCGCCGACGGCAGTATACGATCACCACGACCACGACCACGCGAGGTCGCAGACTTGGGGAGGAAGATGTCCCGGAGGACTTCGAGTATGACAGTCGTCGCCAGCTGTACATTCGACAACAAGATGGTGAGTACACTTGCTACGTCGTACAGGGTGACACGGACATTGACACCATGGAGGGACAGTCGCAAACGGGGGTGGATGTGTTCGCACACGTCTGCGAAGCCCCAGCGCCAGAGGAAATTGATATTGCTGACCGTGAGTTCCAGGGGGTCTCCAACCACTACTGCAGTGCGCGCGATTCGTTCGTGGTGGGCAACCCGTCTCTCACCTCTGAGAAGTGCAAAAAACAGTGCTTGGCGTTTGACACGCCGTGCGACACCTTTACCTGGATCAGTGACACGGAGCACGAAGATTTCGGGCGCTGTGTGCTGTTCTGGGGCTGCACTAAGCTCACCTACAACAAGCAAAGTGAGTTCCAAACGTACGTCTGGTGTGACTACCAGAAAGCCAGCGACTTGGACGTTTATTGCTATGCACCCAGTCCCAGTATTGCTTGGTACACCAAGTCCGAGAAGACGCGTATCAAAAGTTACGCTTTGACTGCGACCGGAACGTTTGCAAATTCCCACTACAAGTGTGCCCAGCAGTGTGAGGCCTTTCCCGACCCCTGTGATGCCTTCCAATGGATTGGGGACGACACAGCCAACAACTACGGGACTTGCAAAATGTTCTGGGACCCTTCGGCCTTGGCTTTCGTCAATGTGAATATCACGTCTTATGTGCGGTGTGATTACGCTGATCTCTCGGATCTCGGACTGAGTTGTGGAGAAACGACCACCCCGTGGGTGTCGACGGAAGTGTACATGAAACTGAGCAACCAGTATTGTTCGGAATACGACTCTTACTCCGTGACGGATGGGCTCACCGAAAAGGAGTGTAAATACCAATGCGAAACGGCCGACTCTAGTGTCTGTGACGCCTTCCAGTTCACGTTTGATTCCGGCAGTGACAATTTCAGACGCTGCGTGACGTATTCCGGATGCACCGCCCTCGGCAGTGAAAGCGGCAACTCCTACTTCACGAAAATTAACTGCGACTACTCTGGACTGGACAACCTGCGTTTGTCTTGTTCCGCCCCTGCACCCACCACTCTGCCCGTGGAGACCACCACCACGCTTCCCGATCTGGTCCCTGGTCCTCGAGAGTTCCTTGACGGATGGAAAGGCGGTGACCGTAGTCCCACCCCGTCCCC
>ENA-OWNT01003547-OWNT01003547.1-seawater-metagenome-genome-assembly--contig:-NODE-3547-length-14571-cov-3.379122_pt1 | contig 14571 bp, 12 predicted proteins | sample MGYA00238136_ERZ651165 | MGnify/ENA primary metagenome ERZ651165 (study PRJEB26861, sample SAMN08777766) | seawater metagenome | isolation source: coastal seawater | place: USA: Florida | collected...
TGTCAGGTCCTATTGGGATTCACTTTCGAGGCACACGACAGCAGCAACAGCAACAGTTTCAAGCACACACTGGTGATGATGATACTGGTGCTAACGGTGGCGGCGTGTGGGTTGACACCGTCGATGTTGGATCCCCAGCATTTTACGCAAGAGTACGACCAGATATGCAGCTGGCTGGCGTGAACGAAGAGAATGTTGAGCACGCGACGGTATCCGAAGCTGTGTCAGTGATCCGGTCAGTCCTGAAAGCGCCCGACCAACCACCTCTTGAACTTCGTTTTCGCGGCAAGCCAACTTGGCATCGGGGAGGTGATTTATTGCTGTCGAGAAATGATGGCTTCTACCCGAGTGTATACTTTACGTCGCCGTCAATGCCAGTGGACAACGAGGACGACGAGGTATTGTCCGACCCAACCACACACGCTGATGCAGCTTATTTTCCAGATGATGAAGAAGATGACCTGACTCCGGACGAAGTGGTCCAAGATTCTTTACAGGAGCTGACAGAGCTGTTCAGTCAGGACCCGCAACTCCTCTACCAACGGTTTCTCGAAAAGCTGAAGGAACGAGACGTGGAGGTGTCTGATACACGGGCGAAAGCAGCGTTCGATACCTACTTGGCTGCACAGAACATTCGGCCACCGTGGCTCAGCTCAAGTTCTTTTTCACGGTCCCTGTCGGATCTTGGGCTAATTGGGAGCGTGGATGATCCCAGCGACGGTGTCACTCAGTTGTTGCTGGCCACTGGCAATGGAAAATACTGGGTGGTGGTGGAAAAACGCATGTTAAGATGGGCGCATGACATGTTCAGTCGGCGGCTGAGAGACCGTCGTCGAGGAGACAGATCAAACAGCGTGCATCAAACACAGTTCAACGAATCGTTCTTCGTGTGGGATAACCTTTCGTTAGAAATCTCAGAAATCAACGGCGCAACACCAATGGCTGTGGCGTCGCACTTAAGTGGGAGTCCTCATCCCATTTTCGTCCGGTTTTCGGTGTCGAGCGTGGGAACTGCGGCGGCCAGTAGTTTCAACATTGACATGGAAGTCTCTGTTTGTGTGCTTCGGGTTTCATCAGAAACCGAAAGCCGTACAAACAGTGAAGCTGACACTGGATCATCGGGCCGAAACCCTACCAGCGCGATATACAGACGTTGATCCATCGAAATGAACCAAACCGCCCACATATCTCTTCAGTTTGTCATCAATGTCAAAGAGCGTAGAGACAAAACTCACGAGATGCGCCCTAACTTATCGGCGCGCCCCGCCTGCATTACCTCAGATTTTCTTCCTTGCGTCTCGTAGCGTTCCGTCCGTTCCCGTCCGTACCGCCCGTCTGGCGCCCCGTCCTGCGCCTCAGCGCCGCCGGTGAGGGGCCTTTTACTGATCCCTCAGGGAGTCGCAAGAGCCTTTTTGAAATTCTCGTCACTTTTTTTGAATCTGATTGGTCAGACCGGCCTGATTTCGCCTTTCTGACCTGACTGGCCCTTCGCTCCGCCTCTTGGCACTTAAGGTATCAAGCTCCTGCGCATGATGCCCGGCATCAGGTTGGCGGACCATCCGAGCCCACGGTTGTCGTTGCACAGTCCCGGCGGGGCAGGCCGAGGCCCCGACGGAGCTCTGCCAGGACGACAGTTGCTCGATGTTCAGGGGCGCCCTCGCAGGGAAAGGCCGGGTACAGACGTCCCGCATACTGTCAGGCCGAGGAACCTGTCTGCCTATGAAAACAGCGGCGTCTCTTCACTTGCCGGGGAGCAGCAGCGAGTCGCGCGGCGTGAAGTCCGGCGAACGATTTCCCCTCCTGCACCGAACTATCCATCTGTATTCTAATGAAAAACGCCCCCTCACGAGCACCAAGGACGGGCTGCAGCAGAATCGATCGACCACAAATTCGATCAAGAGACGCGGTTTTGTTGTCACCTAGTCCTATCTGCTGTCTGCCCCCCCTCCCAAAAAACTCTCAACATTCCGACATCAACAACCCGGCGCCGCGCGGCCCTGCAGAGTTCGCTCCATAGGGCCTCGCATCGTGACTGGTTGTCATTCCTCTGGGTTCACGCCTACGAATGTTCAGCCCGTTCAAAGCCTTCCACAAACCCGGTTGGAGCGCGACGCCACAAAAGTAGACGGGTCAACAGTCAGGAGACTTCATGAAGAGACGTGATTTCCACAAAATGCTGCTCGGAACCGGTGCGGCACTGCCCTTCCTCGACGGATTGCTGAACGGCGCAGCCTCGGCAGCCACCCCCGACGGCGGGCTTGTCACCATCATCCAGCCGGAACCGCCGATCCTCGTGCTGCCGCTGAACCAGCAGACCCCGACCGGCACCGTTGGCGGCAAGATCTACGAAAGCCTCCTGACCTTCGACTTCGACCTGACCCCGCAGCCGCAGCTGGCGACTTCGTGGGAGGTGTCGGAAGACGGCCTGACCTATACCTTCCACCTCGTCGAGAATGCCAAATGGCATGACGGCGAGCCCTTTACCGCCGCCGACGTCGTATTCTCCTGCGACGTGATGCTGAAAGAGGTGCACCCCCGCGCCCGCGCGAACTTTGACCGCTGCGAGAGCATCACCGCGCCCGACGATTACACGGTCGTGTTCCAGCTGAAGGAGCCCTTCGCGCCCTTCATCCTCGCTTTCGAGGCCTCGTCCGCGCCGATCGCGCCCAAGCACGTCTACGAGGGCACCGATTATCGCAACAACCCGGCCAACGACAAACCCATCGGCACCGGTCCGTTCATGCTGAACGAATGGGCGCGCGGTTCCTACATCCACCTGACCGCCTTCGAGGACTACTACGTCGAGGGGCAGCCGGGCCTCACCGAGATCTACTACAAGATCGTTCCCGACGCCGCCTCGCGGTCGGTCGCGCTTGAAACCGGCGAGGCCAACCTCGCGCAGTGGAACGATATCGAACCCTTCGACGTGCAGCGCGTCGCCGGCCTGCCGAACATGGAGCTTACCACCAAGGGCTACGAGTTCTTCTCGCCGATGGCGTGGTACGAGCTGAACCTGCGCAAAGAGCCCCTGAACGACGTCCGGTTCCGCAAGGCCATGATGTACCTGCTGGACCGCAACTTCATCGTCGACAACATCGTCTTCGGCCTCGGCCAGGTCGCGACCGGCCCCATCGCCACCACCACCCGGTTCTATGACGGTGACGTGCCGAAGTACGAAAAGGATGTGGACAAGGCCATCGCCCTGCTCGACGAGATGGGTCTGGCGCCCGACGGGGACGGCGTCCGGGTCAAGCTGACCTATACCATCCCGCCCTATGGCGAGGTGATGACCCGCATCGCCGAATTCTTCCGCCAGTCGATGGCCGAAGGCGGCATCGAGATCACGCTGCTGTCGACCGACATGGCGGGCTGGGCGCAGGCCATCTCGAACTGGGACTACGACATCAGTTCGAACATGCTCTACCAGTTCGGCGACCCCGCCCTCGGCGTGGCACGGACCTACATCAGTTCCAACATCCGCAAGGGCGTGCTGTTCTCCAACACCGAAGGGTACGAGAACCCCAAGGTGGACGAGCTGTTTGCCAAGGCGGCCGTCGCCACCTCGGACGAGGAACGCCAGGCGCTTTACAGTGAAGTGCAGAAGATCCTGGTCGACGAACTGCCGGTGCTGTGGACCTACGAGGCGCAGTATCCGACGATCTACGATTCGTCGCTCAAGGACCTGATCGTCGGGGCCACCGGCGCAAACGGCAACTTTGCAAAGGCACACTGGGGCTGATGCGCACAGCAAGACTGGTACTGACCCGGTTGGCGGGGATCGTGTTTGCGATCCTCGTCATTGCGGTCATCAACTTCTGCCTCGTCCGTGCCGCTCCGGGCGATCCTGCCATGGTCATCGCCGGGCAATCCGGTTCGACCGACGAGAAGTTCCTCGCGCAGGTCCGGGCCGACTACGGACTCGACCAACCCTACGCGGTTCAGCTCGGCACCTATCTCAAGAAGATCGTGACGCTCGACCTCGGCTATTCGTTCCGACAGGGGCGCCCGGTGTCCGACCTGATTCTCGAACGCCTCGGGCCGACGCTGCTGTTGACGCTGTCCGCCTTCTTCATCTCGCTGATCGGAGGAGTGGTCTTCGGCGCGCTAGCGGGCTTGAGACACGGAAAGATAACAGACCTGGGCATCTCCCTCGCCGCACTGGTGCTCTACGCAACGCCGGTGTTCTGGCTGGGCCTGATGCTGGTGCTGCTGTTCTCGATCAAGCTCGAATGGTTGCCTGCCTTCGGCTACGCCGACATGCGTGCCAAGACCTTTGGCACCGTCGGCTATGCGCTGGACGTGCTCAAGCACCTGATTCTGCCCGCGCTCACGCTCGCCGCCATCTACATGGCCGCATACACCCGGCTGATGCGCGCCGCCCTGATCGAGGTCGCCGCCGAGGATCACGTGAAAACGGCACGTGCCAAGGGATTGTCGGAGAGCGCCATCCTGCGTGGCCACATGTTGCGCAACGCCTCCCTCCCCGTGATCACCTTCGCCGGTCTCCAGATCGGCGCTCTCGTGGGCGGGGCCGTGGTTGTGGAAACGGTGTTCTCGTGGCCGGGCCTCGGGCGTCTGACATTCGACGCGGTGACCGCGCGGGACTACCCGGTGCTTCTGGGCCTCTTCCTCGTGATGTCGATTCTCGTGATCGCGGTGAACCTCCTGACCGACCTGATCCACCGGCTGGTGGACCCACGGCTCGCGGTGCGCTGAGCCGGAGAAAGACCAATGAACAAGACATTGAAAACCTTCCTCAGCCGCCCGGCAGGGGTTGTCGGGCTCACGCTCCTTGCCGTCGTCTGCCTGATGGCCGCGCTGGCGCCGGTTATCTACCCCGGCTCGCCCTGGGACATGGCCGGTGCGCCCTTCATGCGCCCGGGCCAGAATCACATGCTCATGGGCAGTGACACCATGGGGCGCGACATCGCCTCCGGCGTCATGCACGGCGCTCGCGTGTCCCTGCTGATCGGCATCGCCTCGACCCTGGCAGCCGTGCTGATCGGCGTGACTCTCGGCGCCATCGCCGGCTTCTCCGGCCCGATGGTGGACCTGCTGATCGTCCGGGCGACCGAGGTGTTCCAGACCATCCCGAACTTCGTTCTGGCGATTCTTCTGGTCGCGATCCTGACCCCGTCGATCTGGACCGTGATCCTCGCCATCGGCATCGTCAGCTGGCCCCCCCTCGCCCGCCTGACCCGGGCCCAGGTGAAGTCCGTTGCGCAGCGGGAGTTCGTGCAGGCAGCCCGATGCCAGGGCCAGTCCTCGATGTCCGTGCTACTGCGCCACGTGCTGCCGAATGCCATTTCCCCCATCATCGTGACAGCGTCGATGACCGTTGCGACCGCGATCCTGATCGAGGCCGCGCTGAGCTTCATGGGTCTCGGAGACCCGAACTTCATGAGCTGGGGCTACATGGTCGGCGCCGGGCGCACCGTGATCCGCCAAGCCTGGTGGATGAGCGTCTTCCCGGGCTTTGCCATCCTGATCACCGTGGTCGCGATCAACCTCGTGGGCGAAGCCCTGAACGATGCCCTGAACCCGAGGATTTCCCGCGCATGACCCTGCTGAGTGTCGAGAACCTGTCGATTCGACTGCCCAAGGGCGCGGATCGCGAACACGCGGTGTCGGAGATCAGCTTCGACATCAATCCGAACGAGATCGTCTGTCTGGTTGGCGAGTCGGGCTCGGGCAAGTCGATGATCGCCCACGCGATACTCGGTCTCCTGCCCCCCAAGGTCCACGCCGATCAGGGCCGACTTGGCTTTGCCGGCAAGGACCTGCTGCAGCTTTCCAAATCCGAGACGATGGCGCTGCGCGGCGGTGACATCGCGATGATCTTCCAGGAGCCGCTGACCGCCCTGAACCCGCTGAAGAAGGTGGGTGAACAGGTTGGCGAGGCGATCCGGGTGCACCAGCCGACGATAGCGCGGGAGGCACTGACCACGCGCGTCGAAGAGCTCTTTACGCAGGTCGGCCTGCCGGACCCCTCGCGTCTGCGCAAGGCCTTCCCGTTTCAGCTCTCGGGCGGCCAGCGCCAGCGCGTGATGATCGCCATGGCGCTCAGCAACAACCCCAAGCTGCTCATCGCGGACGAGCCGACCACGGCTCTCGACGTGACGACCCAGCGCCAGATCCTCGACCTGATCAAGGATCTGCAGGAAAAGCGCGGGATGGGCGTGCTCTTCATCACCCACGACATCGGGGTGGTGGCAGACATCGCCGACAAGGTCGTGGTGCTGAAGCAGGGCCGGATCGAGGAACAGGGACCGGCGGCAAGCGTGCTCGACACCCCGACCCGGGACTACACCCGCATGCTGCTCGACGCGGTGCCCGGGCGCGGATCGGTTCAGGCGGGCGAGACTCACGCGAATCCGCTGCTCGAGGTGAAGGGACTGCAGAAAGAATTCGTGACACGGCAGGGTCTCTTCGCCCCGCCGCGACGGGTCCTTGCCGCTGGCAACCTGAACCTGACCCTGCGCGAGGGCGAGACCCTGGCGGTCGTGGGCGAAAGCGGCTCGGGCAAGTCCACCCTCGCCCGCATGGTGCTGCGCCTGATCGAAGCCGACGATGGCGCGATCCTCTGGCATGGCAAGAACGTGCGCGGCATGGGCCGGGAAGCGCTGCGCCAGTATCGGCGGCGCGCCCAGATCGTGTTTCAGGATCCCTATGCCAGCCTCGATCCGCGCATCCCCATCGGCGAAAGCATCGCCCGCGGGCCGATGATCTTTGGCACCCCCCGCGCCGAGGCCGAGGCGGACACCCGTCAATGGCTCGACCGCGTGGGCCTCTCGCCCGCCGCCTTCGACCGTTTCCCCCACGAGTTCTCGGGCGGCCAGCGGCAGCGTGTCTGCATCGCGCGGGCCCTGATCATGAAGCCCGAACTGGTGATCGCGGACGAGGCGGTGTCGGCGCTCGACGTGTCGGTGCAGAGCCAGGTGCTGGACCTGCTCAGCGACCTCAAGTCCGAGATGGGCCTGTCGATGCTGTTCATCACCCATGACCTGCGCGTGGCGCGTGAAATCGCGGACCGGATCATCGTCATGCAGTCCGGCCGCATCGTCGAGATGAGTGCAGCGCAGACTTTGTTCGATGCGCCGCAAGAGGACTACACACGCCGCCTGCTCGACGCGGTGCCGGGGCGGGATTTCTTTGCCCGCCAACAGGCACGCGCGGCGGTCTGAGATCACAGCAAGGAACAGGACGACGAATGACGACAGAACTCTGGTCATGGACCGCGAGCGAACTGGCGGATGCGATCCGCAAGGGCAAGGTCAGCAGCGTGGAGGCGACCGAGAGCGCTCTCGCGCGCATGGAGGCGGCGAACGGGCCGGTCAACGCGGTCGTCGATGCGCTCCCCGAGCAGGCGATGGAGGCCGCGCGCGCAGCCGATGTGGCGCTCCGGGCCTCCGGCCCCAGCGGCCCGCTGCACGGCGTGCCGATCACGGTGAAGATCAACGTCGACTACGGCGGCCGCGCCACGACCAACGGCGTCGTGGCCTACAAGGACCTGATCGCGCCCGAGGACGGTTCGGTGGTCAAGAACCTCCGCGCGTCGGGTGCGGTGATCATCGGGCGCACCAACACGCCCTGCTACTCGATGCGTGGCTGCACCAGCAATGACCTGCACGGGCATACCTACAACCCGCATGACAAGAGCCTGACGCCGGGCGGTTCCTCCGGCGGCGCCGGGGCAGCCACGGCCGCCGGGATCGGGGCCATGGGCCACGGCAACGACATCGGCGGATCGGTGCGTTACCCGGCCTACTGCAACGGCATCTATGGCCTCCGCCCCACCGCCGGGATCGTTCCCGCCTACAACCCCAGCCAGCTGTCCGAACGGCCCATCGTCTCGCAGATGTCCTCGGTCCAGGGCCCCCTCGCCCGCTCTGTCGAGGATATCCGGATCTCGATGCAGGCCCTCGCCCAGCCGGATCCCCGCGACATCTGGCAGGTGCCGCTGAGCACCATGTTCGACTCACCGCTGGCCCACCGCCCCTGCAAGGTCGCGATGCTGGCCGAGACCGACGAGAGTGCCGTCGACCCGGAAGTGACCGCCGCGATCCGTCAGGCCGGGGCGATTCTGGCCGATGCCGGTTACGAGGTGGTCGAGGTTCAGCCCCCCTCGCTGTACGAGGCGATGACCTTCTGGCGGCAGCTGCTCGGCAACGAGATGAGCGGCGGTCTCTACCAGCTGATGCTGAAAAACGGCGACGAGAAGCTCAAGAAATCGATGGGCGCTCTGATCGACGGCATCGACAAGATCGACGACAAGGAACAGTTCCTGCAACTGCTCAGCAAGCGCTCGACCCTGCTGCGGCATTGGCAGCTCTTCTTCGCCGACTACCCGATCCTGCTGACGGCGATGACCTGGATCAAACCCTACGAGGACGACCTCGATGTGAAGGACGGTCTCGACACAGACTGGTACTTCCGCGCGCACGGCCCGATGATGGGTACCCCCACGCTGGGTCTGCCGGGCCTGTCGGTTCCGGTGGGAACGGTTCCGGGCGTGCCGATGGGCGTGCAGCTGATCTCGGACCGCTATGGCGACCGGCGGCTGCTGGAAGCCGGGGCCGTCCTTGAACGCGCGATTGGCCCGATCCTGCCCATCGACCCGCGCCACTGATCCAATCTTGCGGCGCCCGCGCAGGGCGCCGCGTCCGATCTCTTCGATCCGGCAGAGCCGGAGGTCTCAGACCACCACGAAGGACCGGATCAGCACCTGTTCCTGCGGTTTGACCGCTTGGACGGATCCGACAAACACCCGCTGGTTCAGCCATGAGCATGGCCCCTCGGGCGCCTCGACGAAGATCCGAGAGCGCGAATACTGGATCTTGCGATCCGCGTCATAGGTCAGCAACGCCAAGTTGCGGATCTCGATGACCGACCCGTCCGACGCCTGCATGTGATAAATCGCTTCCAGCTCTTTTGGCCCGTCGGGGCGCTCGCGCTGAAGGTCGAAACCGCCCGGCAGGACAACGCCCTCGAACGGGACCGGTGCGTCGCTTTCCGGCGCCAGCGTTCCCTTGAACGTGCCACCAGTGATCGGCACGACATTGCGAACACCATAGGGCCCCGGCCCGTTCACCTGCGTCGGCGCGATGTCGACGTAAGCCTCCCAGCAGGGCAGCAGGCGGAGCGTGTCGGCGGGAAATTCGGGAAAGTTCATGGAGGTATGCACCCTGATGCGATGACCCGACAAAACCCGCCCGCGCGCAGAGATGCAAGCGCGGGCAGGAGTCAGGGGAAAATCAGGCGTCGGCCTTGAGCCGGTCCTCGACCAGGGCCGCCCAGTATGACGCGCCAGTGGGCAGGATCGCGTCGTTGAAGTCGAAGTAGGGGCTGTGCACCGCGCAGGGGCCGATGTGCTCGCCGTTCTTCCACCCGTTGTCACCGTTGCCGATGGTCGCAAAGGCACCCGGGGCATGTTGCAGGTAGAAGGCAAAGTCTTCGCCTGCGGTGATCTGCGAGGCTTCGACTTCGACCCGATCTTCGCCAAGCAGGCGGATCGCGCTGGCAATCGAATGGTCAAGCGCCCGGTCATCGTTGATCACGGCGGGATAGCCCGGCCCGATCTGGACCTCGGCGGTGCAGCCGTAGGTCTTTGCGCTGAACTCGACGATCTCCTTGATCCGCTGGCGCAGCATCTCGATGACCTCCGGGCGATAGGCACGCAGGCAGCCGTAGATCTTGGCCTCGGCCGAGATCACGTTGTAGGTCGTCCCCGAATGCGCCTCACCGATGTTGAAGATCCCCGTCTCGAGCGGGGGCGTATCCTGCGTGATCAGCGTGTTCAGCGACATGATCATCGAGGCCATGGCAAGAGTCGCGTCCTTGGCAAGGTGCAGCGTCGCGCCGTGGCTCTGCTTGCCGTAGATGGTGATCTCTACCCGCTCGGACGAACACAGCAGAGGGCCGTGCCGGAATTGCATGGTGCCCTCCTCGTCGAGAGGGGCATTGTGCAGGCCATAGACCTCGTCCATCGGGAATCGGTCGAACAGGCCGTCGCGGATCATCCGCTGGGCGCCGCTGTCATCGCCGCCGACTTCCTCGGCGGGCTGGAAGATGAAGGTAATGGCGCCATCCCCGGTGATCTGACCGGAACGGATCCGGCGCTGGATCAGGTCCGCCGCCCCCAGCAGCATCGCGGTATGCCCGTCGTGACCGCAGGCGTGCATGGCCCCCGGGTTCTGCGAGGCATGCGGCAGGCCGGTATGCTCCTGCATCGGCAGGGCGTCCATGTCGGCCCTCAGGCCAAGCTGCCGCCCCTTGCCGGGCTCGCCCAGCTCGATCCGGGCGACGACCCCCGTGCCACCCACGTTCCGGGTGACAGCGAGGCCCATTTCCTCCAGCCGGTCGGCGACATAGGCGCTGGTTTCAAAGAGATCGTGACCAACTTCGGCATGGGCATGCAGGAACTGCCGCCATTCCGTCATTGCGTCCGCATTCGGTTGTTCTTGCGAGGTAAATCTGTCCATGGAGGGCAGAGTAAGTGTTTCCTCCGACTCTCACAGACAGTAAATTAGGTCTGGTGACACCCATATGTGGTCAGGTCGATTTCCATGCGTCTCGGACAGTTCAGGGCCCTTCTCGCACTCGCCTCCTCGGGCTCGATCCGGGGCGCCGCGCGCGAGCTCAATCTCAGTCAGAGCGCGGTAACCCGCGCCCTGCGCGAGCTCGAGGATGACGTCGGCGCCAAGCTGTTCGAACGCCGGGTCGACGGTACCCAGTTCACCGAGGCCGGGCGCAGCCTGCTCTCCAATGCACGACTGGTGATGGCAACGCTCGACCGCGCGCGGGAAGAGGTGCGCCAACTCAGCGGACAGGGTCGCGCGCATGTTCGCATGGCGCTGACCCCACTGGTTGCAACCATCGGGCTGCACCGGATCGTGGAGGATTTTCACCGCCATTACCCGGACGGAGAACTCGACGCGGACCTCGGGGTGGTCGACCACGTCCTGCCCCTGATCCTCGAGGGCAATCTCGATTTCGCGGTCACCTTCACCTACCCGGGCATCCTGACGCCCGACATGATGTTCCGGCCCTTCACCGCGGTCCGCATGGTTCCCGCCGTGGGCGGAGAATCGAAGATGCAGGCGCCCAATTCATGGGACGACCTGATGAAATGCCACTGGGCCCTGCACCCGGGCCCGAGCAGCGTGGACCAATGGGTCATCAACTGGCTGAAACAGCAGGGCCACCACCTGCAACGGCCGCCGGTGCTCTGCCGGTCCCCCTATCTGCTCTCGGTCCTCGGCGCCCGGTCGGACCTGATCGTCCTCGCGCCCGAACCCCTGCTCAAGCACCAGTTGGAACAACGAGGCCTGCGGATGCTGGACCTGCCCGAAAAGGACCTGCCACCCCCGCTCGAGCTTGGCATTCTCACGCGCCGGCAGGTGCCACTCTCGCAGGCGGCACAGCACGTCGCGTCGATGGTCGAGCGTATCTGCAACCGAATCTGAAGAGCCCGAGCGCACCTGCCGCTCCGACACACTTCAGCGAAACCCGAAAAACTCCATCGGGTTGTCCACGACGGCCTTCTGCCGCGCGCCCGCATCCAGCCAGCCGAGTACGGTGTCGAGCAAAACCCCGTCATCGGGATACTCTGCGGTCGTCTTGGCCAGGTTGTGCGGCCAGTTGGTGCCCCACAGCAGCCGATCCGGCGCGTGGGCCGCGATCTCGCGGCTATTGGCAGCGATGTCGGCAAACTCGGGGGCGCCGGTCAGCGAGCTCTCGTAGCAGCCCGCCAGCTTGAACCAGCATCGCCCGCCGTCGATCAACCGCTTCATGGCGGCGATTTCCGGGCCGTCGGGCCGCGCACCACGGAAGAACTTGCCGTGATGGTCCAGCACCCAGTTGCTCTTGAGTGCCGCCAGCCGCGCCTCGTGCTCGAGAATGTCCGACCCGTTGAATTGCACCGCCATGACCCAGTCATGTGCAGCCGCCTTGGCATCGACCGCCTCCAGCGCCTCCAGCCCGACCGCCCCACCGGGCAGGTCCATGATACGGGCCCCGACGATCCCGCCATCGCTCAGGCGGACCATCTCGGCATCCGTGGTCTCGTCGTCGATCACGGCCACACCCTTGGCCACCGCACCCAGCTCGGCAAGGCAGGCGAGCAGGCAGGCATTGTCGCGCTGCTGCGCATTGCCCTGCGTCACCACGACCCGCTCGATCCCCAGCCATCTGGCCATCTCAAGGTACATCGCGGGCGTCGGCAGCGGATCCGGCGGGTTGCCCGGTCCGCCGGGCATCGCCGGGTATCCGGGCAGGTACATGTGGCACTGCGTGTCGATCGCGCCCTGCGGCAGGCGGATCGCCGGCGCGGCGCCGGATAGCTTGCGGTCGATCATCTGTCTTCCTCCGGGGCAAAGTCCTTCAGGGCCTGCCGGTCGATCTCGATCCCAAGGCCGGGACCATCGGGAATGGCGACCACCCCTGCCTCGTGTTCGATGGGCCGGGTCAGCACCGCCTGCCGGAACGGGTTCTCGGTGCGGTCGAACTCCAGAATCGGTTCAACCGGGTTCAGCCGCACGGGATTGGGCACCATCGCCGCCATGAACTGGAGCGACGCGGCGATCTGCACGGCCGTTCCCCAGACATGTGGCACCACCCGAATGTTGTGCAGCGCCGCGAGATCGGCGATGCGCTTCATCTCGGTGAACCCGCCGCATCCGCAGAGGTCCGGCTGCAGGATATCAACCGCCCGAGTCTCGACGGGCTCGCGCATGCCCCACCGCGTGTGCCACGTCTCGCCCCCGGCCACCGGGATCGGCTGCTTCTCGCGGATTTCGCGATAGGCCGACAGGTGCTCGGGGGTGACAGGCTCCTCGAACCAGTCCACCCCATACTCCGCTGCCGCCCGTCCGACCCGGATCGCCTCGACCGTGTCGTAGCCGTGGTTGCCGTCGATCATCAGGCGCATCTCTGGCCCCATGGCCTCGCGCACCGCACGGATCACGGCGAGGTCCTCATCGAAGCCAAAGCCGATCTTGATCTTCATCGCGTGGAAGCCCGCCGCGCGATGCCGCGCCGCCTCTTCCGCGTTGTCGGTGACGCGGTCGACCCCGTCGCGCTTGAACGCGCCAGTGGCATAGGCCCTGACGCTCTCGCGGAACCGGCCGCCCAAAAGGACCGAAACCGGCACGCCAAAGTGCTTGCCCTTGATGTCCCACAGGGCAACGTCGATCCCAGAAAGGGCGGTCACGGTCAGCCCGCGTTGACCCTGGTCCCGCAGGGCGTTGTAGAGCACCGCCCAGACCTTCTCGGTCTCCAGCGGGTCCATCCCCACCAGCCAGTTGGCATAGGTTTCGACGACCGCGCGATTGGCCTTGGCCGGGCCAAGGCATTCGCCCCAGCCCACAGTTCCATCGTCGCAGATGACTTCGACCAGCAGGTGCTGGCGCCGGTCGAACCGCATCGAGGCGCTCTCGAAGGCGGTGTCGAGCCGGTGTTCCAGCAGATGCGTGCGAACCGCTTCGATCTTCATCGCTTGTAGGGCGCGATCAGGGTTTCCATCATCGTCATCTCCTCCTCCGTCAGGTCGGTCAGCGGCGACCGCACCGGGCCCGCGTCAAAGCCTTGCAGGCGGACGCCCGCCTTGATGGCCGACACGGCATAGCCCTTCTTGCGGTTCCGGATCTCCATGAACGGATAGAAGAAGTCATTGAGGATGGTTTCGCAACGGGCGCGTTCGCCTGCCCGGAGCGCATCGTAGAACTCGATGGCAAGGCCCGGCACGAAGTTGAACACCGCCGAGGAATAGGTGGTGAAGCCAGCGCCGAGATACGCCTCGGCAAACAGCTCGGCCGTCGGCATCCCGCCAAGGTACATCAGGCGGTCGCCCATCTTGGCCGTGACCTGCCGCACCAGCCCGATATCGCCCGACCCGTCCTTGAAGCCGATCAGGTTGGGGCATTCGTCGCACAGGCGGGCGAGCGTATCGGGTTGCAGGATCGAGTTGTCGCGGTTGTAGACCATGACGCCGAACCCGACAGACTGGCACACCTTCTTCACGTGGGCGTACAGGCCCTCCTGCGGGGCGTCGATCAGGTAGTGGGGAATCAGCAGGATGCCATCCGCCCCGGCCTTTTCCGCCGCCTGCGCGATGTCGACCGCGATCTCCGTGCCATAGCCGCAGCCCGACACGATCGGGATATCGCCAGAGGCCGCCTTGGCCGCCTTGACGATCTCCGGAATCTCGGAGGGCTTCAGCGAAAAGAACTCGCCGGTGCCGCCAGCGGCAAAGAGCGTGGCCGCCGGATACTGCGCGAGCCAGCCCACGTGTTCCTCGTAGACCGGGCGGTTAAAGGCACCATCGGCCCCGAACGGCGTGACGGGAAAGGAGAGTAGCCCCGAACCTAGGGCAGTCTTGAGATCATTCGGGTTCATGTCGCGCTCCGATAAGCTGAATTGCCCCAGAGCTATCCGACATGACAGACAAGTGTCAATTACTTGTATGATCTATTTGGACGATTCGCGGAGAAGACTGCGATATCTTTGCTGGCTGCCCTTCAGGTGATGGCGCACCGCGTCGCGCGCGGCCTCGGCATCGCCGTGGGCAATGGC
>ENA-OWNT01003548-OWNT01003548.1-seawater-metagenome-genome-assembly--contig:-NODE-3548-length-14570-cov-6.779756_pt1 | contig 14570 bp, 15 predicted proteins | sample MGYA00238136_ERZ651165 | MGnify/ENA primary metagenome ERZ651165 (study PRJEB26861, sample SAMN08777766) | seawater metagenome | isolation source: coastal seawater | place: USA: Florida | collected...
ACATTATCGCTGGCGCGGATACCAATCAATGGTCCCAAATCGTTGGCACCACCGAATGGCTGGTCTACAAACAGTACTGTACCACCACGTTGTTTGAAAGCGCTGGCAAGCTCCGACACAGACCCTAGGCCTAAACGAGCGGCTTTGTACTCCGCTTCCAATGGAATCAATACTGGCAACGGATCCTTCGCCGCTTGGTCCAATGCGTCGGTGACCAGTTGCCCGTTGTGAATAGAAGTGCCCGTTGATGGGGGCACGATGTAGTGTGACTTTAAAAACTCATGTCGTGCGAAGCGTCTCTGTTTTTTTGCCACAGCGTGTCGCCAGAACAGCTGGAGGGTTTTGGTGGCCGTCATCATGTAAATGAAGGCGAAACGCTGGCGTTGCGCACGCAGTTGAGCTTGGAGACGAACAGCGGCCTAGCACACCAACATCATCATCCATCACAAAGCATCAGAACGAGTAGTGAGCAAGAAGGAGCGCACATAGGGCAAAACATCCCGATGCATAATGAATGTCAACCAAGTTTCATCATTTGTGCATGTGCAACAGCCAACTGATCGGAAGTTCAAGCAACAATAACGTGGACGTGAGTTCTTATGCTTTGTTTTGGTCCACGACCGGTAATAGGTGAAACACCGTACCTTGCGTTGTTCCCGAAGACTTGTCGCTTTGCGACGACTAATTTGTTGGCGAACTTTCGTCTGGATCTGCACGGCAGCACTGGTGAGATCAGGCTGACGTTTGCCATTGTTAAGGTCATCACCAACGTTGTCGTTGTCGGTGGGGCCGTCCGCATTGGCCAACTGTGGAGTTTCGGGAAGACCGATCGTCGCAGAGACGGTGGCAGTGTCTGGTTCCGTATTGGCAGCTTCGTCATCCGGTGTTGAAGGCAAACGCACCGCATCGGCGACTGCTGCAACATCATCATCAGTATCCCCACCGTTGTCGTTGTCGATAGGATCATCCTGATCAGTTAGCTGTGGTGTTTCAGGCAGACTGATGGTTGCAGCAACGGTGATAGCGGCTGGTTCTGTATCGATAGCTTCGTCATCTGCCGCAGGTGTGTCATCCGACGTTGACGGCAAGTTCACCGTAACAGCGATTGCTGCAACATCATCGTCATTGGGCTCTGTGTCATCATTGTCGTTATTGTCTACTGCGGCGGAAGTACTTGAAGTATCAATTTCCAAATAAAAGTCGTTGTCGGGTGGTAAACTGACATGGGCTGCGACTGCAGTGTCATCAGTGACTGACGGCACTGTCGAGCCAGAGACGTCCTGGTCATCAGGAGCACCATCATCATCCCCAGTCGTCAGCGTGGCTGGTGGCAATTCGGTGCTGGCAGCTACGATCACTGTCTCATCCTCATTAGCAACAGCATCATCTTCCTTTGCATCACTAGCGACCGCATCTTTTTCATCACCGTCCACGTCCTCATCGTCGTCATCGTCTCCTCCCTCACCCTTGGTCATGGTTTTGAGCATATAAATGGCATATACCGCGTACATGGCCATTAGGATAACACCGTGTACCCATGTAAGCTCATCGCCTCCTATAAGGAATATAAGTATTAGCTCACACAGCAATAGGGCTATTCCATCGCGCATGAGCACCTTTCTAGATACATTTACTGATGTGGCCATGCCCTTAAACACTACCACCAGAATTACTACCGCAGGAATTATCATTCCATTGAAAATGGCACTACCAGCCGTAGTACCAATACCGCCGGCAAAACCGTCTCTATCCTGTAATACAAACAGGAAAAACAAGGTAGTAAACAGCTCAGGCATTGAGCTACCAATCGCATTGATGGTTGCTCCTCTTACCCCATCACTAAGATTTCGGCCCAAATACTCAGAAGCCGCTTCAAAGCCGTCGCTGGCTCTCCAAATTATGATGCAACAAACACCAATCAGTAATACCGAAATAAAAATCGCCATGTTTTCTTTTTAATTTTTTTACCTACTTGTTCGCCAGGGTAACCAATACGACCCTTCCGCCTTCTTCTCCTGACAATAATAGCCTTTTTCCATCGGTTAGCTCCACCATGCTTCCGGTAGGCACTTCCTTGTCTTCTGTAAGGTCTTTCAATGAATCCAGCTTTTGGTTCACCAGTACCCATTTGTCCTGATGGTAAGTGAAATAACCCACCGGTACCTTATCAATACTTTGAAGTTTTTCATTTCTCACCACATTCCTATTTACATGCCACTTAAACAGGTATTGATTGCTATACACCATCAGTCTATGGTTCTCGGGTTTCCAAACCCCGGGTTTAAACTGAAAATATAAATCCAGCACAGGCAATGTTCCCTTATGCGTTGTACCGCAGAAAGGACATTTTGGAGTATTGGTATTGTCAAATACATACCATTTCTGTTCACAACTGGTGTTGGAACAGGGCTGCATTAAATCAGTGGTTTTAAGCAATGCCTGTTCCCATATCTCGGCAGGAGGTCTTTGATTGGGATTATGCAATCCTTTGTCAAATACTTGGTCAAACAGTTCTTTTAAGTAAGGTCCCGTAATGGAATAGGGCAACTTCTCAATATCTGCCCAAGGCAGCTCTCTGGGACTTACCTGACTTAGTTTAGGCCTGTTGGATGTATCAGTAGAATGCTCAACAAACAAGGCCTTTTCTCCCATGCTTAGCAAATCATCTTTCTCAGGGTCCATGTCATGGATTTTGCCCCCTTTAAGTGGATGACGGTATAGCAGGTACATGTAGATGAGCACTCCAAGAGCATGCAAATCTGTAAGCCTGCTTGGAAGCTTTCTATTGTCGTCTTCAAGCTTTAGGTGCTTGGTTTTTAATACTTCAGGAGCAATAAAATCGGCGGTACCAATCACATCGGGCGGATAGAGTCCCGGAACAACAAGCCCGTCAATATCAATAATGGCCGCGGATTTACTCACCGGGTCTACCAAAACGTTCTTGTAGGAAAGATCTGAATGGGCCAAACCTGCGGCATGCAGCCTTTTCACCCCTCGTGTAATGTTCACACAGATTTGGAAATAGCTTAGCCAATCGCCCAACTCCGAGTCATCCAGCCTTAGTGGAAAGGTTTTGTTTCGGAACTTGGGTGATGCAAACCACTTACCTTCTTTCTCTTTTCCCTGAATAAGATCATTGGCGGCGTAGCCCTTCTTAAAGAAGAAGTTCTTGTTATAGGTAGGCACAACCAGCCCTACTTGTTTGTCGTTTTCTACCATATCGGTGGGCCAGCAATACAAACTTTTATAATAATCTCCCCCCTCTCGATTAAAGAAGCTTTCGTAGTAGGATGTAACTATTTTTCTAAGTCGTTCACGAGAGTTAAAATCTTGCTCTTCACGGTAAAAAGCCACTACATAGCTCTTGTCAGGGCTAAAGAACACATCTTTCATTCCACCGCGCATGGGTTCACCATTGTCAACGTACTGGTAGTTTTTACCCTGGTTTATTACTGACGATACTGTTTTGGTAGTACTCATGTTGCTCTCTTTAATAAATCACCACAAGGGTTCTGTCATCATGGTTTCCCGGACTCCAGAAATCCATCCATTGACTCAACTGTTCATCAACTTTTTCATTTTCAGGATCAAAATTTACGGCTACACCGTCTTCATTGTCGCCTTGCAGATCCTTGACAAACTCTTGCCACTTTTCTACTTTTTCCAAATTGGCTTCTACCTCAAACTTAGGATCGTATACTCCGTCGCTCATGAGCATGAGGTAAGAGAACTTGCCGGCGAGCTTAAAGCCAAAACGAGTACCAAATTTTGCATCGCTAAAGATTTCGGGCATGGTTACGAATCTGGTACCACCACCAAACTCTCCCACATCGAGCCAGTTCATCAACTCTATTTCTGTCTGGTTCTCATTGAGTACGCCAATGGGACAGTCGCCTACACCAAAGGATAGCATTGCGGTGCCAAAATCATACTCCTTCATGAGAACAAAAATGAGTGTGCTATGGAGGTCTCTGAGGGCATACTCATGCTCTTTGGCAAAGGCTGCCATCTTTTTGTGTACGTTAAGCACAGCTCCTCCCAGCTGGGTGTATACAAAGTTGTTGAGTTTTCTCGCTGCACCTTCAGTTTCATCTCTCTGCTCCTGAACAATGGCGTCAAACTCGTCAAGTGTTGCCTGATCAATGTTGGTGGTGAAGTAGTCAACTATTCCCTCGCAGGCCATTTTTGAACCTTGTCGAGATATTTTGGCACTACCCGCACCATCAGAAACTGCTACGATACTCCATCCCGTTTTTTCATGGTATTCAAAGGCAAAATCATCGTCTCTAAAAGAGCCCACATTGGCATGCGACCTTCCCCGTTTTGAAACAGCTACAAGGTTTCTGTTGCCAAGTCGTGCTTTGGCTGAAACATTATCCGGTTTCCAAAAAGGAGCTTCTTTATCACTATCAATATCCTTCCATAAGGACTTGGGATCAGGATTAATTACCAGAGAGAAACTCTTTTCATTGGGTGCCTTCTCCGGGTCTTCACCTTTGATTCTAAAAAGTAGTGTGAGCTTAAAATCGCCAGCTTCAGTAGGTGTACCACTGATGGTTTCGGCTTCGTTGTCATAGCTCAGCCCTATGTCTTCAAGGCCTGAAATATCAGAAAACGAAAAATCCGTCCACTGTTGCCTTTCAAAGTCTACTTTATGCTCATATGCCTTACCCACTGTGGCATTGCTCACTCTAAACGATTGGTTTTTCACATCGTTGATGCGGTTAATGAGCTTCCATTTATCTTGTAACATCTTTTGATTTTCAAGTATTTGCTGAACAGCTTCCAGATGTTCTGTTTCTTTCACAAATGCTTCAAAGGAAGCTTTCCGCTTCCCTATAGCTGGTATTTTCATTCCTTGAAACAGTCGTTCCAGGTAAATCTCTTCGTCTTTCATGGCATTAGCCTTGGGTTCTATTCACATCAAAGCCACCGTCTCCCGCTACATAGCGTCCCTGGTTGCCACACCATGGGCAGGTACTTACTTCTTCGTCGCCCAGACAGTGAATTCCGCCACAGCTACACATAGCAAAGGCTATCTGATTGCCACAACATGGGCATGTTGGGGCTCCAATAAGCTCGTCCGTATGGATGGTAAAGCGCTTGGGCTCGCTACTGTCAGACAGGTCAAAGTAACTTTGATCCACCTGAAAGGCCCCTACCAAACGGTAGGCTCTTGTACTTAAACCTATGTCGGCAAAAGATGAAGATGGCCCCACCACCTTACGGTATTTCATTAAATACGGCCTCTTTGTATTTTGACATTTCCCTGCGAGTACGGCAAAATTGCTGTCAACACTTTGGGACCGCTCCGGTGTTTTGCTGAGATCAATTTTACTCAGGGCGTCTCCAGGCATCTTGTCCAGTTCAAAGCCCGATTTATTGTTTTCTACACTTACGCTACTAGTTTTTATAGAAGCGGTAACCCATTTAAAAAACTCATTATAGGCCGCAGCATCGGTGTTTTTAAACATGAGTACGTGCTCTGTAAGCTGACCTAGAATATGGCTGTCTGCCTCGTCACCAAATGATACAGCTACCAGGTTGGTTTGCCTGCGCCAGTTCTGGTTCCATTCATTAATGGCATTCATGGTATCATCAGTAGGAACACCATCTGTAAACAGAAAAACAATGGGTTTCCAGTCACCCTTAACATCATGGGTGGTTTTCACTTGATTTTTACGCAATTCGTACATCAAGTGCCCCAATCCATTGCTCAAAGAAGTTCCGCCTCCAATCGGAAATCGCGGCGGGTAGAAATTGATAATCTCCTGCAGCGGAACCACTGTTTTTGCCTGCCCTGCAAAAGCCAGTACTGAAACCCACACGGTTTCAATAGCATATGGATCTGTTTTTAAAGCCTTAATTATTGTAGCCATGCCCTCTTCTACTTGCTGTATGGGCTCACCTACCATTGACTCCGAAACATCTATAAGGAAGTAAATAGGTAAGCGTCTCATACTAGAAGATTTGAAGGATAAGCAATAGAATAATGAATAAGAGAATTTGTGTCATGTCTACCTGCAGCCCCTGGCCTACAGTAAACGGTTTCATAATTGAGCGCAATGGCGCTAATAAGGCATTAAATATCTTCTCAAAAAATGTATATAAGCCTTTGTAAGTGGGGTTGAGCCTGTCTTTATAGGGAGAGAGCTTCGAATAGAAGAACAATCCCAAAATGAGCAAAAACAGAGCGGTATGTACTACGTTTCCCATTTGTGTCTAAGTTAAATAACCATGATTAATTCAGAAGGGGCAGGCGGCAACTCCACGTTCTCCGCCGTTCCCATACTTTTATTTCCTTGCTCAATGGTATCTGATACCCATTTGAAAAACTGCTTCAGTGTTGAACTGTCGGCAGTATCCAAATGCACTACAGTATCGGTTAGCTCCTTGAGCATTTCGTCTTTGGCTGAGTGCCCGGCTGCACAACCTACAATTACTCCAAAGTTGAGGGCTTTGATTTTCGGTATCATTTCCCTGTACAATTGAATATCTGAGGGTTTGCCATCGGTAAATAAAAACAGAAGAGGTCGCCAGTCACCTTTTTGATCTGAAGTTCCCTTTTTCACATCTTGCTTTACCTTGGTTTCCAACATTTCAAGTGCCTTTCCTGTATTGGTTGGGCCGCTTTGTGGGCAGGTAATTTCTGGCAATTGAAAATGCACCAGCTCAGTAAGCGGTGCTATTTCGTTTACTTCTCTATCAAATGTGATGAGGCTAATCCAAAGGGAATCCAGGGCCTGCGCATCAGTTCTCAGGGTATTTACCATACCGCTAAGCGCATTATTCAGTGCCTGGATGGGCTCTCCGTTCATTGAGCCCGATGTATCAAGTAAAAAGTATACGGGTAATCTTCTCATAACGTTTCAATTTGTGCGGGCATAACTCTGCGTGCGGTTTATACCACAATATTGAGCTCTGATGGTGGTGGTGGCAGCTCGCTTAAGCTTCCAACTTCCTTACCAGAGTCTTCAATTTTAGTAGATGTTACTCCGATAGAGGCTGATACCCAGGCAAAGAATTTTGAAATGCTATTGGTATCAAGTGTATCGAGTTGCACTACGTTCTCTGTAATCTTCTTAAGTACTTTGGTATCGGCCATGCTACCTGCTGCACAAGCTACTACATAGGCTACCTTGCACTGAACAAAGTCTTTAAGGCCTTTCTCCCAGTCGTCTGTAGGTACACCATCTGTCATTATAAACACCAAGGGCTTCCAGTCTCCCTTCTGCTCCATGGTAGTTTTGGCCACTTCTGTATTGATGCAGTTACTCACCACACTTAGGGCGTCACCAAGTGATGTAGTACCTGTTGCTCTTATATCAACCATTTGAAAAGAGGCCAAATCAGTTAAAGGAACTACCTGACGAGCCGTGCTGTCAAAAGTGATAATACTGATGAAGGCACTTTCAATGGCCTGGGGGTTTTGGCGTAGTGAACTAATCATTACTTGTACGCCATTTTTTACGGACTCAATGGGTTCTCCCATCATTGACCCCGAAGTGTCCAGTAATAAGTATACGGGTAACCTTCTCATAACTATAAATATTGTGATTGAACTGTTTGTACGGTCTGTTGCAATTTCCTGTCTTTAGTAGGATCTCCTATGGCGTTGAACTTCCATTCACCGTTTCTTTTATAGAATACTCCCATTACCATAGACACGTGTCCTCCAAAATGCTTGTCGTTTGCTACATCGTACTTAGCAAATACTTCAACTACTCTTGAAGGTGTGCCTTCATAGATGCGGATTGAAGCAAACGGTATCAATGCAAAGTCCTGTCCTTTATAACTATTGAGTACAAAAGCCACGTGCTCTACATTGTTGCTCAATCTACTAAAATCGAGCGTTATTACCTCATTGTCCAGACCATCGTCTCCATCCATATCACCTGTAAGGTCATCGCCGCTGTGTCTTATAGAACCATCTTTTGAACTTAGCTGGCCGTAGTACACAATGTCGAGCAGGTTCTTGTTGGCATCATACAATGCGCAACTGGCATCCAAATCGACAGCTTCCTTCTTCTTTCCGCCAAAAAAACCTGTCTTCTCTATTGCTCCCCAGTTGATGCCTACGCATACATTTTGAAGGCTAGAACCATTGTCTTTTTTGAGGTTGATTCTTTGGCCTTTCTGTAAGTTAATTGCCATTTCTCTAGCTGTATTTGTTAATGTAATCCTGTAGACCTCCTTTCATTCCTACGCCTACTGCTTCAAACTTCCATTGATCGTTCTTTTTGTACAAGCGTCCAAACTCTACTGCTGTTTCAATGGAGAAATCTTCTTCAAGCTCATACAATAGAATGTTGTCGTTTGATGAAGCTTCAAAAACTCTTACAAATGAGTTGCGCACCTGACCAAAGTTCTGCTTTCTGGATTCTGACTCATGAATGGTTACCACAATGGTGATCTCATTAGCTCGTGAGTCTATTTTAGATAGGTCAATAAGTATCTGCTCATCGTCTCCATCGCCTTCTCCTGTAAGGTTGTCTCCAGTGTGGGTTACTGATCCGTCAGGCGACTTGAGGTTGTTGTAGAAAACGAAAAAGTTATCTGAAAGTAATTTTCCATTGGCATCCAAAACGAATGCAGATGCATCCAAGTCAAAATCGCCTCCTGTAGTGGCAGCATTTGCATCCCAGCCTAGTCCAATACCGAACTTAGGTGCATCAATTGCTTGTCTTTGTCCCTTCTGTAAGTTAATTGCCATGCTCTATTGTCTTTTTGTGATTTGTTGTTATAAAATTGGTTTTCATGTAGTCCAAATTACGCCTGTAAGCTTCAATCAGATGGTAATTGTTACCAATGGCCATATTGAAAAGTAAGAGGCAAATTTCGGGGGTCTGATTTTCCATGAATACTTTGAAAGCACCGAATTCGTAATTAAGAACGTACTTCACCATCCTTGTATTTACACTGAATGCAGGTCCGTTAATAATGTCCTGTAAATCAAAAATTGACTTCACACTGTGGTAGTTCAGGTGGTTCTCTATACGGGGGTGAATATTGGGGTTCACCAACTCGGCATAGTACAGGAGATGAATATCATTTTCCAATGAATATTCCTTCACCATTTTCAGGATCATGCGCTCATGCCCGCCGGTAATTTTAATGTCATCAATAAATACCAGCCGCTTGCCTTTGATAAACTCCTTGTCTATGTGAAAGGAGTCATTACTAATAAGGTTCATTCGCTGCGCTGCGTCCAACTCTCCGTAGTCTTCTCTATAGGTAGTGGTTCTGTGCACCTTGGTTTCCTCAGCTACTGGATGTCCATTTTCGGCCAGCCATTGATTGAGCGTATATATAAAGTGGTTTTTAAGTGGAAACGTAGCGGTAGGTATAAAGGCATAAGGGCTTGGTAATACTACCAATTGTCCCACTTCATCAATAGATGAAAGAACGTCTCTTATAAAGCCTTTGGCCAAGTCTTCTCCAAAGTATTTTGCTACTGATGCGTCGCCAAATTTAAATCGGCTGTAATCATCTGCTGAAAAGCCAAAATTGTCTTCCTCAGCTATTTGATGTAATGAATAGTTACTTCTCACTAAACTAAATCTTGTATGCGGTGTTCGTTTGAATTAATCTGGATGGCGCTTATTCCCATGGCCTTTGCTCCCAGTATATCGGCTCTGGGGTTATCACCTACATGCACTACCTGATCAAGCGGCAGGCCCGCAGGCAATTGCGCTATCATGCGGTTAAAAAATTCAGGATTGGGTTTTGAGATTCTGGTTTCATCTGAGTACAGTTGAAAATCAAAGAGGTGGTCTATTTGCAATTCTTGCAAGAGTTTACTTAAGGTATCGCCTTTAATAAATCCTGTGTTGCTTAAAATGTTTGTGCCTGAAGTACTTTTTAACACTTCCAGTACTCGCTTGGTGTTTTCATCGTACAACACAGGCCTAAACCGAAAAAAAAGATCTTCAAGCTCTTGATAGATTTCCTTAACAGGAACATCTCCCAGATCTACATCATAGTCATTAATGGCTGAGATGATCATTAAATACATCTCATCGTAATCAATGTTTTTACCGGTGACTTCATTAATGCGGTTGCACATCACATCAGTATTCCTGAAAACATGCCGCACCTCTTCCACACTCTTATTTTTCCCATTGTATTTCTCATGGAAATACTGGGCTCTTCTTGCTTTAAACTCATGGTTCGATCGAATTATGGTCAGCCATAAATCGAAAGAGTAGTGTTTGAATCTCATACCGTTTCAATAAACGGACTTCTATGCATAGGTATAATCGCGGAGGATTTCTACGAAGCTGTCGGTACGTCTGGGTTCTCCAATTGCTCTGAACTTCCAGGTACCGTCTTTTCTGTAAGCTTCGGCAAATACCATTGAGCACATTCCATCGTATGTAGAATCGCCTGACAGACTGAATTTACCTATTTCTTTTCCTCTTCTATCAACCGCTCTGATAAATGCATTTTCTACCATACCAAAGTGCTGGTTGTTTTGAATACCCTGGTAAATGGTCACAATGAAAACAATCTTATCGTATTTGGCATCAAGCTCTTCCAGCTTCACAATAATTTGCTCGTCATCACCGTCTCCCGCTCCTGTTCGATTGTCGCCGGTAAGCCATATATGACCCGATGGGTGCCTGAGCGAGTTAAAGAAAATGATATCTCCTTCATACATACCTACTCTTCTTCCATCTCTTGCCTGTACGGTACGGCCCAGGTCGGCTACCTTACCACTTTTATCCAGCAAGAATGCTACAGCATCAAGATCATATTCTTCTTCCTGACCTCCAAAGAGTTTTCCAAAGAAACCTTTTCCTCCTTTTTGCCTTACATCCCAGCCCAAGCCTACTGTTACTTGAGAGAGGTCATAAGATTCACCCGAACCACCTCCGCCTTTTCGTAGGTCAATGGTTTGACCTTTAACTAAATTGATTGCCATGATTTTTATTTACTTGATTACTGATCCAGAGTAGTACTTGTTAACGAAATAAGCGAGGTCCTCACGGTAACCAATACCCGAGGCTTCAAACTTCCACTTACCATCTTTCTTATAAAGCCTTCCAAACTCTACTGCTGTTTCAATTGAAAAGTCCTCTCCCAATTCGTACTTGGCCACTTCCTGTCCCGTTGAATCGTCTACAATTCTGATGTAGGAATTCCTTACCTGACCAAAGTTCTGCTTACGGGTTTCATATTCATGGATGGTTACCACAAATAAGATCTCGTCCACCGCGCTATCCACTTTTGTCAGGTCAACAATTATTGACTCATCGTCGTCGCCATCGCTTTGGGTACCATCAGGATCGTCACCTGTATGCGTCAAAGCGCCGTCTGGTGAATTCAGGTTATTGAAGAAAACAAAAAAGTTTTCTGATGGAAGTGCTCTGCTGGCATTGAGCATAAATGCTGAAGCGTCGAGGTCGAAGTCATAACCCGTACCTTCATTGGGATCCCAGCCGAGGCCTACGGTCATTTTACTCAGACCTATGTCTATCTTTTGTCCTTTCTGAAGATTAATAGCCATTTTGTACCTAGATTTATTTGGTTAGTGTAGCAATAATAAAAGAAAATTCAGCAAGTTCTCCGAATCATCGCGTTAAATTGGCTGAAGCCGCTTCCTTCTCAAATATTCCTAAATTTCATAGATGGGAAGGCCTATGACCTATTTAAGACCTTATTTTGCTACCGCTTGTTGTTTAAAGGAAAATATTCTACCGCCATTACTCTGGTAAGCCTGTCAGTTTGTGCACTCATTGTAGTGCAGGTGCTGTGGATGCGCGATGCTCTGGTACTCAAAAACCAGCAGTTTGATCAGAACGCTATGGCAGCACTTTCAGAGTTGTCGAGCGATTTTGACGATGACATCTTTTGTAGCGAACTCTTTACGAATGTAAAATTCAACCCTGGTGAAGGGTTGCAGTTTTTCCAGAAGAACTGGATAAAGGAATCAGATACCAGTCGCAGAGTGTGGGACGGACAAGAAGGAGAACCGCTTAGTTTTTACCTGAAAGACGACAATGGCGAACTTCTTTCGTACGAAGACTTAAAGTTCAACTATGCTGCTACGGTGCAAGTAATGTTGAAAATTAATACTGGTTTCGACACCAGCCTGGCCCGCGTGTTTGAATCCAGCACAGCCAATCCGGAAGAGGGTGCACCTGACCCTCGGGATTTTAAAAAGTTTGTTGCTGCGCATCATGATCCGGCAGAGCTATTCAACAATCACTATGTTGACTCTACGCTGAATTACTATTTGGCTGAACACAATATTGATCTGGACTTTGAATATGCTATACTGGATAGCAATGGAACTGTGGTGTATAGCCCAAACGCTGATATGTATTCAGCAAGTATGGCTGACTTTACTTTAGAAACACCCCTGTTGGCCAATAACAACTTCTTTGATCCATATTACCTGAAGATTGCCTTTCCTTCCAGAGATATACATCTGCTCAAGGGAAGCGTCACCTTTTTGGCCATCTCATTCCTTATCATTATTGCCTTAATAGCTTCCTTCATGAGCTTTGTTCGCTTCTTATTGAAGCAGGTGCAGCTCAACAAGATGAAGAGCAATTTTGTGAACAATATGACGCATGAGTTCAAGACTCCTACCGCCAATATTTCTTTGGCAATGGAGAACATAGGAATGCTCAACGGACAGGTAGGCCCCCGTTTTAAAAAGTACTTGCGCATTATTGATGAAGAGAACACCCGAATGATTACCAATGTGGAGCGCATTCTGGAGGTGGCGAAATACAACAACTCATCTGAGGCTTCTCTCCAAAAAGAAGAGTTTGATTTGCACGAGGTAGTTCAGGAAGTAAACGAGCGTTTCCCTTACAGAATAGAGAAGGCCAATGGCAGCTTTAGTTGCAGACTTAATGCTCAGCAGTCGCTTATATCGGGTGACCGCCATCATATCAAGAACTCAATTAGCAACGTACTTGACAACGCACTAAAATATAGCAATGGTGAGCCCAATGTAAGCCTTCACACAGAAGACAGAAAGGGGCAAATAGCCATTGTAATTACTGATACGGGTATTGGCATTGCGAAAGCAGATATTGCCAGGATTTTTGATCCTTTTTACCGTCATGACACAGGCGACGTACACAATGTAAAAGGCTTTGGCCTTGGCCTCAGCTATGTAAAACGTGTTATAGAATTGCACGAAGGGCACATTGAAGTAGAAAGTAAACTTGGTAAGGGCACAACATTTACCATCCTATTACCCGTTACTATTCTGGAACTAAATAATTGAGAATATGAATATTCTACTGGTAGAAGATGACTTCAACATGGGCGAACTCGTGAAGGATGCTCTTGAAGACAATAACTATGATGTAACACTTTGCCGCGATGGAAAAGAAGGCTTAAGTGCTTTTATCAAAGGAAGTTTTGATATTGTTATTCTCGATGTAATGATGCCCAACATGGACGGCTTTACATTGGCCGAACGTATTAAAAAGCTCTCAACTGATGTACCCTTTATGTTTATCACAGCCAAGGCTGAAACGGAAGATAGGATTAAGGGTTTTGAACTTGGAGCGGACGACTACCTAACCAAGCCCTTTAGTGTAAAAGAGCTCGTGATGCGCATAAGCGTAATTGCTCGACGAATTCATGGCTCAATGGTTGCTGACTCTGAGAACAGTACTTTTAGGCTGGGGCAGCTCACTTTTGACTACGCCAAACGTGAAATGGGAACTTCTCCTGAAACCATGGAACGCATCTCCTCTAAGGAAGCAGAACTACTAAAACTATTTTGCCTCAACCCTAATAAAGTAGTGAAGAGAGAATTTCTACTACGTAATGTTTGGGGCGACGATGATTATTTCTCATCAAAGAGCATGGATGTGTACATCTCACGACTCAGGAAGCTATTGAAGCCCGAACCTGAGGTACAAATCATTAACATTCACGGCACTGGTTACCGCTTTTTAGTTCCTGCGGTAAAAGAGAAGAATACTGAGGAGTAGGTAACTCCCCCAGACCTTCCTTCTTTTTTCTTCCCTTATTCCTCTTTTGGACATCTCTGTGTGCGTATTAGGTATTGTTCCATTCACATAGAGTTCATTCCTGTCGCTGGTCTATTGCACAAAGTTGCTACACAAAAAAACCCTGATGGTTTTAGCCATCAGGGTCATCAAACTAGCAGTACTTGTTAATGGATTAACAAATCGGCATAAACCGAATTCTTTATCTAAATAGGGTTAGAAATCAAATTACCTGTCCGCCTTACTGAACTTACCAAATGTAATGATTTCTTAGTACATTTTAAACTTTTCCCTCTTCAACTTCGCGCGCTGTATCCAGTACCTTGTCACGAAGGCTATTTGCGTAGGTTTTAAGCTTTTGGGCAACAGCATCGTCAAAGGAGCCTATCATTCTTGCGGCCAATATTCCGGCATTTTTTCCTCCGTCAAGAGCTACCGTAGCTACCGGAATACCTCCTGGCATTTGTAAGATAGATAGGATGGAATCCCAACCGTCAATGGAGTTTCTTGACTTTACAGGCACTCCTACAACAGGCAAATGTGTAAGTGATGCCACCATGCCTGGCAAGTGTGCCGCTCCTCCGGCTC
>ENA-OWNT01003549-OWNT01003549.1-seawater-metagenome-genome-assembly--contig:-NODE-3549-length-14569-cov-3.437828_pt1 | contig 14569 bp, 11 predicted proteins | sample MGYA00238136_ERZ651165 | MGnify/ENA primary metagenome ERZ651165 (study PRJEB26861, sample SAMN08777766) | seawater metagenome | isolation source: coastal seawater | place: USA: Florida | collected...
TCAAAAATGATGGCTGCATCAAGGCGAGAAAGCCCCAAACCACCGTGCTCTGGCGGCGTGTAGATACTTAAGAAGCCCAGTTCACCCGCCTGACGAAGCACATCTTTAGGGAAGTGGTGAGTTTCGTCCCATTCCGCCGCATGTGGCGCGAGCATTTGATCTGAAAACTGTTTGGCGGCGTCTGCAAACGCTAGCTGATCTTCATTTAATTCAAAATCCATCTCGAAATCCTAAGCTATGAATTGTTTCAATCGAACGGAGCCAAGCCGATACCACAACTTGGCTACCAATGTCGCTAAATAGAGTGATTATTTCAGTTGAATGGTCATATTTGGACCACTTGGGATGTCATCTTCAAACCAGCGAGAAGTCACGGTTTTTGTCTCCGTGTAGAAGCGTACTGCTTGCTTACCGTACGCATGCAGATCGCCATAGAAGCTGCCTTTCCAACCGGTAAACGAGAAGAACGGCAATGGCACCGGAATTGGCACGTTAATACCCACGTTACCCACTTCAATATTGTGCTGGTACTTTCTCGCTGCGGCGCCATTGGCCGTAAATATTGATGTGCCGTTACCAAAACGATTATTGTTGATTAGTTCAATGGCCTCATCTAAGTTGTCGACTTCCATTGTCAGCAGCACTGGGCCAAAAATCTCTTCCTGATAAATCGACATGTCTGTTGTTACGTTAGTGAACAGCGTTGGTCCAACCCAGTTGCCGTTAGGCAGACCGTCTACGGTGCAGTCCGTACCGTCCAGCACACAGTTCGCGCCCGCCGCTTTACCTTCGTTGATCAGATTCACGACACGTTGCTTCGCTTGAGGACTGATCAGTGGGCCATAACCCGCGCTTTCATCATCCCACGCGCCAGGTTGAACCTGAGATAACGCCTCTTTGAGCTCTGGAATCCACTCTTTGGTATCGCCAACAAACACCGCGACCGAAATCGCCATACAGCGCTGCCCTGCCGCACCAACCGATGCGCCAACAAGGTTATTGATCACTTGCTGTTTATTCGCGTCTGGCATTATCACCGTATGGTTCTTCGCACCCGCAAATGATTGAACGCGCTTCAAGTTATCAGTACCCGTTTTGTAGATATACTCGCCGACTGGCACTGAACCCACGAAAGAGATCGCACGAACCACTGGGTCGGTTAGAATGCGGTCAACTTGCTCTTTAGTACCATGCACAACTTGCAAGACGCCTTTTGGTGCGCCGGCTTGTTCAAAGAGCTCCGCCAGCTTCATTGCCGTTAGCGGCACTTGCTCAGAAGGTTTCAAAATGAAGGTGTTACCGCAAGCCACTGCCATTGGGAACATCCATAGCGGGATCATCGCTGGAAAGTTAAACGGCGTAATACCAGCACAAACACCAAGCGGTTGAACATAAGAGTATCCATCAATGTTCGTTGCGACGTTTTCAACCGTTTCGCCCATCATTGAACTACAAATATTCGCGGCTTGTTCCACCACTTCAATGCCACGCCAAACGTCACCTTTTGCATCCGCAAGGGTTTTACCTGTCTCGCTGGAAAGCAGTATTGCCAACTCGTCATGCTGCTCTTTTAGTAGATGTTGGTAGCGCAGCATGAGTCGCGCACGCTCTGGCGCTGCCACTTCTTTCCAACGCTTAAACGTTTCCGTCGCGCTGGCAATTGCCGCGTCCATTTCCGATTCCGTGGCACAAGGTACTTGCGCTATCACTTCGTTGGTTGCCGGGTTGGTTACATCTAGCCATTGCTTTGAGTCGGAAGCGGCGAATTCACCACCGATATACTGCTTTACTTGTTCTGTCATGATGACATCCTTGTATTTTTCAGCTTGTTACTGACTACTGTTATGTAAGTGAAACTTTGTTGAGAATGATTTAGCAGATTTCAATCGCGATGGCGGTTGCCTCGCCGCCACCAATACAAAGCGATGCAACGCCGCGTTTACCGCCTGTCTGTTTCAGAGCATGAATCAGAGTGACCAGGATTCGGTTACCACTTGCACCAATTGGGTGGCCTAAAGCACATGCGCCGCCGCGTGGATTCACTTTGCTTTCGTCCAGTTCGAGCGCTTTCACTGCGTATTGAGTTACAACGGCAAAAGCCTCATTGATTTCCCAAAGGTCAACATCTGATTTATCCCAACCTGTTTTTTCCAACAGGGTTTCAATGGCAAATACCGGCGCGATGGTGAACTCTTCTGGCTGTCTTGCATGCGTACTGTACGCAACGATTTTGGCAATAGGTTGCAGGTTTTCCTGACGACCAAATTCACTGTCGACTAAGACCATTGCCGATGCACCATCAGAAATTGAGCTTGAGTTTGCTGCCGTTACGCCACCATCTTTAGCGAATGCAGGGCGCAAGGTTGGAATTTTCTCTACATCCAGTTTGCTCGGCTGTTCGTCGTCGGCCACAACTATTTCGCTGCGTCTGCTTTTTACGTTAACGGGAACAATCTCTTCTTTAAACAGGCCTTGTTCAATCGCTTGCTGAGCACGAGTGACAGATTGCTGCGCCCAAGTGTCCATACTTTCACGGCTAAATTGATACTTTTGCGCGGTTTTTTCAGCAAAGACGCCCATCAACTCTCCTTGATAAGCATCCTGCAAACCGTCATAAAACATGTGGTCGAGCACTTGCTCGTGACCCAAACGAAAACCCTCTCGCGCTTTCTTTAATAGATAAGGAGAGGAAGACATATTCTCCATGCCTCCCGCGATAACCGCGTTCGCGTTGCCAGACTGGATAAGGTCATGAGCAAGCATCACAGTCTTCATACCAGAACCGCAAACTTTGTTCAGCGTCGTACAACCAATCGATTGTGGCATTTCCGCTTTTAAACTGGCCTGTCTTGCGGGCGCTTGGCCCACACCGGCTGGGAGTACGCAGCCCATCAAGACCTCATCAATCTTTTCTGCATCTAGCTGGCTTTCGGCTAGCGCACCTTGAATTGCTTTCGCGCCTAATTGAGTGACATCGGTTGAAGCGAGTGCCCCTTGAAAAGAGCCGATAGGCGTTCGTTTAGCGGCAACAATCCATGTTTCATTTTTCATTTCGTTAACCTTCTGTTGACGTTCACGTCATAACTATACTAACATTTACGTTAACGTCAAGTTTGAGGTTATTGTTTGTTCGAGTGGCTCGTTTGTTTTGTTTAAATGCGAGTGATATCAACGCTCCAGGGGTGCTACTGTATATTTACTTTAACGTTAACGAACTGTATATTCGTATGAATGTTATACGAAAGTCGTAAGGTTAAGGAATGAATACATTTAAGATCAGCGAACTCGCGAAAGAGTTCGACATTACAACCCGAAGTATCCGCTTTTACGAGGATTTAGGGCTGTTAACACCAGAGCGTAAAGGCAACACACGAATCTACAATGGTCGCGATCGAATTCGACTAAAACTGATTTTGCGAGGTAAGCGATTGGGCTTTTCTCTTGCAGATATCAAAGAGTTATTTGAACTCTACGATACCGATCAAAGTACTGAGCAGTTGAACTACATGATTCGGTTGATCGAAGAGAAGAAGGCGACATTGCAACAGCAAGCGAATGACATCCAAGCGGTAATGATGGAGTTAAATGCAGCCAAGTTGCGATGTGAAAATACACTGAGCTCCATGAAAGGCGAAAAAGTCACCTGATCCTCCTATTACTAATCACAGTGCGGGGGATGTAGGTGACGTAAAGGCAAGGACACGCAATGAAATCTACCTACTCTTCCCTGAACTTTGTTTATGATGAAAATACCGATTTGCTACGCGAGCAAATCAATAGTTTTGCTGCAAGAGAAATTGCGCCTTTAGCGCAATCTATCGACCAATCTAACGACTTTCCTAACCATCTTTGGTCCAAACTAGGTGACATGGGTCTTTTAGGTGTGACCACCAGCGAGGAGTTTGGCGGTGCGAACATGGGCTATCTCGCCCACGTGATTGCCATGGAAGAGATCAGCCGGGCATCGGCCTCGGTTGCTTTAAGTTACGGCGCGCACTCCAACCTTTGTGTCAACCAAATCCACCGCAACGGTACACAAGCGCAAAAAGAAAAATATCTACCTAAACTCATCTCCGGCGAGCATATTGGCGCCCTTGCCATGAGTGAACCTGGCGCAGGTTCAGATGTGGTATCCATGCAACTCAAAGCTGAACGCAAAGGCGACATTTTCCTGCTTAACGGCAACAAAATGTGGATCACGAACGGCCCAGATGCTCACACCTATGTCGTGTACGCCAAGACTGAGCCAAGTCTAAACGCGAAAGGCATTACCGCCTTTATTATAGAGCGCGGCTTCCCTGGATTTACTCAGGCACAAAAGCTCGACAAGCTCGGTATGCGCGGCTCGAATACCTGTGAACTGGTATTCCAAAACTGCGAAGTTCCTGCGGAAAACATTCTCGGCGAAGAAAACCAGGGCGTGAAGGTGTTAATGAGCGGTTTGGACTACGAACGTGTGGTACTTGCCGGCGGCCCGCTTGGCATCATGCAAGCGTGTATGGACATCGTTGTGCCTTATATCCACGACCGCAAACAGTTTGGTAAATCCATTGGTGAATTCCAGCTTGTGCAAGCAAAAATCGCCGATATGTACACACAAATGAATGCCGCTAAAGCCTATGTTTACGCAGTCGCTGCCGCTTGTGATCGCGGTGAAACCACCCGTAAAGATTCTGCTGGCGCGATTCTCTACAGCGCAGAGCTGGCAACAAAAATGGCTTTGGATGCAATTCAGCTACTTGGCGGTAATGGCTACATCAACGAGTTTGACACCGGCCGTTTGCTTCGTGATGCCAAGCTGTATGAAATCGGGGCTGGCACCTCAGAAATTCGACGCATGCTTATTGGTCGCGAATTGTTTAACGAAAGCGCCTAATAATCAGCCCAGGCGTTCTGACTCAAAAACATTTTCTTAATTAACCTAAATCTTACTCAACCTAAATAAAGGCGGGTGACATCACCCGTCTACCGAATGGAGATCGGCTATTTATGGCTTGTTTGACGACCAATATTAATACCCATTCAGAGCAGTATCAGGAAAACTACCGCTCTATGGCGTCGCTTGTAGATCAACTTTATACCGTGACCGCGCAAATCGAAGATGGCGGCGGTGAGAAAGCGCGCGAGCATCAGCAGAAGAAAGGCAAACTTCCAGTTCGTGAGCGTATTCTTGCCCTACTCGACCCTGGCTCATCCTTTTTAGAAGTCGGTCAGTTTGCTGGCTGGGATGTGTATCCTGATTACGTTCCATGCGCTGGCGTGGTTGCTGGAGTGGGAGTGATTGACGGCACTGAATGCATGATCGTCGCCAACGACGTGACGGTAAAAGGCGGCAGTTACTACCCACTTACGGTTAAAAAGCACTTACGAGCACAAGAAATTGCAGAAAAATGCCAACTGCCGTGTGTTTATTTGGTTGACTCTGGTGGCGCTAACCTGCCCCGCCAAGATGAGGTCTTCCCAGACAAAGATCACTTCGGTCGAATTTTCTATAACCAAGCCCGTATGTCGGCCAAAGGCATCCCGCAGATTGCGGTGGTCATGGGGCTATGTACTGCTGGCGGCGCGTATGTTCCGGCTATGTGTGATGTATCCATCATCGTTAAAGAGCAAGGCACGATCTTCTTAGCAGGTCCACCACTCGTTAAAGCAGCAACAGGTGAAGAAGTCAGCGCTGAAGATCTTGGTGGCGCGGACGTTCACTGCCGCACCTCTGGCGTGGCCGATTACTATGCTGAAAACGATCACCATGCCTTAGAACTGGCAAGACAAGCTGTTTCTCAAATCAACCACTTGAAACCCGTCCAACTCAAACAAAAAGCGCCACAAGAACCGCGTTTCTCTGCGCAAGAGCTGTACGGCATCGTTGGTACTGATCTGAAAAAGCCATTTGATGTAAAAGAAGTGATTGCCCGAATTGTTGATGATTCGCAATTTGATGAATTTAAAGCGCTGTTCGGCGAAACCTTAGTCTGTGGCTTTGCCCATATTCACGGCATGCCAATTGGTATCGTCGCTAACAACGGCATTCTATTTTCAGAATCAGCACAAAAAGGCGCGCACTTTATCGAGCTTTGCGCGCAACGCAAAATTCCTCTGCTTTTCTTGCAAAACATCACGGGCTTTATGGTCGGCCAGAAGTATGAAGCCGAAGGCATCGCCAAACATGGTGCGAAAATGGTGACGGCTGTTGCGTGTGCAGACGTGCCGAAGTTTACTGTCGTGATTGGTGGGTCGTATGGCGCAGGTAACTACGGCATGTGTGGCCGAGCCTATGACCCAACCATGATGTGGATGTGGCCTAATGCGCGCATCTCCGTAATGGGTGGCGAGCAAGCGGCTGGCGTAATGGCGCAAGTCACCCGCGACATCAAAACGCGCAAAGGTGAAAGCTGGAGTGCAGAAGAAGAGGAAGCATTCAAGCGTCCAATCGCGCAGCAATACCAAACTCAAAGCCATGCTTACTACGCCAGTGCTCGCCTGTGGGATGACGGCATTATCGATCCAGCAAAAACACGTGATGTGGTGGGTATTGCTCTGTCTGCGGCGCTTAATGCCCCAATACCAGACAGCAAATTTGGCATCTTCCGTATGTAGTCGGATGCAAGGCAAACCTTAACTCCTCGCGAGTACCAATGTTTATCCAAATAATGGTTCGCGAGTATTGGAATATCAGACTGAAATGTCAGACAAAGGAAGTCACATGACCGGACTACTGCTTGAAAAAGACAGCAATGGCGTTGCCTGGTTGAGCCTCAATCGACCAGAAAAACACAACGCGTTTAATGATGAGTTAATTGCTTCACTTATCGAAACTTTGAATCAACTTGAGCAAGACGACTCTCTACGAGCGCTGGTGCTCACTGCGCAAGGGAAACATTTTTCTGCCGGCGCGGATCTTGGTTGGATGCAGTCAATGGCCACCAAAACCGAAAATGAGAATCTGCAAGATGCGCAGCAACTGGCGATGCTCCTGCACAAACTCGATACCTTCAGCAAACCAACCATTGCTATGGTACACGGCGCGGCATTTGGTGGTGCACTTGGTCTTATCTGCTGCTGCGATATCGCGGTCGGCACACCTGAAAGCCGCTTCTGTTTGAGTGAAGTGAAACTCGGTTTGTTACCCGCCACCATCGGACCTTACGTAATCCGAGCGATTGGACAACGACAAAGCCGACGCTACTTTTTAACCGCGGAACTGATTGATGCCGAAACCGCGCTATCGATGAACATTCTTCACCAGATCGACTCTCAACCACGTGAAGCCGTCAATCGCACAATTGATCACCTGCTCAACAACGGTCCGCAAGCGATGCAGGCAGCAAAAGCACTTTGTTTACGTTGTGACAACCACCCTATCGATAACTCATTAATTGAATACACCAGCCAAGCGATTGCAAGTGCCCGCGTGTCCAGTGAAGGACAAGAAGGATTGAGTGCATTTTTTGAAAAGCGCGCCGCCAATTGGAGGAATCATGTTTAAAAGAATACTGATCGCAAACCGCGGTGAAATTGCCTGTCGAATCATTAAAACCGCAAAAAGCATGGCTATCGAGACAGTTGCTGTCTATTCCGAAGCCGATCGCAGCAGCTTACATGTTAAACAGGCGGATTTTGCCGAATTTATTGGCCCAGCTCCAGCGAGTGAATCGTATCTGGATATTGATGCGGTTATCGGAGCTGCAAAAAAATGGCAAGCCGATGCAATCCACCCGGGGTATGGTTTTCTCTCTGAGAACCCGAAACTAGCCAAAGCGTGCAGTGAAAATGGCATCGTTTTTATTGGCCCACCCACCAGCGCCATTGAAGCGATGGGCTCGAAGTCGCAAGCCAAAGCAATTATGTCTGACGCCAACGTGCCTTTGGTTCCGGGCTATCACGGCACAGACAACAGCGTTGAGCATTTATTAGCGGAAGCGGAAAAAATCGGTTACCCTGTGATGCTTAAAGCAACACAAGGTGGCGGCGGTAAAGGCATGCGAGTGGTCAATAGCGCAGCCGAAATGCCCTTGGCCATCGACGGTGCGCAGCGTGAGGCACTTTCTAGTTTTGGCGATAAGCAGCTTCTGATTGAAAAATGCATATTGCAGCCTCGCCACGTTGAAGTTCAGGTATTCGCCGATCAACATGGCAACTGCGTCTATCTTTCTGATCGCGATTGTTCCATTCAGCGTCGTCACCAAAAAGTGGTCGAAGAAGCACCCGCACCCGGTCTGAGTGATGAACTGCGTAAACAAATGGGTGAAGCCGCGGTTCAGGCCGCGCAAGCAATCGACTATGTTGGCGCCGGTACGGTTGAATTCTTACTCGATAGCCGAGGTCAGTTCTATTTCATGGAAATGAATACCCGTCTGCAAGTTGAACACCCAGTCACTGAATTGATCACCGGCGTTGATTTGGTTGAGTGGCAATTCAAAGTCGCAGCTGGCGAGCGTTTACCGATCTCGCAACCCGAAATCACCCATAACGGGCACTCAATCGAGCTACGAATTTACGCAGAAGATGCTGACAACGACTTTATGCCGTCGACTGGACGCATTGATTACTTAAAAGAACCCATCTCGGACGGCAATGTTCGATTAGCTTGTGTGCGTGTTGATAGCGGTGTTACTCAAGGCGATACCATCAGCGAATACTACGATCCGATGATCAGCAAACTGATTGTTTGGGGTCAAACTCGTGATATTGCCCTAAAGCAGCTTAAACAGGCGTTAACTCAATATCACGTACGTGGAGTGACAACAAACATTGGTTATCTGCACAGCATTATTTCGCAGCAAGCCTTTGCTGAGATTAAGCTGGATACTGACTTCCTCGTCAAACACCAGCAAGGCATTAGTGAGCAGCAAAACGTGTCGGATTCTATCTGGCTAACGTTGGCGGCCATTGCTCGCTGGAACCAACTCACTTTGAAATCTGGCGATTCAGCATTACCGTCCCCGACCAAGCAAGGTTTTAGGCTGTCGGTTGACAACGTTTATCGATTTAACTTCACAGATGCAAATACCAACCATCAAGTACGTTTGCAGCAATCATCGCAAGATACAGGATCTCAGCATCTGAACCACTTCACTGTCCGATGTGGTGAAGATTCACATCAGGTCATCCTGCTGGAAAGTAAGAACCTGTTTATCGTCGATATCGATAATGTGCGTTACACCTTTAATGCGCTTAACGACAAGCAAAAGACGACGCTATTTTATCTTGGTCAGCAACGAACGTTCGAACACCAACCAAGTTTTGAATCCGCAAAAGGTCAAGACGATGAACTTAGCCCAACCGCGCCACTTAACGGCGTGATCTCGGCGGTCATGGTGGCGAAGGGTGACGTAGTAGCGGCTGGCGATCCGCTGTTAGTGCTAGAAGCGATGAAGATGGAATACACCATCACAGCTCCGGTCGCAGCGACCGTTGATGAACTTTTTTATCAGCATGGAGACCAAGTTCAGCATGGTTCAATACTGCTGCATTTGGCTTCTGCGCCCGATAACGTCTGCGAAGATAAGGAGCGAGAATATGCTACCAGCGAAGGTTAATATCGTCGAAGTGGGCGCACGCGATGGCCTACAAAATGAAACGGCTGTGACGCTGGTCGATAAAATCCGTTTGATCAATCAACTAAGCACCAGTGGCTTAAAACACATTGAAGCGGGTTCTTTCGTCTCGCCGAAATGGGTACCACAAATGGCCGATTCCGATCAGGTGTTTGCCGGTATAACGCAAAAGCCTGATGTGGTTTACAGCGCGCTCACTCCCAACCAAGCAGGGTTAGAACGTGCGCTAGAAAGTGGCGTAAAGCAAATTGCGGTGTTTGGCTCGGCTTCCGAAGCGTTCAGCCAGAAGAACATCAACTGCAGCATTGCCGAAAGCCTAGCCCGTTTTGAACCGGTTATCGAGCTCGCAAAGCAGCATGACATTCCAGTGCGCGGGTATTTATCCTGCACCATGGTTTGTCCCTACGAGGGAGAAGTAAAGCCCGAGCAAACTACCGCGGTCGCCAATACGCTGTTTGATATGGGATGTTACGAGATTTCGCTCGGTGACACGGTCGGCAAAGCAACGCCTAATCGCGTTATCGCCATGCTGGACTCACTATTAACGCAACTACCCAAAGACGCGTTAGCCGTGCACTTCCACGACACATACGGGCAAGCGTTAGCCAACATTTATCAAGCTTTGCTTATGGGTATCAACACCATTGATAGTGCCGTAGCTGGTTTGGGCGGCTGCCCTTACGCCAAAGGCGCCAGTGGCAATGTTGCAACGGAAGATGTGCTTTATCTGTGCGAACAGCTCGGGATTGAAACGGGTGTTGATCTCAACATCATCAATGAATCGGGTTGGCAAATTTGCCAGGCATTAGGAAAGCGACCTTCGTCAAAAGTCGCGCTAGCTCTGGGTGATCCGCATAGCCTGTAAGAAAACTACCGCCTAATTAAATAGGCGGTAGTTTCAAACTCGTAAAAAATGCCATGCCTTTGCGCTAACGAGTCTTGTTGTCGACTGGTTTGTTCTAGCCATGGCATTATCATTTACTTGAATTGATATGCTGGAAGCTCTTGAGGCTCTAATACGCTCTCATGCTGCTCTAACGTTACCTCTCCCGATAATTGCATCATCAGTTGTCGTATCAATATCGCGTATATAAACATCATTGGCAGGCCTGCAACAACACATAAAGATTTGATAGTTTCAATGCCTCCTCCACTTAAAAAGACACTAAAACTGATAAGAGAGATAGCTCCAGCCCAAAGTAGCTTCACTTTATTATCTGGATCTCCGCTCAACGTAAGCTGGTTAGTAGTGAGCATAGATGTCGCTACACTGGCGCTCGACATCGTGGTCAACATCAAGAAAAACTGAATAACTAAGAATATTGCCAGAACCATATTCTTTTCAGGCAAGGTGTTGATTAAAGAGACCACCGCGAAAGTCAGCCCGCCGTCGTTCATCCAGTCTTGGATTGGATAGCCACCAAAAAGTTGCGCCCAAATCGCGTATCCACCAAAGATGGAGATAAAGAAAGCGCAACCAAGTGAGCCCATAGAAATAGCGTATAGGATCAACTCTCGAATGGTGCGACCACGAGATATTCGAGTGATAAACAGCCCCATCATGATCAAATACGCGTAGTACCAAAACCAATAGTATTGAGTCCATCCTTGTGGGAAACCACTTTGTTGAACTGGGTCAGTCCACAATGACATACGGAAATAGCTGTCTAGCATCACGCCAATGGCATCAGTAAAATTATTTAAAATGAATTTTGCATTTGCAGAAAACAGCACAAAGACAGCAAAAGCAATGGCGGCAACAACTGTGTAATCAGAGACTTTGCTGATCCCTTTGTTGAAACCCACCAGCATCACAGCCAGTAGCGCTGCAACAAATAAAACAATGATGCTGCCTTGTAGTAGCAAGCTATTTTCAATTTCAAATAGCTCTGAAACACCCGTACTCAAGAGCGTTACGGTCAGGGCAAGTGAACTTGCAAAAGCTGCGAGGGTGCCGAAAATCGCTAATAGATCGATGCATTTAGCAATGGTACGGTTTTTACCAACCACAGGCTCACACAGTGTAGATAGCTTTAACGTGCGCTTTTTCTGCACATAAAACGCGTAAGCAAATGGGATGGCTGGAAAACAGTAGATTGCCCAACCTGTAATTCCCCAGTGGAAAATAGAATACGTTACTGCCCAAGCAGCGGCCTGATAGCTGTTGGGCTCTGCAAACATAGGAGGCGACTGTAAGTAATACATGGGTTCCCCTATTCCCCAATAGATAAGAGATGCCCCTACACCAGCAGTAAAAATCATACCGCCATAAGAAAAGTTAGAGTATTCGGGCTTTTCGTCTCCTAAACGAATTGATCCATATTTAGAGAAAGCCAACCAGAACAGAAAAACAACTAATGCCAAGCTAGCCAGCTCTACTAACCAACCAAACCAGCTAGTGACAAACTTCATAGCATTCCCAGCGACAGCCTGAGACTGCTGAGGGAACAATGTGGACACGAACAGAACCACTAGAACCAATACAATGGCAGGAATAGCCAAGCCGAAATTAAGATTTTTCAAGAGAATCTCTCCATTTCGTTAGTGCTTGAATATGACTGGGCTCGATACCGCAGCATCCACCAATGATCTCCGCGCCAAGACGGTGCCACACTTTGCAAAACTCTAAGTATTCGTCAGGAGAGAAATAGCGTAGCTCTTGAATTGTGTCATTTGCTTTATGCTCGGATTTAATCGGCGCAAAACTATTAGCAAAAACACCAATGGTGAGTGCTTTACCCGTCCGATGTAGAACAGTGTTTACGTCCTTAATCGCTTGCTCGATCACTTCAGGTATGGAGCAGTTAAAAAAGATCCCTTGAGCATCCGTCTCTAATAGCGCTTCAACTGCATCGGAAACCAACTCCCCAGAGCGCAAACGTGCTGACTGATGAGCTTCATCTTGTAAAGTGTAAGCAAAGTAGCAAGGCTTATCGCTAGGAGCGAAAACCTGAGCAGCCACCTCCGCTTCCGCAATACTGGATAGTGTTTCAGCTAACCAGATGTCTACGTACTCATCTTGAGCCGTGAACAACTCGCTACTTACCTCATATGCCTTATGCGCTTGAAACAAATCAGGACGGTAAGAGCCGAAAACCGGCGGGAGAGATCCTGCCACCAGCACTTTGTTTGGTGAACTCTTTGCGACTTCATGGGCAATAACAGCCGCTTTTTCAGCGAGTGCCTTCCCTTGTTCCGCGTAACGTTGTTCACCCAGATGAAAAGGAACACACGCGTAGCTGTTAACGGTGATAATTTGAGCACCAGCATCAACAAAGCTACGGTGCACTTGTTGTACATGCTGAGGGGATTCGATTAGCGCCTGCGCGCTCCAAAGTGGCTGGGAGAAAGGTGCGCCAATGCGTTTTAGTTCGCGCCCCATTCCCCCATCTAGAATAGTTAACCTTGCCAAAATAGACTTCCATACTGCTAAATGGATAAAGTCCTATTCAACCATAATGCGACGCACTTCAAAGTGATATTCGCTCAATATCAACATGATAAAAATTCATGTTGATACTCCAGGTATTTTTGTTGGTCACAATGCCCTACTGCTAGACATAATATTTACGTTTCATTCTTAGAGCGACATTCACCAAAGCAATCAAGACAGGAACCTCTACCAGTGGGCCTATCACACCCGCAAAAGCCTGATCGGAATTAATACCAAACACCGCGATAGAGACCGCAATCGCGAGTTCAAAATTATTGCCTGATGATGTAAACGCAATAGAGGCATTTTGATCATACGGTAGACCCATTCGCTTACCGATGTAGAAGCTGGCGAAAAACATCACCATAAAATAGATCACAAGAGGAATTGCCACTCGAAGCACGTCCATTGGCAATTCAATGATCATTTCGCCTTTAAGACTAAACATCAGAACAATCGTCGCGAGCAACGCAATCAGTGTGATCGGCGATATACGCGGAATGAACACATCGTTGTACCACTGCTCACCTTTGGCCGACACTAACCATTTACGGCTTAAAAAACCTGCCAAAAAGGGCACACCAAGGTAAATAAGTACACTTTTGGCAATATCTAAAATGGTGATATCGACAACGAAGCTTTCTAGGCCGAAGTAAGGTGGAAGCACCGTAATAAACAGCCACGCCATAAAGCTGTATGTCACTATTTGGAACGCACTGTTTAACGCGACCAATGTGGCCCCGTATTCTTTGTTCCCGCCACTAATATCGTTCCAAACAAGCACCATGGCAATACAGCGAGCGAGACCAATTAATATTAATCCCACCATATAACCCGGTTGATCACGCAAGAAAGTGATCGCCAATAGGAACATGAGGATAGGACCGACTACCCAGTTCATGATAAGTGATAACGTTATCGCTCTTTTATCACGAGTTACTTCCCCAAGCAGGCTGTAATTGACCTTCGCCAATGGCGGATACATCATCAAGATCAACCCAATCGCCAACGGTATGTTCGTTGAGCCCACAGACATACTTTCATTCCACTGTGCAACCTGTGGGAATAGCACGCCGATACCAACTCCGACCGCCATTGCTAACAGAATCCACACCGTGAGGTAGCGGTCTAGAAAATTCATCCTTTGCGAGGCGCTCGCCTGCGCGCAACTTTCAATATTACTCATATAAGCCTCAATCACTTTTGTACTTCAGGACAACTTATTGTGGTACTGATGTCGATTAATCATCATTCGAACACGACATGCTATTTATCGCGCTCATTTCTTTCTTGATGACGGAAAAATTATGCGCAAGGGTGATCTTAAGTATCTGTTGAACCCATCCTTCCAAGTGAGGGTTAATTCGGTAGTAAACCCATTTTCCGCGTCGCTCATCCAGCACCAACCCATGTTTTCTTAATTCAGCAAGGTGTCGAGACACTTTAGGCTGGCTAAGATTTAACGCGTTCATAAGATCACACACACACAGCTCGCCCTGCTTCTGCATTAAAAGCAATGACTTAAGACGAGTTTCTTCAGAAAGAGCTTTATAAAGTAAGAGAGGGTCAGACACCATTT
>ENA-OWNT01003550-OWNT01003550.1-seawater-metagenome-genome-assembly--contig:-NODE-3550-length-14566-cov-5.567948_pt1 | contig 14566 bp, 7 predicted proteins | sample MGYA00238136_ERZ651165 | MGnify/ENA primary metagenome ERZ651165 (study PRJEB26861, sample SAMN08777766) | seawater metagenome | isolation source: coastal seawater | place: USA: Florida | collected...
GGCGAGATGGCGATGTACAAGAAGGACTTCCCGGTGGCGAAGGCCTTGTACGAGAAGGTGCTCGAGCTGGATCCGGGTGGGCCCGAGGGCCGCGAGAACCGCGAGAACGCGAAGAAGTACCTGGCGCTGCCGGACGTGAAGCATGCCTCGACGAAGGGGCTCATCCTCACGGACTACACGCGCCAGATGGACAACGCCGTCGCTGAGTAGGCGCTGATTCCCGGAGCGCCCATGGTCCGCACACTGCCGCTGTTCGCAGTGCCCGCCGTCTTCGTCCTGGTGGCCTGTCCCACCGCGGGGACCGATCCGGCGCCGGACCCGCAGCCGTGTGACGCGTACGCCGATCCGTGCGTGTTCGTGGACCCTGCAGACACCGACACCGACCTGTTCGACGTCGTGAACTCCCTCGAGGACGGCACCACCATCCTGCTCGGACCGGGCACCTTCAGCCTCAACAACGAAGTGGCCATCAACGGGGTCTCGGGGATCAGCCTCATCGGCGCGGGCATGGACGCGACCACCCTCGACTTCTCCGGGATGCAGATCCAGGGCAACGGCGTGTTCGCGGTGGGGGATGACTTCCTGATCCAGGACCTGACGGTCAGCGAGTCGCCCAAGGACGGGATCCGGGTCGAGGACAGCGACGGCGTCACCTTCCGCCGGGTCCGCGCGACGTGGGCCCTGCCGTCTTCGTCGAACGGGGCGTACGGGCTCTACCCGGTGCGCGTCCAGAACGTGATCATCGAAGACTCCGAAGCCCTCAAGGCCTCGGACGCAGGCATCTACGTGGGTCAGTGCACCAACGCGCTGGTGCGGAACAACCGCGCCGCGCAGAACGTGGCCGGGATCGAGATCGAGAACACCCAGTTCGCGGACGTCTACGGAAACATCGCGGAGGACAACACCGGCGGCCTCGTCATCTTCGACCTGCCCGGCAACCCGGTGGTGGGGCACGACGTCTACGTGCACGACAACATCGTGCGGAACAACAACCGCGCGAACTTCGCGCCCGGCGGGACCGTCGCCGTGATCCCCGCGGGGACCGGCACGTTCGCCATGGCCTCGCGGCGGGTCGAGATCGCGAACAACACGTACGAGAACAACGACACCGTGGACATCGCGATCATCAGCGGGCTCGTGCTGGAGCAGGATCCAGACGTCTGGGGGTTGCCGGCCGCGGACCTCGTGGGGGACCCGGGCGTGCTGGTCTACGACCAGGAGGGCGACAGGGTCTTCAACTACCGCACCCACGACGTCTGGGTGCACGACAACACGCACAGCGGCAGCGGCACGAACCCGGACACGTCGGACATCGAGGTGCGGGAGTTCGGCTTCCTTCTGGCGGTGCTCTACGGCAACCAGCCCGTGGACAACGTGCTGTACGGCGGGGTCGGCGAGAGCAGCTTCGACGCCGAGGTGGCGGCCAACAACAGCAACGACAACGTGATCTGCGTCGGCGCCGAAGAGGAGTCGTTCATCAACCTCAACCTCGAGGAGCTGGCCGACGTGCCCGTCCTGTCCGACATGTTCCGGCCCGCGCCGCCCTTCACGCCGTTCGACTGCGCGGCGCTGACCGGCGGCCCCATCCAGCTCCCGGGCCTGGAGTGAAGCGGGCGCTCATCGCCGCGGCTCTGCTCACGGGGTGTCCGACCGGGGGGGAGCCGGAGCCGACCCCCGATCCGGAGTGGGGCCCGGTGTCGGTTCCGCTGGGGGAGCAGCCGCCGAACGACCTCGCGGAGCTGCGGTTGCTTCGATGGGACCCGGCGACCGGGGCGGCGACGTTCAACGACCGGGTCGTGCCGTTCGAGGTGAACACGCCGCTGTTCTCGGACCATGCCTCGAAGGTTCGGGCGGTGTGGGTGCCCGAGGGGGAGGCGATGACGTTCGCGCCGAACGACGCGTTCGGATTCCCGGTGGGCTCGCTGCTCCTGAAGAACTTCCTGCTGCCGGCGGACCTGCGCGCGCCCGAGGAGGACGTGCGCCTCATCGAGACCCGTCTGCTGATCAAGCAGGAGGACGGGTGGGAGCAGTGGCCGTACGTCTGGGAGGAGGACGGATCCTCCGCGTCCCTGGACCTCGGCGGAGAGGTCTTCGGGGCGAGCTTCGTCGACGAGGGCGGCGAGACCGTCGAGTTCACGTATCTCGTCCCTCAACGGAACCAGTGCACGGAGTGCCACGAGCTCGCGGACGGGGCCGGCGAAGAGGAGCGCTACGTCACCCCGATCGGTCCGAAGGCGCGGCACCTGAACCGGGACCACGACTTCGGCGCAGGACCCGTGAACCAGCTCGAACACCTCGCGTCGATCGGCATGCTCTCGGGGCTCCCGGACCTGGCCCAGGTGGACGCGGCCTGGGACGCGAACACCGTCGGTGATCCCACGCAGCTGGACGACGCCGCGCTCGCCGAGGCCGCCCGCGACTACCTCGACATCAACTGCGCCCACTGCCACAACCCCGCCGGCGTCAACGGGGTCAGCTCCCAGCTGTTCCTGAACCACGACAACGACGATCCGTTCACGCTCGGGGTGTGCAAGACGCCTGGCTCTGCGGGCGAGGGCACCGGTGGATTCACCTACGACATCGTCCCCGGCAACCCCGAGGAGTCGATCCTCGTCTACCGGATGGCCACCCAGGAGCTCGGCGCGATGATGCCGCTGCTCGGCCGGAGCCTGGCCCACGAGGCGGGAGTCGAGCTGGTGTCCGAGTGGGTGCGGCGGATGGAGCCGGCGGGCTGCGACTGAGCGCGGGGCGCGTGCCTACGGAGAAAGCCTGCAAGAACAAGGGTTTGCGGAATTCTGAAAGAAAAGTGGCCCTCCGGAGCGATTTTTTTCGTCGGGGTCCTTGGGAGGGGTCTGCGTCACGGCCTCCCCCGAGGAGGCCAGCATGGATCGTTTCACCCTCAGTGCCGTGTGCGCGCTCGCCGCGCTCGTTCTTGCCGGGCCGGCCCTCGGAGGCGGTTCGTTGCCCACCGTCGCCGACAACTCCGGCGCCTTCACCTATACGGTCCCTCTTCCCGTCCCCTCGGGGCCCGGCGGGTCCACGCCCGACCTTGCCCTGGTCTACAGCTCGGCCGCAGCGAACGGGAACGCTGGCGTCGGCTGGTCGCTCCCGGAGTCATCGATCCGGCTCGACGCAGGCTGGGGCGTTCCCGGCTACTGGCTCGACGGCCTCGACCTGTGCGATCCCAACGCGGCTGCGGGTCGGATCTGGCTCGACGGGATGGAGCTCGTCCCGTCGGAGCAGGATCCGCTCGCTCCCGGTCAGTGCACCTTCCGCACCCGCCCGGACACCTTTGCGCTCGTGGTTCCCCTCTGGGACACCGACCGCGCCTGCGGCATCGAGGCGGACGCGTTGGCGCCGCGGGAGGAGCCGGTCGGCTTCGCGGTGGTGCGGCAGGACGGCGACATCTGGTGGTACGGCGACGCGGACGCGTGTGAGGAGACCGGTCGCCTCCGCGGCGGGGCCGGCGAGCTGCAGCACACCCAGCGATGGCTGCTCCGACACGTCGAGGATCGCGACGGCAACCAGGTCAGCTTCTGGCCCGAGCGGGTGCGCATCGACCAGGACGCAGCCTCGCTCCTGAGGACCAGCCCGTACCAGGGGCTGCTCGATCGGCGCGGCTGTGACGGCTGCATCCGGGCGGTCAGCTGGTCCCAGCGCCTTGAGCGGAGCGGGGAGTTCGGCTTCGGACCCACCCCCGTCGATGTGGACGGTGCCACGGTCGGCTGGGCGGAGTCGCAGCCGTACGCGCCGCGCGGCGTCTCCGGCCGGTTCGACGCCTTTCTGTCCGACCCCGGGTCCTTCTTCCCCCAGCCGACGAACCACTACTACGCGGCGCTGGTCGACTGGGAGGATCGGCCGGACGCCCGGGTGAGCTACGCCGACGGTCAGGGGGCGCGCGGGGATCGACGGATCGCGCAGATCGCTGTCGCTGCGGACGCGAACGTGCACCGCGACTCCGACGGGACCGTGCGGATCGACGACAGCCAGGCGACCTGGATCCGCACCTGGCGCTTCGACTACGCGCAGTCTTCGACGGGGCGAAGCCGGCTGGCGCGGATCTTCCCCATCGCGGGCGAGTACTCGCCGTTCGCGAACTACCCGGGCCGGCCCGCTCCGGACACTCCGTGGGATCCCATGGCCGCGCCCGAGGACATCGACAACCCCTGGGAGTTCGTGTGGGGCGCGAACGACGTGCTCGACGGGCCGGGCCCCCGCGGCGGGGAGGCGATGGCCGCGAGCCGGTTGATGGAGGTCCTGCCGGGCAACAGCGTCGGCGATCCGCTGCCCTGGCTCGGCGCGCAGTGGGAGGACGGCGGCTTCCCGACCGTCGTCCTCGCGGACATGAACGGGGACGCGCTCCCGGACCTCGTCCAGCACGACCCGGAGCTGCCGCTCTACCCCCAGAACTTCGACAACTTCCTGGTCCGCATCGCGCCCTACGGCGACTGGCTGCCCAACCCGGAGGGCCCGCAGGGGCGGTTCGCGGATCTGGACCAGGCGGACCCGGCGTTCTGGGTTCGATACAACAACGGCCAGGAGTTCCTGCCGATCGAGCACGGGCCGATCGACCCGTTCGCCCTCCAGGAGGTCGCTGACTTCCTGCCCTGGGACGACTGCACGGACGACGGCATTCCTGACCCGCCCGAGGACTGCGCCGAGGTCGTGCGGGAGAACGTGATCGCCGCCATCGAGGGAGGCGAGGACTTCCTGGCCCTCTTCGTGGACCCCGAGGAACGCTGGGAGGACTGCGACGGCGATGGAACGCTCGACACGAAGGCCGAGTGCTTCGAGATCCAGACCGAGAACCTCGGCCCTGACGCCGACGACATCCTGAGCAGCGGGGACGTCTGCGAGATCTGGTGGACGGGGGCGCCGTCCATGCTCGCGATGATCGGCGTCCAGCCCGAGTGGCTGGGCATCTCACGCCGCCAGGCGGCGTGGTGCGAGCACCGCTCCTGCGCGCCGTTCTGCGAGGCCAGCAGCAACGCGAACGCGGGTCCGTTCAGCGGATCCCACAGCGGCCAGGACTCCATCGTCGATCCCGGGCTGTCCGGCACCGAACTGCCCGACGTGGTCGGTCTGCAGACGACCAAGACCCCGCAGGCTGCTGGGAACGCGCAGGGCGGCGACCTCGTGCTCTGGCGCAAGTACGCCGTGACCCGCGGGACCACTGGGACGACGGCCGCGAACGTTGCACGCTTCACGGACTGGGTAGAGGCGCCGTTCGTGATGGACCAGGTGCTGGGGGCGATGGAGTCGCAGACCCGGGTGCGGTGGGTGGACGGGTACGCGCGGCCGTCGTTCCAGACCCGGCTGTATTCCGAGGACGTCGAGATGGCCCGCGGATCCGGCGTCGTCCTCGACATCCCGCCCGAGATCGTGGAGGTGGGGAGCGAAGAGGGAGGGACCTTCGACGAGCTGCCGGACGAGGACATCGAGGTCCTCGGCCCCGGTGCCACCGTACTCGAGGCTCTGATCCACGACACGGTCGACTTCAACGGCGACGGCTACCTGGACCGCGTCCTGGGGGGCGGAGGCGTGCTGGAGAGCCGCATTCCCGGAGCCCAGACGACCGCGGTGTTCAACCCGGACGAGTCCGCGCCGAAGGACCTGGTGGTCAGCAACCAGCACATGCCGTGGTTCGTGTCGCTCTACGACCCGGAGGACGGCGAGTTCGGCCGGATCCAGCCGTGGCACATGCCGCTCGGCGATCCGCTTCTGGGCGACGACGCGAGCTCCCCGTTCGACTTCGCCGCTGGCGATCCGCTGGACGCGCGCATGTGGGAGCCCCACCACCTGAACCTGCTCGGCGTGTGGGAGACGACGGAGGATCGCGGCAAGACGCTCGTCAGCTCAGGGGTCTCGTTCTCGGGCGGCCCGTCCGGCCCGTCCGCAGGGACCAGCGCGTCCGCGGGCGTCCTGTCCGTCTCCATGGGGTACTCCGCCAACGGCGCGAGCGCGGGCATTGGCATCGGCCCGGTGACGATCTCCGCCGCTGGTGCGTCCTTCGGCCCGGTGAGCGTCAGCGCCTCCGGCGCGACGGCAAACCCGTGGGCGTTCTTCGTGGCCTTCCTCCACAAGGGCCTGGCGGACTACGAGATCCCCTACTCGTTCGGGATCAGCCAGAGCGACGACGGGACCGTCGTGTCCCTGCCCGGTCTGGGATCCGACTGCGTCCAGTACTGCGGGCGCCCCGACATGCGCTGGCAGCGCCAGGGTCTGCACGACATGAACGGGGACGGTCTGCCCGACTACGTCGTGGCCCGAAGCCCCAGCTGGGAGGACGACGCCGGCCATCCGTGGGCCGTGATCCTCAACGAGGGCGGCGGTTGGGCCGATGAGGCCATCCCGTGGCCCGGGACGGGGACCGACTACCTCGACGCCAGCGTCACGGACATCTACCGCGGGCCCGGTCCCCTGGTGACCAGCGCCAACCTGGAGCCGTTCTTCCGGCGCGGCCACCACGTTGCGGGTCTGCAGGACATGAACGGGGATGCGCTGCCCGACTTCGTCTACAGCGGGGATGCGCGGCACGACGGCCTGTGCTTCGCCGCCCCCGGCTCCCCGCAGGAGGGTGAGCAGGGAGAGAACGCAGTCACCGCCTGGCTGGACCCGACCAGCACGCTCTGCGTGCAGCTCAACAACGGACACGGCTTCGAGGAGCCCCTGGACTGGTTCCCGGACGGCGTGCCCCTGGAGGTCACGGAGGGCTTCCCGCAGCACCCGGGCGCGTCGCAGACGTTCCCCGCCCTGTCCGTGTCCCGGACGCACATCGAGCACAGCAGCACCTACAACGACGGCTACGGCGTCGCCATCGCGGGCCTGCGGGACTGGAACGGGGACGGGATCCCCGACTTCTTCCGGATGGTCGATGCGCCCGGCGCCCTGGAGAACCGGACGCCCGTCGTGTGGCTGAGCGACGGCGGGGGCTTCCGGGTGGGCGCGGTGACGTCCACGAACCGCTACGGGCGGCTCGACATCGACCTGTCGGAGCTCGACGGGACCCAGTCCACGCCGCCCGGACCGGTCGCGTCCGCGCTCGACGACGGGCAGGTCGGGCTTGACGTCAATCGGAAGCATCAGCGACCGGGTGGGCCGGTCGTGCAGACCCGCTTCCTGGATCTGGACGGCGACGGGCAGCTGGAGATCGCGCAGTCGCGGGAGGCTTCCCAGCGCGGAGGGCCCGCGTTCATCGCCCTCCATCCGCTGCAGTCCAGCGTGCCGGACGTGCTCCGCGCGATCTGGGAGCCCGACGGCGCCCATCGCGCCATCGACTACAGCCCCGCTCGGGACTTCATGGATCTGCCGGGCCTGGCGCGACCGGGACTTCCCCAGGCCGGCGGCGACTCAGCGGACGACGTGTTCCCGGCCCACAGCCAGGTCATGAGCGCGCTGACGGTCCGCGACGGCCTCGGCGACCAGGGCGCCCCGGCGCACACGACGACGTTCGCCTACGCCGAGCCGGGGTGGAGCTCCGCGAGCAGGGGGTTGACCCAGGGCTTCGGGATCGTTCATCCGAGCTTTCGTCGTCGCGCGCTCGGCTGGAGCCAGATCCTGGCGAGCGACGGCGCCGCCGCGGTCCTGAACGAGTACCTGGTGGAGCCGGACGCAGCGGGGCTCGCCTGGCGGTCGGTGACGATGGACGTGGCGGGCGCGATGTACGCCGAGACCACCACCGTCTGGGATCCGGGCCCGTTCCTCGACAACTACCAGCTGGACTGGCGGGGCTGGAGCGAGTTCGGTCGGCACAACTGGCACCACGCGCCGACCCGGACGTTGCGCCGGTCGATGGAGCCGGTGCTGAGCGGCCAGGCGTCGCTGCACGCGGAGACCTGGACCGAGTACGACCGGCGCAACGGCCTGCCGGTGTGCGTGGTCGAGGACCTGGAGGGTGACAGCAGCGGCGACGTCCTCGCCTGGACGGTCTACTCGGACGCTTTCCTCCACGACGGCAAGCTGGACGCGGTCGCCGCGGACGGCGTGGCGATGCTCCCGCTGGGCGCGTGGAGTCGCGAAGACGAAGAGATGTGTCGGCGCATCGAGGCGCCCGAGCGTCCGGGCACGCCCCCGTTCGGGTTCTCGCACGACCCGGTGCGGGCGGCGCGGTACGAGTTGTTCCCGTCGGGGCGCGCCTGGGTCACCACGCGGACCGACGCCACCGGGCACGCGCCCGACCGGACCCAGACCTACGGCTGGTACCCGAACGGCCAGCCGTTCCAGACGCGGGACGGGGTCGGCGGCATGGCCCCGACGTCCACTACGCTGGTGGATCCGGTCATCGGCGTGCACACCGTCGAGGAGCACGCGCCCGCCACGTTCGGCATGGTCGGTCCGGTCGAGCACGTGGCGCAGTTCAACGTCTGCGGGCTCGACGGCCCGCAGGGAGGGTGCACGGAGGCGGCACATGGGGCCACGAGCTGGTCACGGAGCCGCACGGGGCTCGAGGTCTGGACGACCTACGACGCCATGGCTCGCCCGACGTCGACCGAGGACTCGATCGCGCGCCTGGGCCCCGGTCCGAGCACGTTGGAGTACACCCGCTCCCGGCGCCGCGCGGGCATCAACGGGACGCCGGGCGACATCGGCAACGTGCCGGCCACGGTGCGTGGCTCGGCGCCCTTCGACGAGCCCGGCGTGAGCGGGCGGCGCACCGAGACGTTCTCGGTGCTCGACGGGTTCGGTTCGGACGTGCTGGTGGCCACCGACTGGACGGACGCCACGGGGCAGGCGGGCCAGAAGCTGGCTGGCTGGTCTCGCCGGAACGCCCAGGGCCGGGTCACGTCGACCGACTGGCCCTGCTTCGCGCACGGCGTCGTGCTGGGCAGCGCCGCGGACTTCGAGGGGATCAGCCCCGCGGTTCCGGGGTTGGGTCTGTGCACGTCGGAGCCTCCGAAGGAGGTCATCACCTGGGATCCCGTGGGCCGTGTGGAGACTCGGCTTCGGCCCAACACCGCGCTGGTCCGCACGGAGCGGAGCATCGACCCGCTCCTCACAGCCCAGGTCACGGCCACGTCGGTCGAGGTCGGCGCGAAGCAGAGAGCCCGGACGGAGGTGACGGCGTCGCCCCGGAGTGTGCGGACGCGGCGCTTTGGCGTGGAGACCCAGGAGCACGCGACGACCGCGGGGACGCTACCTGGGGGACTGACGGTGACCCGGAGCGCCTGGGCGGGCGACGCGATCGACCTGTCCAGCTTCGTCGACACCATCGAGACGCTGGACCCGCTGGGCCGCCGCCTCGAGGTCTGGCGGACGGGCGTGCCCGCGGGGGACGAGACGCGGTTCGTGTGGACCGGCTTCGACGGGCTCGCGGAGTACGAGGATCCGGACCAGGGCCGGTGGCGGTTCCAGACGGATGAGCGGGGTCTGCTGGTCCGACGCGAGTCGATGCACCGCGTGTGGGGGACGGCGCTGACGGCGACCGAGTGGCAGCACGACGCGCACGGCCGGATCCGCGAGGAGGCGCAGTTCGAGCACGCCGCCTTCTACGGGCTCGGACCGGACGAGCGCTGGACCTGGGAGTACGACGTCGACCTGTTCGGGCTCGGACCCTGGATGGGCGACCCGGCGCAGGTGGCAGGCGGGCATGTCGGTCGGGCGTCCTTCGCCGAGCACTGGGTCGCGGACTTCTGCGGGACGGGCACGGAGCAGATCGACCAGGTCGTCGAGTGGTCGTGGGACCGCAGGGGCCGGAACTCCGAGGAGAGCCGGACCCTCCAGCCCTGTGACTGGCAGGGCGAGGCGATCCAGGAGCAGCCGTCGCTGGTGGCGCAGTTCCGGTACGCCGAGAACGGGAGCCGGACCTGGCTGCGCATGCCCGAAGGGGAGGAGATCCGCACCGAGCTCGACGCCGTCGGGCGCGAGGCCGCTGTCTGGTCTCCGACGGCCCAGCGCGCGTACGTCACCGACGTCTCCTACGAGATCCAGGGGCGGCCGTTCAACATCGCGTTCGCCAACGGGGTGGAGCAGCAGTTCACGTACGAGACCGGAGCGACCAGCGTCCAGGCGCTGCGTCACTCCACCGTGGAGCGGGTGGCCGACGGCAGCACGTGGTTCGACCGGAACTACGAGTGGGACGCGTTGGGCAACCTCACGCGGTGGTGGGACCCGGACCTGTCGGGCGCCGGCAGCTTCGGCGCCGAGGACTTCCGCTGCAGCTACGACGGGATCGGCCAGCTGAGCGGGTGCGCCGGGGTCGCGAGCAAGGGCGCTGGGTGGTTCGACTACGCCTACGACGAGCTCGGGTCGCTCATCGGCGAGGACGTCCGGGTCGGGACGATCGATCGCGTGGCAGCGCAGTACACGCGGGCGAACGGTCTCGCGTCGATGGCGGGAGCGCACGCGCCGCTGAACGGTCCCGTGGCGCGCGTGGTCGAGCCGGTGGGGTCCACGCCGAGCCCCGGGATGTCACTGTTCTACGACGCCCGCGGGCAGCTGGTCGGGCAGCGCTATCACGACGGTCTGCTCGCCACGGGCTCGGGCCTGATACAGCCGGAGGTCGGTGAGGCAGGGCTGCAGCAGCCCAACGGGTCCCTGCTCCAGCACCTCGCCGAGCGCACGTTCGTCTGGACGGCGACGGGGCGGCTGGCGTCGGTGTCGGTGGACGACGGCTCCGGGCCGCGGACGGCGTCGGCCTTCTGGTACGGGCCCCACGGGGAGCGCACGGCCCACCGGGCGATCGACGGGTCAGGCCGCTGGACGGAGCACCGTCGCCACGGAGGCCTCTTCGAGGTCGTCGAGGACGAAGTCGACGGGGTTCGTGTGAACAAGCACGTGTACCTGGGCTCCCGTCGGGTGGCGCTGGTCAGCGCGGGCATCGATCTCGGGACGGGGACCGCCCTGAACGAGGAGGTCCGCTGGTTCGGCGGCGACCACCTCGGGAGCGCCTCGGTCATCACGGACGCCAACGGCGACCTGGTGCGCGGGGTCCGCTACGAGCCCTACGGCCGGATTCGCGACGAGGTCGGCCCCGAGCAGGACGCAGACGACTACGCGCCCGGCGGAGTCAGCGATCTCTTCAACGGCAAGCGCCGAGACCGAACGGCCTACGGCCTGGACGGCGGACTGTTCGAGCTGGAGGGGTGCGACTACGGAGCCAGGATCTACCTGCCCGAGCTGGCCCGCTGGGCGAGCGCGGACGCGGTCACGCCGGACCTGGTCTGGGAGGCGAACCCGTTCGCCTACGTCCGCAACAACCCGCTGCGATACGTCGACCCGGACGGCCACGAGAGCAAGGGATGGGCGCTGCTGAAGGCGGGCGCGAAGCTGGTCGTCGAGAACGCCCCCGTTGTTGGCGATGCCTACACCCTCGCCACGGGCGTGGTGGGCAAGGACTTCATCACGGGCGAGAGCCTCAGTCGCTGGGAACGTGCGGAAGCGGTCGGGACCGGCGTCCTGGGGCTCGCCACCGGAGGCACGGGAAGCAAGGCCTACAAGGGCGCGAAGGCGATCGCGAACCTCGGCGAGGCGGCCGTCGACTCGATGAACGCGATAGACGCCGTTGGGGATGTCGCGAACGCCGGCAAGGCGGTGGCCAACGTCGCGGAGGCGGGCACGACGGCGGCGAAGGCAGGCGGGGATGCGGCGGCCGCCGTGTCCAATGCGAGGAAGCTCCCCCCTGGGGCCAGCCAAACCAGCCCCTCGTTCTCAGGGGCCGGCTCGGCCGATGAACTTCGCCGAGTCCGCGCGGGGCTCGGAGAGGGGCCCCACGCTGACGCGATGTCAATTAGGGATACGAACCTGATGGAGCCAGGCCCCTACGCAACTGATTCCATTCCAGCTCGAAATCGAGGTACCAACCTGACCATGAAGGAGCGGACGGATTTGAATGCGATCGGAAACACGAGCGGTTGCCACAGCTGCGGCACTCTCGACCCCGGCACCAGGACTGGGAATTGGACGGCGGACCACATCCCACCTAGCGCCACCGTGCCCGAGGGCACTCCACAGGACCTGTATCCTCAGTGCATCGTGTGCATGCGTGATCAGGGCCGACAGGTGAGGGACAGACCATGAGTCGCTGGCAGAGTCCCTCGTCGGGCCTGGAATGGGTGGAGCCTGGAGCCGGCGTAGTCGTTGCGCTGCCCGCGAGTCGCCTCTCAGGCTTTGACCGGGAGGCGAGACGGGCCGCCGAGGCCAGCACGGTTGGGCGGTGGTGCGCGCCGCTGGACGGTGGTGGTCTCGCCCTGGGAGAACCGTTCCGGACGGCCGTGCTGCAGTGCGCCGCAGGTGTCAGGCTCGTCCAGTGGATCGGCGCTGACGCCGAGCAAGACTTGGTTCGGCTGGCAGCTGCCCTTCCTGATGGGGACGGGTGGGCCGAAACCGGCTCAGTGCCTGCGGAGGCCGGACCGTGGCTCGTCTTGAGCTCCGATGACGCTGTTGATGGAGTGCCGATCTGCCTTGAGATCCCCGAGGGCTTGAGCCGCGTCCGGCACAGGATGTTGCGGACCGAGACCACGGAAGCGCTCGTCTTCCAGTGGACGAGAGGCTGAGGCGGGGGATTGCTGGTCAAGAATTGAGACGGGAGAAGGCCTGGGACGGCGGGGGCAGCCCTGAGCCTTGAACGCTGAAGCGGTCTTCGAGCTTATCGAGTGAGCACCTATCGACTCTCAGATGAGCCGGGCTTCCCGGCGATTCGTTGGCACCGCCGAGAGGACGGTCTGTTCGTCGCTGAGTGGGAGGTCACCTACGACGGTGACGGCCCTCTGCCGCTCGCACTCGTACCCGAGCCAGACGTGGAGATTCGAATCGCCCGCTTGGCGCCTCAGAGGATCAGGGTTTCGCTGACGGCCCGGATGAAGCCGATCCGGCCTGAGGTGTACTCGGTCTTCTACAGGCTGATCCGCCCAGCTTTCGATGATGGCCGGCTGGTCGAGATCGAAGGGGGGGACCTGCCGGGGGGCACGCCTACGTAATCGAGGCTACCCGCGACCGAACCACTGAAGTGTAGGTACGTCTGGCCCGCAGTCGCAGTCCAGCGAAAACAGGCGGAGTGTTCCGATCTCCGGTTCGCCCGTGCTGCCCGCTTCCTGCCGAGAAGGTGTCCCGAGGGGCCTGGCGGAGACGCACCTGAGCTGCTGAGCGTCGGTCAGCGCAGGCAACTCGCGGGGAAGGGGACGGCTCGAGCCCAGTCCACGCCGGGCGGCCCAGCCGACGGAAGCGCACCTGCGGCTTGAACCGCCGGAGCCGGGGGAGGAGCCGCCCCGTCGCTCGTGAGCGTCCGGGCCTCGGCCCGAGCTGGCCCGCTGGGCGAGCGCGGACGCGGTCACGCCGGACCTGGTCTGGGAGGCGAACCCGTTCGCCCACGTCCGCAACAACCCGCTGCGACACGTGGATCCCGACGGCCACGGGAGCAAGGGCTGGAAGGTCCTCAAGACGGTCGGCCGGCTGGTGTTCGAGAACGCGCCAGTCGCGGGCGACCTCGTCAGCGTCGGCACGGCGATCGTCGGCAAGGACCTGGCCGGTCAGCAGATGTCCGGCTGGGAGCGCGCGGAACCAGGCGTCACCGGCCTGATCGGAGTCGCCACGGGCGGCGCGGGCAGCAAGGCGATCAAGGGCCTGAAGCTCGCGGGCACGCTCCTCACGGGAGGGGCGGCTGCCTACGGCGGAGTGAAGGCGGTCAAGAAGCTGGCGAACGCGGCGGAGGCGGCGACCACGGCGGGTAGACACGCGGACGACGCGGCGGACGCGGCGAGAGCGCTGCCGGCGAGAGTGGCGAAGGCGGAGCCATCGACGCCGACGAAGCCCCGCTATGAGGTGACTCCGGACGGAGTGGCAATCCCAACCGACCCAGTCGAGTTGAAGACCAACCTCGCGCGGCTCGATGACACGTCAACAAAGCCAGCGACGAGCCGGAAGTTCGTCCGTGAGGACTCCAGTGGTCCGATCCGAGTGCGCGTCGAGAAAGCTCACCCGGACGACCCAAACTTCACGGGCACGCCTGATCCCCTCCACACTGTCGACCATGCCCACATCGACCGGCGGGCGAACGTGACCTCCGGATCCTGGGGCTCGAAGGAGAAGGTGCCCTATGACTGGCCGTTCTGAGCAGCTCGACGTTCTCTGGGCAGACGCGGAGTTCCGTTCGTTTTCTGCAGACTACGACTGTGTCGAGCTTCGGCTGACGGAGGCCGGCGGACGGGCGGTCACGATCGTCGGCGAGGGGTACCTGGGGTTCCGCAGGTCGCCGGCATGGGACGAGGTCGTCGTCGAGTCTGCGGAGATATCCAGGGAGACCCCGTTGATCGCCGAGCTCTCCGAAGACCTCGCTCAAAGCGGAGCCGCCAGGATCGACTCGGGGAGTCCATCCCGAAACGAGAGGAGCTGGGTTCAGCTAACGGTCCGTTTCATCGATGGCTCGGACCTGATCCTCGTCGCTGCACGGTTTCGGGTTGCGAGCTGATCTCGCGGTCGAGTCCCTCGACCCTTCTGCCTGCGGCCCATGCCCAAGGTCTCGACGAGACGTTTGGATAGGAGCTGTTTCGCGACGACTCTGATTGCGCCGATCACATGAGTTGAGCGCCGTAGCCGCAGTGACGGAACCAGGCGACCGCGTCCTCCGATGTGA
>ENA-OWNT01003551-OWNT01003551.1-seawater-metagenome-genome-assembly--contig:-NODE-3551-length-14565-cov-4.980260_pt1 | contig 14565 bp, 9 predicted proteins | sample MGYA00238136_ERZ651165 | MGnify/ENA primary metagenome ERZ651165 (study PRJEB26861, sample SAMN08777766) | seawater metagenome | isolation source: coastal seawater | place: USA: Florida | collected...
GAAGCTGCCCGTGATGGGCGTCTGGTAGACGTTGACCTTGCCGAAGGGCAGGTCGCTCGCGCCGTGTCCGGTGGGCCGTCCGACCGCCGCCAAGCCGGTGCCACCGCCGGTGTCGATGGTGGCCAGGGCCCGGCCCAGCCCGCCGCCGGGGTAGGTCTCGATGAATTCGGCCCCATCGGCTGCCATGGCGGCTTCGTTCATCGCCTGCCCGGTCCACCGACATGCGAGCTGCTCGGCGCGGAGGTCGCAGCCTTCCGCCACACCGGTGCGGCAGATGATCTCGGCCCCCGGGTGGATGCTGCGGTCATCGTCGTCGCAGTCGGAGTTGTCGTCGGCATCCCATGGGTCGTCGGGGGCGCACAGGCACACGGGCTCGTCGGCCGCACCGTAGCCATCGCCGTCTCGGTCGGGGAAGTAGGAGACGCAGTCGACCGCATCGGGCTCGTCCACCGTCCCATCACAATTTTCGTCGCCCCCGCCGCACACTTCCTCGGCACCAGGGTGCACGCTGGAGTCGGTGTCGTCGCAGTCGATGGACGCCGCATAGCCATCGCCATCGCTGTCGGGATCGGCATCGGGAGTGTCGGTGGTGCCAGCACTTCCGCCGCCATCGTCGGAGCCTTCGTCGCCCTTGTAGGCGGGCAGCGGGGGCAGGCAGGCCGCGCCCAGCAGCACCACCAAGAGGCTCGAAGCACGCATCAGAAGGTCCCCCTCGCGCCCAGCAGCCACGCCCCCGCCCCGGCGACGCCTCCCACGGTGAGCGTCCCCCAGCCCACGCGGTAGAGGCTGCGCCCGGTGGTGTAGCGGGACCGGGCATCGGTCCATTGGGACTCACTGCCGGCGGTGGAGGCGTCGCGCACCGACCACAGGCTGAGTGTCGCACCGGTGCCCACCAGCACGGCGCCGAGGCCACCCGCCGCAATGGAGGTCCACTTCAAGCGCACGGGCCACCGGTCGACCATCGCCGACGCAGGCTGCCAGGGCGCCCCGGCGGTGGGACGGGTCCACACCTGGCGACCCTGCACCGCCCAGGCCGGCGCGTAGGCCGGAAGCGCCTGGTCCACCACGGCAGCGAGCAGTGGGTCTCCTCCCAAAACGACGTCAAGGTGAGCATCCTCAACAAGCGACGGCAACAGCAGGGCCTCCTGGGTACCGGGGGCCAGCTCCACCGCGTAGGTGGTGGTCGCGCCGTCGGCCGCACTCACCTCCACCACATGCCAACCGGGCGCCAGCTCCACCTCCTCGGCGCCCGCGGCCACCGGCTCTCCATCCACGCGCAGGGCCGTCGGGACCGGGGCCACCGTGAGCCGAGCCGGGGCGGCCGACCGCAAGGCATCTCGGGCGGCGTAGAAGGTGGGCGCGCCATCGGGGGCCAGGGCGGAATCCCAGGTCAGGGTGGGGTCGAAGACCAGTGCCTGCGAAAAGGCGGTGCGGGCGGGCTCGAGCTGCCGCTCCAAGGCGAGCACGTAGCCGTAGCGGTACCAGGACAGGGCGAGGTCGGCCCGGTCGGCGCCGGGGGCCTGGCAAGGCAGCAGGTCGAGCAGGCGACCACCAATGTCGATGGCCTCGTCGTGGAGCACATCGCGGATGGAGATGCGCAGGGCCTCGGCGGTGCGGTCTGCAGGCGGGAAGTCGGACTGGGTACATGCCCGCAGGGGGGCGGCGCGGGCGGTGAAGGGCGCGACGAGGCCAGCGAGGGAACCGACGGTGTGGAGCTGCACGTCGGTGGGGTCGATGTCGGCCACCTTGGCGGCCCGGGCGCGGGCGGCCTCTGCGTCGGTGCCACTGTGGAGGACGGGGACCTCGGCGAGCGCAGGATGGGCGACGAGGAGCATGACCGGCACGGCCATCGACATGCGTGAACTCACGGACAGGGGGCCTCGGCTTCAAGGTCCCAACATAGCCGCACGGTCTGGCCCGGCGCGACCTCGATGGTGCGCCGAACGGTCTTTCCGGTGGACGACCGGAAGCTGAGCCGATGGGTGCCGGGGGAGAGCTCGCGGCCCCGCACCGGCGTGCGGCCCACCTCGGTGCCGTCGATGCTGACCACGCTGTAGGGCTGGCTGTTGATGAAGACGCGGCCGGGGGGGCCGGCGGACTCCGGTGCGGCGGGCTCCGGAGGCGGCGTGGGCTCCGAGGATGGCGTGGAGGGTGGGGGGGACGGCCAGACCGGGGCGTCGTCCTCGGGCGGGAGTGGTGCGGGAGCGGGCTCGGCGGCTTTGGGCTCGACTGGCGCGGGGGCAGCGGTTTCGGGCGGGGCGGGCTCGACGGCGGGAGGCTCAGTGGACGGCGGGTCGGCGGCCGGAAGGTCGGAAGCAGGCGGTGTGGGCTTGGGTGCGGTCGGCTCGGGGGACGGTGGGGGGGACAGGGGCGCGCCTGAAGGGGGACCATCGACCCCGATGGGAGGGGGCGGCGCCGTGGGGGCCAGCGACCAGGCGGCCACACCCAGGCCCACCAGCAGCACAGGCAAGGCCAACCACCACCGGCGCGACGGCGGGGCGGGCAAGGAGGCATCCGCATCGAGGGGCACTGCAGTGGACTGGGGCTCGGCCGCGAACATGCCGCCGTCGAAGGTGTGGCTGTCGACCTCGGACCCGGCCGGCACGAAGGTGGGCGACGAGCGCCCGGGCGCAGCGGACCCGCCAGCGGGCGCCGGCTCGGATGGAAGATCGGCCAGACCACTGAGTGCTGCGGCCATCTCACCGGCAGAGGCATACCGCTGGTCGGGGGCATAGCGGGTGGCCTTGCGCACCACCGCCGCCAGCTCGGCAGGCATGCGTCGGGGCAGCTCGGCGGCGACCTCGTCGACATAGAGGTCGAAGGGCTCGTCGCCCGTGACGCAGGCGTAGAGGGTGGCGCCCATGCTGTAGATGTCGGAGCGAGGGTCGGCCCGCTTGGCGTCGGTGCGCTGCTCGGGAGCCATGTAGGCCCAGGTGCCCATCACGGTGCCGGTGCGGGTGAGCGAGCGCTCGCTGCTGGTGGCCTGGGCGATGCCGAAGTCGGTGAGCTTTGGCAGGCCGTCCTCGGTGAGCAGGATGTTGTGGGGCTTCACGTCTCGGTGGACGAAGCCGGCGGCATGGGCGGCCGCCAGTCCCTTGAGCGACTCACCGATGATGCGCGCCGCCTCTCCGGGTGCGAGCGGGCCCCTGTGGGCGACCCGATCCATCAGGCTGCCTCCGACAACGACCTCCATCACGATGAAGACACGGTCGCCGTCCATGCCGAAGTCGTAGACCTTCACCACGTTCGACCCGGCGATGCGGGCCATGCTGCGCGCCTCCAGCAGGAACCGCTCCCGAATGGAGCGCCGCCGCGACAGGTGGGGTGCCAGCACCTTGATGGCCCGATCCACCTGCAAGACGCCGTCGCGCGCCAGGTAGACGGTCGCCATTCCGCCCACCCCGAGGGGCTGCCTCAGCTCATACCGTCCGTTGTGGAGCGGCGGTGGCGGCAGGTCGGCCATTCGGGCTCCTCCGGGCGAGCATCGTCCCACATCACAGACCGCGCCGCACCCGACCGGGGCGTGGACGACGGTATGCATGGGACTCACGTCCCCAGCGACCCAGCGCATGGCTGGCGCCGAAACCGACGGGCGCAGGTGGCATAGATGAGCGCACACTCGCCCCGACCTGCCAGGGGCGCCATCCCCCCGAGGACAAGATGCAGCAGATCAACACCGACGTCGCCATCCTGGGCGCTGGAACCGCGGGCCTCAACGCCCGCCGCGCCGCCGAAAACGAAGGCAAGTCCGCCGTGATGGTCGACCCCGGCCCCTATGGCACCACCTGCGCACGCGTGGGCTGCATGCCCAGCAAGCTCCTCATCGCCGCGGCAGAAGCCATCCACACCGCCCAGAAAGGCCCCATCTTCGGCTTCGAAGCCGACCTGCGGATCGATGGCCGCAAGGTGATGGAGCGGGTGAGACGCGAGCGAGACCGCTTCGTCGGCTTCGTGGTGGAGTCCATCGACGACCATCTCGACCACGGTCGCCTCGTGAAGGGCCGCGGGCGCCTCATCGGTCCCCACACCCTGAGGGTGTCCGATCCGTCGGGTAAGGACGTCGCCGAGATCGTGTTTCGTACTCTGGTGGTTGCCACAGGCTCCTCCCCGTGGGTTCCTCCCCCGTACCGTCCCCTCGGCAAGCTCCTACTCGACAACGAAGGCATCTTCGAGCTGGAGGACATCCCGGACAGCGTGCTGGTGGTCGGCCCCGGCGTCATCGGCCTCGAGCTGGGTCAGGCCCTCCACCGGCTGGGAAGCCGCGTCCGGATTGTCGGTATCGGTGGTCTCATCGGTCCCCTGAGCGACCCCAAGATGCGGCGTCACGCAATCGACACCTTCAATGAGGAGCTCGACCTGCATCCCGACATCCGCGAAGTCTCCGTCGAGCGACGGGATGCCGGCGCGTGGGTTCGCTTCACCGACCCCGACGGCAGCGTTCACGAGGGCACCTACAGCCGGGTCCTCGTGGCCACGGGACGGCGCGCCAACCTCGGCGGACTCGGGCTGGAGCTTGCCGGGGTGACGGTGAGCGACCGGGGCCGGGTGGACTACGACCCGCTCACCATGCAGATCGGCGACACGCATGTGTTCATCGCAGGCGACGTCGATGGCGACCGTCCTCTGCTCCATGAGGCCGCCGATGAAGGTCGCTTCGCCGGCACCAACGCCGCGCGCTTTCCCGAGGTCTACGTCCACCCGCGGCGGGCATCCCTCGGCATCGTGTTCAGCGACCCTCAGATCGCGACTGTGGGACAGCCCTGGGCCGAGATGTCCTGCAGCGCCCACCGGGTCGGCGAGGTGTCCTACCGAAACCAGGGGCGCGCCCGCGTGATGGCCCGAAACAAAGGCCACGTCCGCATCTACGGTGAGGCGGGCACCGGTCGCATCCTCGGCGCCGAGATGCTCGGACCCGACGTGGAGCACACCGCCCATCTGCTCGCCTGGGCTGTCCAGCAGGGCATGACGGTGGGCGACGCCTTGGAGATGCCCTTCTACCACCCCGTTGTCGAAGAAGGCATCCGCACCGCCCTTCGCGACCTGCGCAAGAACCTGCGGGTCGCCCGCCGCAACGACATGCGCTGCGATGACTTCGAGCCGGGGGAGTAGGTGTGGTGGTCTAGGAAAGCCCCACAATGGTGAAGGCATCGCCGCCTTCGCCGGGGTCGCAGGCGCGCCAGGCCCGCACATAGCCACTCTTCGGCAGCCACTGACGCACTGCCTTCTTCAGGGCGCCCGTGCCGTGGCCGTGGAGCACGAAGGCCACCGACCGGCCCTCGAGGGTCATCTTGTCGAGGAACTCGGCCAGCATCTCCAGGCTCTCGTCGACGCGACTGCCGCGAAGGTCGAGGGTGTTGAAGTCCATGCGGAGGCCGGTGAGGGACGCGCGGTCGGTGGCAGGCAGGGCCTCGCGCCGCTTTGGCGTGGGGGGCGGTGCAGCCGGACGCGGAACCGGTGCCTTGTGGACCGGGGCCTCGGGGACCACCTGGCCGCGTGCATCCACTCGGGCGAGCTCGGACCGCTTGAGCTTCATGGACAGCACGCCCACCTTCACCTGGTATCGGTCGCGCCCGAACACCTCGGTCACCTCCCCTCTTTGCCGCAACGAGCGCACCATCACCTTGTCGCCCACCCGGATGGTCTTCGGGGGCGGGGGGGCGTCGGGCAGCTTTGGGGCCGTGCGGCGCGAGATGTCGGCGCGGATGTCCTTGATCTGCTTGAGGCTGCGGCCGGCGAGGTCGAGGTCTGGGGACTCCTGAAGGGCCGCAATGAGGGCCTTGACCTCCGTCTCACGGTCGCGGAGGCGGCGGGTGAAGCGCTCTGCAATCTCCACCTCGAGGCGGGTCTTTCGGGCCTCCAGAGACTGCTTGCGGGCGAGGTACTTGCGCTCGCGCTCCGCGATGACCCGCTCACGCTCGGCCAGGCTCTCCTGGAGCATCGAGACCTCGGCCTGCTGCGCCTGGAGCTGCTCCAGGAGGTCTCCGATCTGGCGGTTGCCGGCGTCCATCAGCTCTCGGGCGCGGGTGATGATGGCGTCGGGAAGCTGCAGCCCACGGGCGATGGCGAAAGCGTGGGACTGTCCGGCGTAGCCCGGTGCCACCCGGTAGGTGGGACGGCCGTGGGCGTACTGCATGGCGGCGATACAGAAGCGGTCATCGGCCGCCGCGAGGGCCTTGACCTCGGCGTAGTGGGTGGTCGCAGCAACCCGGGCGCCGGTGTCCACCAGGGCCTCGAGGATGGCGCGGGCGAGGGGCGCTCCTTGAGCCGGGTCGGTGCCCACGCCCACCTCGTCGAGCAGCACGAGGGTGTCGCGACGGGCCGCCTTGAGCGTGGCCTTCATCACAGCGATGTGCCCCGAGAAGGTGGACAGGTCGCCCTCGACGGTCTGGATGTCGCCCACATCGGCCACCACCGAGCCGAACAGGTCGACGCGGCTGCCATCTTCTGCGGGAAAGGGGATGCCAGCCCGGCAGAACAGGGCCGCCAGTCCCATGGTCTTGAGGGCGACGGTCTTGCCGCCGGTGTTGGGGCCGGTGAGCACGAGGCAGGGGGTGCGCGGTCCGAGGTCGAGGTCGTTGGGGACCACATCGATGCCCCGCAGCACGAGCACCGGGTGCCGGGCCCTTCGCAGACGCAACACGCCACCCGTGCCCAACTCCAGCAGCCTTCCCTTCAGGCGCTCGCCGAGAACACCCCGTGCTTGCACAAGATCGAGGAGGACGGAGGTGCGCTGTGCCCGACGAAGGGCGTCGGATGCCGCCGCAACCGCAGCGGTGATCTCTCCCAGGATGCGCCGCTCGGCCCGCTCCAGCTCGGCCTGGGTCTCCCGCCAGCGGTTGGACCGGGCCACAATCTCACCGGGCTCCACAAAGACGGTCTCGCCGGTGTTGCTGGTGGCATGGACGATGCCGAGGTGACGGGGCGCGCTCGACTTCAGCGGAACGACGAAGCGGCCATCGCGCTGGGTGACGAAGCGATCCTGCAGGTGGTCGGCGAGCTCGTCTCCGCGGACCAGCTCGTCGAGGCGGGCGCGAATGCCCCTCGCCAGCTCCTTCACCCGGTTCCGAAGCACCCCGAGCTCAGGCCAGCGCCGCGCCGACAGCTCTCCATCGGCGTCGATGGCCTCGGCACACAGCCGCACGAATTCGTCGGGAAGGGACAGCTCAAGGGCCAGCTCAGCCAGGGTCGGGACGCGCTCCTGGCGGGCCTGCAGCCACCGCCACAAGCGGACCACCGCCGAGATGCCACCCACCAGCTCGCGCACCTCGTCGAGATCCAGCACCGACTCGCGCGACGCACGTTGCACCATCTCGGTGAGATCGACCAGGCCTCCCAGCGGCAGACGCTCGGCGGTCTGACCCAATTCCAACACCTCGCCGACCTGCGCATGCAGGCCTTGCACGGTGTCGAGCTCAGACGCGGGGACGAGGCACCGCGCCGCCGCTTGACCGGCAAGCGTGGAGGCACAGGCGGAGAGCGCGTCGAGAACGACCTCCCAGTCGAGCGCCTCGCTGGTGTGGCGCCGGAGATCGACCACAGGACCGACGGGAGAGGACGGCGTGGCAGCAGCTTGGGACGGGTTCGCGGACATCGCCCCCGCATAGCCGACAAGGCCCCACCTCGGCACGCCTGCGCGGGTTCAGGAGTGCCAACGCAGGCGTTGCGCGCCATTCGCCCAGCCCATATCGGTCAGCGGCCTGTGGAGACGGGTTGAATTCCGCGTCGCGCCACCTACACTGGTGAGGAGGCTTGTCACCGAATGTCTCCTTCCGTTGAAGATCAGCTCAGCCCCGACTCCAAAGTCCGCAGCCCCGAGCCCCTCGTGACCACTCCCGACCGCTGGCCCGCTCTGCTGGCCGACGAGCCGCTGCCCACAGCGGTGGTCGATCTGGTCGCGATGGCAGCGAACCGGCGGGCGGTGGTGTCCGCCGTGGGCGACCGTCCCGTGACCATCCGGCTGTCCACCCGGGCCATGCGCAGCACCGCGTTGCTTCGACGCCTGTTGATGGATCCCACGGCCATCACCGCAGACGGTCCTCCGGATCCACTCCAAGGGCTCGCCTGCGACTCCGTCTCCGAAGCGGCAGCCCTCGTGCAGCTTGGCTTCGACGACATCCTGCTCCACGCCCCCATCTGCCGTGCCGCAGAGGCCATGCGGGTGGCTGAGCTCACGGCCGAAGGCGCTCGCGTGGTGGCCACGGTGGACTGCCGCGAGCATGTGGCTCTGCTGGGCGCTGCCGCCGTCGAAAAAGGCGTGGAGATCGATCTCTGCATCGATGTTGACGTGAGCTGGCAGCCGGCCGCCGAGGTGCGCTTCGGCCGCCTCCGCAGCCCCATCGGCGATGTGTCCGCCGCGCGCGAGCTCGGCTTGCTCATTGGCGAGACCGACGGCCTGAGGGTGGTCGGCGTGTCGGCGTGGGAGTCTGCCGTGGCCGACTCTCGTCGCCCCGAAGCCCGCCGCTGGTGGACCGGGCCCTTCCATGGCTGGATGCACACCCGCGCATCGGCCCTCGCCGCCGACCGCCGCGTCGCCGTGGTGGAGAGCCTCAAGTCCGACGGCCACCCCATTGCCATCGTGAATGGCGGCAGCAGCGCCACCCTCCCCACCACGGTCGCCGATGGCTCGGTCACCGAGGTCACCGTCGGCGCCGCCTTCCTCTGCCCCACCCGCTGCGACGCTCTGCCGCTCGAGCTCGCGCCCGCCGTCCACTTCGCGGCGCGGGTGTGCCGCATCCCAGACTCGGAGCATGTGGTGGTGCGGGGTGCCGGCAATGGGGGTCCCGCGCGGGTTGCCTGGCCGAGTGGACTGCGTCCCGTGCCCGGTGAGTGCCTGTCCTCCCACCAGACCCCCCTCATCGTGAGCGGTCCCCCGCCTGAGCTGGGCTCTCCCGTGGTCTTTCGCCCAGCCGAGGTGGCTCCCATCTTCGACCGCTTCGAAGAAGTCCTCCTCGTCGACGAGACCGGCGTGGTCGAGCGGGCCACCACCTACCGCGGCATCGGCATCAGCGACCGGTGAGTCCGCTCAACGACTCCGGTCCCAGGGCTCGGGCAGCAAGATGTCCGCCACAACCGGCCGGTGGTCGGAGCAGTCCGCCCCAGGAATGGCCGCACTGACCGGCTTCAGGTCGGGGGTGGCATAGATGTAGTCCACCCTCAAGGGAACCAGCCCCGCCGCCACGGCTGTGCGCCCCGGCCCCCAGGCGGCCTGCTCGAAGGTGTCGACCAGGTGGACGCGCAGGGCCCCGTGGAGCGGAGTCTCGCGGGTGCTGTTGAAGTCGCCGGCCACCACCGTGGGGTCCTGCAGGGTGGCCATGCGGTCCAGCAAGGCATCCGCCTCGGCATGGTGGGTCTGTGCGACGGCGCCAGGGGACCGCGGACCACTCAAGCTCAGTCGATTGGGCTGCAGGTGGAGCGAGACGAGGTTGAGGACCTGGTGGTCGTCGGCGCGAACCATCTCCGCGAAGATAAAGTACCACGCGCTGTCTTCGACAAATCGCCGGGGACCGGACCGGCCCAGTTTCCAGGTCTCCGTGCGGGCACAGGCCGCCACGCCTCCCCGGTCTTCGCGCCCCGAGCCCGTGTAGTCGATGTGCTCACAATCGAGGCCAAGGCGGTCGGACAGGCGCGCCACATCGAGGCCGGACACCTCCATGAAGGCCAGCACATCCGGGCGCAAGGCCTGGGCAGCCTCGGCGACACAGGCGAGGCGGGGTCCGTCGTCGGCGTCCTCGAAGCCCAGCCGCTGGACATTCCAGCTCAGCACCCGCACGGTGTCGCCGTCCACCTGAGCCGGCGCCGCCCACCACGCGCGTCCCCAGATGGTCAGCCAGAGCGCGAGCTGGGCCACGACGAGCACCCACGCACGCGGGTTCGTCGGACGGCGAAGCACCGCCCCCGCGGCCACGAGCGCCACCAGCAAGGTCCAGAAGGGGGAGGCAACGAGCAACAGCACCAGCACAGACGGCGGCGCGGAGACGTGGCGTCCGACCGTGAGCACAAGCCAGCTCAGCAGCACACCCACCCCCACCAACGCGACGAGGTTGGGCCGGGGCCGGCCAGGAGTGGGTGCGGGCGAAGGCTCGGTCAGCGGGCAGACCAGGCCCAGGTGCGGTCGAGGGCCTTGGGCGGGGTGGCGTCGCCGATTTCGAGGGTGAGGGTCTGGTCCTTCTCCACGTCTGCGACCCCCCGGTAGATGTACTGGCCGGTGTCGGCATCCATGAATTCGAGCTTGTGGCGCCCGACCTCGAGCTTTGTCTTGGCCTTCTGGGCGCCCGGCCCGACCTGCGCGATGACGAAGCCTTCGAGGTAGACCACGATGTTGTCACCCGTGGGGCACTCGAACACGACGTAGCCGGTGTCCGTCTTCTTGGGGATGGGACGGCCCTGGCGGAAGGTGCTGCCCCCGGACAGTGCGCTCACGCCACCGGACTCTGCGTTGCGGACGACGTTCGCGGCACCGTGGGCTGCGGCCGGTGCCACCGTGCCCACCGCACCGCCCACGCCCGGTGCGACCACGCCCCCCACAACCCGCCCCGCAGTGCCAACGGTGCGCGACCAGCTGCCGTAGTCGCCCGCCGGACCATCATCGCCATAGGTGTTGGCCCGCCCGTTGCCTTCGTTCATGTCGAAGGAGTCGGCGGTGGGGTCGGGCTGGAGCTGGTCGCTCTCGGTCGCAGCAGACAGAGCGGAGGCCCCTGCACCCTTGGGTGGGGCGCCATCCGAGGGCGGGGCAGCGTCGGCCTGGGGCGGCGGGGGCGGCGGGGCGTGGGAGATGCCACCCGACTGTCCGGCGGGCGCAGCCGAGGTGGCGGTGGCCCCACTCACCTGCAGCTGACCGGCGGGGTCGACGCGCACCACCACGCTGGCACCGTCGGGCACCTGCAGCGTGCTGCGGGACAGCTCCTGACCACCCTTCTGGATGATGACGACGTGGGAGCCAGCGGTGACGTGGTGGGCCGTGCGGCGGTTGGGGGCACCCATGGGACGGACGGGCCCATGGTCGAGAACAACCTCTACTGCAGGATCTGCGAGCTCGAAGACCACACGGGAGGCCGCGTGGGCCACCGAGGCGAAGACAGTGACCAGCCAAGCGACCGCAGTCATCCAGAGGGCAGCGCGGGTTCCGGACAAGGGGACCTCCAGGACATCGGCTCGACCCCGCTGCGGGGCCGGGGCATCCCCGTGTGGCCGGGGAGCAAGCGTGGACAGAGTCTATCGGGTCGGACCCGGACCGCGGGGGGACAGTCCGCGGGTGGCGGTGATCATGCGCACGACACGGGCGTCTCCGGAGGAAGGTGCGCCGCGCTCATAGCGAAGGTGCCAGGCGGTCGCGCCGCCGGGCAGGCTCTCCACATCGAAGGCCCGCGGAAGCTTGAGCAGCACGGTCGGCCAGCTCGCCACCGCCTCGGCCAGGCGGGGGAGGCGCCGAAACATCGCCGAGAAGTCGTCCGCGCGCTCGCCCATGAGGCGGGGGCCGCCCTCCCAAGGCGGGTCGACGAACAGCAGGTCGCCCGGACGCAGCAGGCGGTCAAGGCAGCGCTCCACGCTGTTGTCGAGCACCGTGAGCTTGTTGGCAACACCGCGTGCTCGGGCGTTCTTGCGGGCCAAGGCAGCGCGGCTGGCATCGACCTCCACCGCCACCACAGTCAGGCCCGCCTCTGCGAAGGCGATGGCGTTCCCGCCGCACCCGCAGCAGGCGTCGACCACGCGCGCCACCCGGCCCACCACGCGACGGGCCATGCGCCGCGCAAAGGGGCGGGGGGTGAGCGAGCGGCGGCCCAGCTCATCGAGGTGTTCGAGCCAGGGGGCATCGCGTCCCCAGCGTCCGCGGTCCACCCGCTGACCCCGGGCCAGGGCAGGCAGGCGGGTGCCGGGAGGCAGGTCCACCTGCACCCGAAGCGGCCGTCCCCCCACCACCTGACCCGACAGTCGATGCACCGCAGCAGCAGCCTCGATGGCGGTCGTCCAGCCGTCCTCCGTGCCGAGCAGCGCGTGCGCCCCGGCGTCCACCAACCCCGGCGGACGGTCGACCAGCGCCACCTTCACCCGCGCCTCCCCAGGCAGCTCCCGCGGCACACAAGCCAGCAGAGCGTCGGCGGCCCGACGTGCGACAACGGTGCGTGCCACGTCATTTTCATTCAACCTCACCAGCTCCGACAGCGCACTCTTGGCACCCGCCACCGTCTTGTTCTCCGACAGAGGCTGGGCGAGCAGGCGGTCGAGGGCGGCACGACTGGCGAGGGGATGCCGGTCTCGCCCGGGGTGGACCTTGCGCTCGGCACGGAGCGCCACCACGAGCTGTCGGAAGGCCGCCTTCAGGGACACATGGGGGGGCGCGGCAGCGAGTGCTCGACGGAGGGTGGCGGACATGGCGTGCTTCCTGCGACGCAGCGCGCCGATGCACCGCTGCTATCCAGGTGTGCGGCAGGTGCCCGCTTGTTGTAGGACTGCGCCATGCCGCCACTCCGCCATGCCCGCGGCCCCGGGCTCGCCGTCCTCCTGGGCACGGTGCTGTTCGGCACCCTCAGCACGCTCAACGCCCTCCGGATGGCGCCGTGCTGGGGGCAGGACCTCGCCTTCTTCCACCAGATCGTCCACGCCGCCGCCACGGGCGAGCACTGGTCCACGGCGCTCTTGCTGGAGCCCCGCGGCTTCTTCGACATGGTGCACACCCACCTGGTGCTCCCGCTCGTGGTGGCCGTCTACGCCGTCATTCCGAGCCAGGCTGTGCTGCTGCTTGCCCAGGCCTTCTTCGCCTCCCTCGCGCTGTGGCCGGCCTGGCGCCTGGGAGAGTCGGTCGCCCCGCGCGGTGGGGGTCTGCTGGCCGCGGTGGGCCTCGCACTCTTCGGTCCCTTCCAGGGATTGGCCATGGCGGACTTTCGACCGTCGGGCCTGTTCCTGCCCGGCCTTCTCGGGGTGTTGGTGGCGGGACAGCTGCGGGACCGGCGGGCTCTGGTGGGATGGAGCCTGGTGGCCCTCATGGGACGCCAGGAGGCGGTCTACCTGCTGGGGGCGGTCGCGGCCTTCTGGGCGGTGGTGCCCGGCCCCGCACCGCGTCGAGGCGGCCTGCTGCGGAGCTTGTGGCGGGGCCTGCGTTGGCGAGAGTGCGCCGTGCTGGGGGCTATCTGCGTCGTCGGACTTGCGGGTTTCGTGTGGGTCAAGCCCGCCATGTTCTTCCACTTCGACCCCCTGCGCCGTCCCGATGCGGCCGCCCTGTCCCCCGACCACCTCGCAGACCGCCTGAGCTTTCTCGGGCAGCTGGGTCGGTCAGGCGCCCTGGCCGGCCTGTTGTCCCCTGCGCCCCTCCTGCCGCTGCTGCCGGTGGCGAGGGAGATGCTGGAGACTGGCCGGGAGTGGGGGCCTGTGGTGGGACCGGCCGCTCACTATGCCGCCTTCTGGGTGCCATTCTGCGCGGCAGCCTGGATTCGAGGTGCTGGCAGGACCATGGGACGCGTGGGCCTCGTGCTGGTGGCGGTCCTCAACGCCGTCTCCCTTCCCTGGCCAGGGCTGCGACGCGGACCGGACCACCTGCGCGCGCTCACCGACCAGGTCGCGGAGGATGCCCGGGTGGCGGCGGACTACGACACCATCCACGCGGTGGCGGGCCGGCGGGTGTTGTGGAACGCCGCTCAGCTCCGAATGCGGGCCGACGAACGACCCCGGGGCTGGGTGGGGGACTGGCCGGTGCCACTCAGTGCCGTCGACGTCGTCATCGCCCGCCGGGACGACCCGCTCGCCGAGCGCCTGACCGACTGGACCGAGGTGGACAGCGCCGGTGACCATGTGCTCTGGGCCCGGCCGGACAGCCTGTCTCCCACCCCATCTCCCTGGGGCGTCGACCCCGACTCCCTGCACCGTCCCAAGCCCCAGCGGCGGCGGTAGCTCAGGGTGGACCGGGACAAGAGGGTCCCCCCGTGGCCGCATCGAGAAAGGCATCCGCACGACCCGAGCGCCGGACCACCTCCACGAGCGCCTGCCACTGCGCCTCCTCCCGGACCAGCCCCGCGTCGTGTCGCCCCCAGCCCTCGGATGGCTCGGCACAGATGGCGACCTGGTCGTCGTGTCCCATGGCATCGCAGCCGGTGGGCGTGGGCCGTCCGTGGTCGTGCCAGGTGTGGGGGGTGTGGGGAGCCTGGCGGGTCTGAGCGCGTGCGGTCCCCCCGAGAACGATGAACATACCGGCCTTCAGGGGACGGTTGCCCGCGGCCTTGCAGGGGGGAGCGTCACAGGCGTGAGCCACGAAGTCCTCATCTGCGACCACCCAGTGGCTGTGGACAGCTCCGTACTCACCGAGGCCCGTCTGGGGATTCCGGCAGTCGGGCGAGCTGCCGATGATGCCGTCGGTGTCGGAAGGACAGAGGCCGGGCCGCAGCTGGCTGCCGTAGACGAAGGGGAGGTTGGCATCGAGACCCGCAACCGCTGCCTGGAGCTCGGTGGCGGTACACAGCCGCCGCCCACCCAGATCGCCCCGTGCCAGCACATCTTGGAGCACCTTTGCGTCCCAGGCGGTCATGCCGCCGGTCGTGTAGCGCAGGCCTGGACCCGGGAAGGGCCAGGCGTCGACGC
>ENA-OWNT01003552-OWNT01003552.1-seawater-metagenome-genome-assembly--contig:-NODE-3552-length-14560-cov-6.228958_pt1 | contig 14560 bp, 13 predicted proteins | sample MGYA00238136_ERZ651165 | MGnify/ENA primary metagenome ERZ651165 (study PRJEB26861, sample SAMN08777766) | seawater metagenome | isolation source: coastal seawater | place: USA: Florida | collected...
TCGGCGCGGTCCTGGGCGCAATCTTCTTCGTCCTCTCTGCCGTCTTCGCCGCCGTCACTGCCGGGATCATCGCCTTCGCCCGCATCGTCTTCGCGCTGATGATCGTGATCGCCCCCTTCATGATCGTGACCTCGCTCTTCAAACCGACCCAGTCGCTCTTCGAGGCCTGGACCCGCGCCACCATCGGCTATGCGCTCATGCCGGTCGCCGCTGCCGGGGCCGCGGGCATCATCGTGGCGATCGCCGAGGCCATCGGGGACGCCTCCGCCGATCCGGGCGATGTCGAGACCGTCAGCCTCATCCTGCCATTCCTCGTCATCCTGATCCTCAGCGCCGGCATCATGGCCTCGGTGCCCTACATCGCCTCCAACCTCACCGGCGTCGTGGGCATTGCATCCAATGCCGTGGGACTGACCGGCCTCGCCCGGCAGGGCTTCGTCAACACGCGGGAATATGGAACCGGCGCCGCCTCGCGCCTCGTCACCGGTAAGTCCCCGCATGAGCTGAACCAGATGGCCAATGCGGGCGTGGTGAAGACCGGCGAATTGATCCGGCAAAGCCCCGGCGCGCTTCTCTCCGCCGCCAAGGCCTTCCACAAACCCTGATGTGAAAGACGACGACTTTGAAGAAGCTTGTGACCAGTTCCTCCGCGCCTGACCGCGACGCTTTCGAGGCGGATTTCATCTACGGGCCAAGACGGCGCGAACGATTTGCCTGGTTCGTCGCGGCGGCCGGCGTGCTGGTGGGCGTCGCCGGCATGGTCGCGGGCGCGAGCCTCTTTCCGCTCAAGACGACCGAGACCTTCGTGGTCGTGGTCGACAAGGAAACGGGCGAGATGGACCGGGTCGCCGCCGTCCAGGCGCTGACCCTTTCCGAGAGCGACGCGATCATCCAGGCCAACCTCGTAGCTTACGTCGATGACCGCGAGACCTATGACCTGACCGATGGCGAGCAACGCATCAATTCGGTGCTCGATCGCTCGGACGGCGATGCCGCCCGCACGCTGCGCGATCTCTGGTCCTCCACCAATGAGGACTACCCGATCACCGTCTATGGCCGCGACGCCAAGATCGAGGTGGTGATCAAATCTGTGAACCAGATCGAGCGTGGCGTGGCCCAGGTCCGCTTTACCCGCACGCTGCGCCGTCCCCGCGACACCCGCACCGTCACCCGGTCTTATGTGGCCACCGTCGGCTACGACTTCCAACCCGAAACCCGCCAGCGCCTTCAGGACGTCTGGGCCAACCCCTTGGGCTTCGTGGTGACCTCCTACCGCGTCGACGCCGAGACCCTGGAGAACTGATCCACATGAAACCCCTGCCCGCGCTCCTCCTGGCGCTTGCCCTTCCTGTTGCCGCCTTTGCGGAGGCCACGCCCCAAGGCGGCCCGCTCGACATCCGCATTCGCACCGCCGTCTATAATGAAAACCAGGTCTACCGGATCGAGACCGATCTCAGGCATTCGACCACGATTCATTTCGGGGCCGGGGAGAGGTTCGAGGCGGTGATTGTCGGCGACACCGAGAGTTTCCAGGTCGATCCGATCCCGGAGCTCGGCAATGTGCTGACCATCAAACCGCATGTGGCCAATGCCTCCACCAACATGACGGTCATCACCAACCGCCGCACCTATTCCTTCTATCTGCGCGAGGGCTCGATCCCGAACCGCACCGGTATGTTCTTCGAGGTACGCTTCCGTTACCCCGACGAAGAGCGCCGCGCGGCGGGTGCGACCCAGCCCAAGGGGTTCGAGGCCCCGCGCAACTACAACTACCGTGTTTCGGGCGAAGGCGATTTCCGCCCCAGCCATATCTACGACGACGGGCGCTATACGTATTTCGTCTTCCCCGAAAACGGTCGCCAGCCCGCCCTCTTCAAGGCCGATGACCAAGGCCGAGAGCGCACGGTCAACTGGACCCAACAAGGCAACACCGTCCGTGTGCTCGGGGTGAACACCTACTGGACGCTGCGCATCGGCGACGAGGCGATCTGCGCCTGGCGCGACGAGAGCGCGATTTACGTGAGCAACTGACCATGGCAGATCAACCCCCTCCCGATCTTCAGGATCGCCTCGATCAATTCAGCCAGCGCGGCAAATCCAAACGGCGGGGCAACAGCCTTGGGGTCGGCGCGCTCACCGCCGCCCTCGCCCTTGGCGGCGCCGGGGTCGCGTATTTCCTGGCAACCGGTCTGCAGGAAGGCGATAGCGCGCTTGAGACCTCCGATGTCGAGGCCTTCCAGGACCGCCGCCCCGGCACCGGCGGGCGGCTGGAGTTCCCGCCTGACGAGACCGAGCAACGGGTCAATGACGCGCTGATCGCCGTCGAGGAGGCACTGGACGTCCCCGCGGCCCCTGCCCCGGAACCGAGCGCCGAGGTGTTGGCCGAGATCGCCAAGCTCCGCGAAGCCCTCGCCGCTAGCCAAGCCGCCCGCAACTCAGAAATCCAGTCCGCCGTTGCCGACCTGCGCGAAGCCTTCGATGATCAGAAGGCGGCCTTGGAAGCGCTTATCGCGGATAAGGAGGCAGAGCTGGCCAACCTACAGCGCCAGACCGAGACCCGCATCGAAGGTCTGCAGGCCATGCTCGACGCCGAGCGGGCGCAGCGCGAGGGGCTCGAGGCTGAGCTCGACCGCGAAGGGCTGATCGCCGATCAGCGCCTTCTCGAAGAACGCCGCCGTCAGGAAGAGGAGCAGCGCCAGCGCGAGGCCGAGCGGGTCGCCGAGGAGCTTCTGACCGCGCAGATCAAATCCCCCGCCGTGGTCTACGCCGATGGTCCACGTGGTGGCCAAAGTGGCGCGGCAGTTGCCGATCCTGCTGCCGCCGGCGCAAATGGACCGGCCCTGTCGGGCAATGAGCAGTTCCTGCAAAGCGCGCGACCGCTCGAAGTGCAGGAGGCCGCCCGCCTCACCCATCCCGAGCGCACGCTAACCCAAGGGTCTGTCATCCAGGCCGCGCTCCAGACCGCCATCAACAGCGATCTGCCTGGCTCCGTGGTCGCGGTTGTCTCCGAGCCGGTCCCGGCGTTTTCCGGGGACCGGATCCTGATCCCCCGGGGCTCCCGCCTTTTTGGCCAATATCGCTCCGGCATCGAGATGCATCAGAAGCGTATCCTCATCCTTTGGACCCGCGTCCTGACCCCAGACGGCACCTCGATGGAAATCGCCGCCGTGGGCGGCGACCAGCTCGGCCGCTCTGGACTCACAGGTCTCGTCGACACCAAGTTCGCCGAGCGCTTCGGCGGGGCGGCGCTGATTTCCGTGATCGGGGCGGCACCGGCCGTGGCGGCGGAGAGTGCCAACAACGAAACCACAAGCATCGTCCTCGGCGATGTCGGCAGCGACCTTCAGGACGCGGTCGGTTCCGTCATTGCCGATCAGGTCTCGATCGCGCCGACCATCTATGTCGATCAGGGCGCTTCTGTCACCGTGCTCGTGGACCGGGATGTGGTGATTTACTGATGGAGCAGGCCTCGCCAGCCTCATACCTCGAGCGCTATCTCGACCCGTTCCGCGACCTCCTGAGGCGCGACGACGTGGTCGAGATCGCGATCAACCCGGACGGCAAGGTCTGGCTCGAGGTTGCAGGCGACGCCACCATGCGCCACGAAGGCCAGACCGTGGATCGCACCACCGCCCTCAACATGGCCCAGACGATCGTCGGCGACGCCAAGGCCCGCGTCTCTGAAAAGAACCCCCTCGTCTCAGGCAAGGTGGAATATGCGGGCCGCCCGCTTCGGGCCCAGGTCGCCGTGCCACCCGCCATAGATCGCGGCGCTTCGATCACCATCCGACTCTTCGCCTCCGGCAGCGTCCGGGATTACGCCCCCGCCTATCTCTTCGGCAAAGCCGTCTCGCTCGACGCGCTCCGAGCCGAGAAGATGAAGAACATTGCCACACTCGCCGAAGAAAACCTCGAGGCCGCGCTGCAGACCCTGGTCGAGGCGCGGCTCAACGTCCTGATCAGCGGCGGCACCTCGACCGGCAAGACCACCTTCGCCCGCCACCTTCTGACCCATGTCAGTGAGCTCGAACGGCTGATCACCATCGAAGACGCCTTCGAGCTCTTCCCCGGCCAGCCGAACACCGTCGCCCTCCTGGCCGACCGCGGTGCCGGATCGCAACGCAGCGCCAACGCCCTCCTGCAGGCCTCCCTCCGCATGCGCCCCGACCGGATTATCGTCGGCGAGTTGCGCGGTGCCGAAGCCCTGACCTATCTCGAGGCGATCAACACCGGCCATGGCGGGTCTGTGTCCACCATCCACGCCGAAACCGCGGAACTCGCAATCGACCGGTTGGCGATCATGGTTCTGCAGGCCGGGACCCCCCTGACCTTCGCCGAGGTGCGCGAATACATCCGGAAATCCATCGATGTGATCGTCCAGCTCGGGCGAGCCGAGGGGAAGCGGGGGATTACGGAGTTCTATCTGCCGGGCCGCCTAGGTGTTCAGTCCCGGCATCTGGTGGATCGGGTTTAGGATGAATCTATCAGGCTCTGATGTCCAGATCTTGCAGATGTATTCGTATGGCGTGAGGCCGCCGAGCGTCTTGAGTCGGCGCGCGAAGTTGTATGCTGCGATGAAGTCCGAGAGATGCGTTCGCAGCTGATCATGGCTGTCGTAATGGAAGCGTTTGACGTTCAGCGGGGAAACGCGCCACTGGCGCCTTTCCTGATCCGCTTCACCCTCCTTGATCGTGCGGTTCATCCGCTCGACCTGTCCATTGGTCCAGGGATGGTTGGGTTTGGTCAGTCGGTGCTCAATCCCGCTCGACCATTGTCCTCGGACCAATGGCGGACATGGTCTCGCCCTCACAGATCATGTCAAAGCGCATCGGCCGTGAATACGCGGTGTTCCGGTTCCGAGGCTGCTCGGCGAACTGAATGCCATTGTCGGTTAGAATGGTGCGGACCTGATATGGCACGGCTTCGAGCATGTGTTGCAGGAACTCCCAGACCGTCTTCCTGTCAGCTTTCTCTACGAGCTGGGTCACGGCAAACTTGCTCGTGCGGTCGATGCCAACGAACAGGAAGAGCTTTCCTTCCGCGGTCTGTAGCTCGGCGATGTCTATGTGGAAGAAGCCGATCGGGTAGCGTTTGACCTTCGACCGCTTCGGCTTGTCGCCCTCGACGTCAGGCAGGCGCGAGATGCCATGCCGCTGTAGACAGCGGTGCAGTGCCGAGCGTGTCAGGTGCGGGATCGACGGTTGGAGGGCATAGAGACAGTCATCAAGCGGCAGCAGCGTGTGGCGCCGAAACGCGACGATGGCCGCCTCCTCAGCCTCCGTGAGGACCGTCGAACGTGGCTCCTTTGGGCCGGTCTTGAGATCATCGACCGTCTGCCGTTTACGCCACTTCGCAACCGTCTTGGGATTGATCCCGGCTCAGCGTCGCGAGCGAAGCTTGCGATCGCTGTATTGCTGCTCTGACGGCGTGCGTGGTCGTGGCGCTTCCGTGACGAACTTGTCCCATAAGGCATCCTTCCATTCCTTCGAAAGGATCACACCATCAAACCGTAGGATCAAACACCTAGGACCACTTCAGAATGGCCTGCTGGCTACTTTTCAGACAGCAGGCCGACGCTGAAGATGAGGCTTAGAATACCTTGAGAAACCGAATCTGGGCAACATAGTCTGACTTGAACCCGCCCTCGACATGGATGTCCTTGGCAAGCATCAGCTGCCTTTGCGTACTTTGAGACGTGAAGTGCTGGGCAAAGGCCTGGATCTGATCCACCCGCGTCTTCTGCCCGCTACAGCTTCCGTTTACGTCGAGATCGCCGCCGAACATCCCCGAATAGCCGATCGAGAAAGCTGTTGTGGGGCCTTGCCGGTAGCGCAAATAGGTCTGCACCTGCACGGATGGATCGCGCGAGACCTCAACGCCGCTTTCGGTGTGGTCCTTCTGCAGCGCCACGTCGAGCGCACCGTCGAAGAAGAACCCGTTGCCGAGCCCCTGCATCAACCCGATTTGCGGTGCAAATGTCCAAGTGCCAGAGCCAAGGTTCGCATTGCCGAACTTGTAGGCGCCGGTCGGTGCGATCAGAAAAGCGGTGAGGCCAAGCGTCGTTCCTGTCGGGCTGTCCGAGGCCAGCGGATACCATGTCGCGCCGAGCGTCAGATCGCCGATCCCGTCGCTGGTTCCGAGCGTTCCTCCGCCGACCTGAGCCGTGCCGACTTTGCCGACCGGAATGAAGGCCTGAAACGAGAAACGCGACCCGCCGAGCTCGGTGTAGTGTACCCCGCGCAGCACCATTGCCGAGACGGAAAGTCCGAGTTCGGGATTGTGCCGGCGCCGTCGAGGGTGAAGGTACCGGCCTCCAAATGCTGGCCGTAGGCCAAGAACAGGATCCGGCCATCGCCCACCCAGGCGTAATCACCCGGCGAAATGTCAACGGCCCCGGCGGTGGATGCCGCCAGCATCGCGCCGCATGCCATGATCGCAGTTCTTGTCTTCGTCATTTCCTCCCTGATTGTGGTGTGATGATTGCGCGACCGGTCGCCTCCGTGCGCCGGGCCTTCTCCCGCTGCCCTGAGGTCAGCAGGCTAGTTCCTCTAGATCGACGAAGAAGGCGAGTGCTTCGGGATTGGCGAGTGCCTCAACATTCTTCACTGCGCGCCGATGCACGATATCGCGCACAGCAAGTTCGGTGATTTTGCCGGATTTAGTGCGCGGGATGTCTGGCACCGCGATAATCTTCGCTGGCATGTGGCGCGGGCTTGCTCCGGTGCGGATCTTTTCCCGGATCGTGCGGCGCAGCCTGTCGTCAAGTGCCGCCCCCGCGGCGAGCCGTACGAAGAGCACGACGCGGACGTCGTCGTCCCAGCTCTGGCCTATGCAGACCGCCTCGGCGATCTCAGGCAGTTGCTCGACCTGATTGTAAATCTCGGAGGTGCCGATGCGCACTCCACCTGGGTTCAGAGTCGCGTCCGAGCGCCCGTGGATGATCATCCCACCCGATGGCGTCCATTCGGCAAAATCGCCATGCGCCCAGATGCCAGGGTGGCGCTCGAAATAGGCGGCGCGGTATTTTGCGCCATCCGGGTCGTTCCAGAAACCGACCGGCATCGAGGGGAAGGGCCGGGTGCAGACAAGCTCGCCCTTGCCTTGTGCAAGTGGGTTGCCGGCCTCGTCCCAGACCTCGACCGCCATGCCGAGCCCGGGTCCCTGTATCTCGCCGCTGCGCACCGGGCGCACCGGCACGCCGCCGACGAAGGCCGAGACGATATCGGTGCCCCCGGCGATCGAGGCGAGGTGCAGATCCTGTTTCACATGCGCGTAGACATGTTCGAACCCCTGCGGGGAAAGCGGCGAGCCGGTGGAGAACAGCACCCGTAGCGCCGAGAGGTCATGGGTTTCGGCCGGCCGGATATCTTCCTTGCGGATCGCGTCGATGAACTTTGCCGAGGTGCCGAAATGGGTGCAGCGCTCGGCCTCGGCGTAATCGAAGAGCACCGTCGCATCTGGCGCGAAGGGCGAGCCGTCATAAAGCATCAGCGTCGCGCCCGACGCGAGGCCGGTTGCGAGCCAGTTCCACATCATCCAGCCGCAGGTGGTGAAATAGAACAGCCGGTCCCCCTCCTGCAGTCCGGCGTGGATACGGTGCTCCTTGAGATGTTGGAGCAGCGTGCCGCCTGCGCTATGGGTGATACATTTCGGTGCGCCGGTCGTGCCCGAGGAATAGAGGATGTAGAGCGGGTGGTCGGAAGGAAGCCGCGTGAACTCAAGCGGGCGTGGTTCGAACTCGGCGATGAAGTCATCGAGGCTGGCGCCACCCGGGATCCCGACCGCAACCTGCGCCGCCTGCCCGAGATAGTCGATCACCACGCAACTCTGAGCATGTAACGAAGTGGCGATTTCTGCCACTTTCGCGCCGATCTCCTGACGCTTGCCGTTATACCAGTAGCCGTCGACGGCGATGAAGAGTGTCGGCGCGATCTGGTCGAACCGATCAAGCACGCCCTGCACCCCAAAATCGGGTGAGCAGGAGGACCAGATGGCGCCGAGCGAACTGGCCGCGAGCATGCAAGCCAGGGTCTCGGGCCGGTTCGGTACCATCGCGGCGATCCGGTCGCCCGGGCCGATGCCTGCGCGCCGAAATGCCTGTTGCAGCCGAGAGACGAGTGCGTGCAGTTCGTCCCAGGAAATCCGGGCTTGCGCGCAATTCTCGCCGCGAAAGACGATTGCGTCCTCGGCGCCAGTTTTCCACAGAAGGTTTTCGGCGAAGTTCAGTTGTGCTTCCGGGAAGAACCGCGCTCCGGGCATCTTCCCAGCATCGATGAGGATGCGCGTCCCGGGGCTGCCGATGACGCCACTCAGCTCCCAGACGAGTTTCCAGAAGATATCGCTGTTCTCAACCGACCACCGGTGCAGTGCCTTGTAATCGGAGAGATCCTGCCCGGAGATCCGCTCGGCTGTAGTTCGCAGCCGCGTATAGGGGTGGTCTAGTGGCAGCGGGAGTGCCGGGGACCATAGGGCGGCTTGGGTTGGCATGGGCAGGTTACCTTTTTTGATAGCGCACGGACGGACGGCGGCGGGCAAGACACGACCTGTCCGGCACGCAGATATGCGGTCGGTTCGTGCGGCGTGGTTTAAGTTGGCTCTAGTCGATCGGCAGCGTGGCGCCGGTCTTCACGGTGCGCATTGCGAAACAGCTGTGCAGGGATTTCACGGCCGAGCGTTGTAAAAGTTCGCGCAGGAATTTTTCGTGGTTCTGGATATCGGAGCTAACCACTTCGAGCAGGTAGTCGTATTCCCCGGAGACCACATAACCGCTGATAATCTGCGGCATTTTGTGGATCTCTGCTTCGAAATTGTGTACTGCATCGGCGTTGTGCTGATCGAGGCTGACCCCGACGAAGACGGTCGTGCTCAGTTGCACTCGGTTGCGGTCGATCATTGCGCGATAGCCGTTGATCACGCCCTCTTCCTCGAGTCGCTTGAGGCGTCGTGCGCAGGGCGTGGCCGAAAGCGCGATGCGCTCGGATAGCTCGGACACCGTCAGACGTCCATCGAGTTGAAGCTGTTTCAGGATCTTTCGGTCCGTGTCGTCCAATACGATTCCTCCCGTCGCCATCGCCACCGGCGGCCGCAGAACCCGACCTCCGCAAGCTGGCTTGTTCATACTCCCGCCTCCATCCTTCTCCCGAAACGCGCGCTTGCCAATGGGCAAGATGCGCCAGGTCCGCAATAGCGGACCTGGCTGTTCCGGCCGCGCTCAGGCCGAGCGGTTCTTCGATTCGAACGTCGGCTGCACGATCTGGTCCCAAGGTTGGAAGCCGAGCACCGCGTTCCAGCCGCCACGGTCGAAGCTCTTCTCGAGGCTGACGACTTTGCCTCCCTCGAGCCCAAAGATCCAGACGCAGGTCCAAGTCGCATGTTTGCCCTTGTGCGAGGCGGTGGCCTGGAACTTCACCACCGCGAGATTGCCGCTGTCGATCGCGTAGCGCCAGTTGAGAATGGTGAAATCCGGAACCGCCTCGATGATCGGACCCTGCTGCACGCGCACGAACTCCTCGAGGTTGCTTTCGGTCATCGCGTCGCTAAAGAAGCCGCCCTTCGGGTCGATCAGCTTCATCGCCTGATCGAGGAAGCCCGGCGTGGTCAGAACGCCGACGAGGAAGGTCTTGCAGTCCTCGGCATTGTTCACGCTGTCCAGGATGACGGGTTGTTTCACATGTTCGTTCATTGGGTAGTCTCCTCTGTGGTTGCCTTACGCGCGAGCACGCGCGTTCCGTCACACCGCAGCCCTGGCTGCGGTGTATTCTTTCCGGACGAGCCGGGATGTTCTTGGGTCAGCCGACGGCGACGCCGATCTTCGGGCAGGTCAGTTCCGCGCCAAGCGCGGTTGCGGCGTGGGGTCCAGGGCGCGCGCCCCTGCCCAGTCGGTCGATCAGTCGGTCGGCGACATTGGCCGACCAGACGCTGATCGTCATGCTCGGCGGCCCGCCGGGCGCTTCGGGAAAGGCGGCGGAATCGGCGACGTAAAGACCGGGATGCCCGTAGACCTCGCCATTGGCGTCAATCACGCCATGGTCGGCATCGGCTCCGATCCCCGCTCCGCCCATCGGATGCACCGAGATCGGTGTGCGGAACTTGTAGACTTTCGTCGCGGTCGCGGCCTCGACTTCGGCCATCCAGTCGTCCATCGCGTCATAGCCGGGGTTCCGGTCGCGGTCATAGGAGAGAAGGTATTTGCGTCCACGCATCCGGCTCTCGCCATTCGCCTCGTCCTTGCCCAGTCCGATGATGATCGACTGCCCGCGCAACCAGCGCTTGAGCCGCTTCGGCAAAGGGTAATGGTCAAGCCCCTGCAACCCGGCGCGCACGATATAGGCGTCGTCGTGTTTCGAACCGCGCGCCTTGAAACCGCCGCCGACCGGCAGCCCCTTGGTCAGATCCTCGGCGCTGTCTTCCTGCCAGAAGCCGAAGAAATCGCCATTGCCCCCGATGCCGTGCCCGAGGCGCGGCATGCCGTTGAGCCCCTTGGCCACGTCGCGGCTGTGCATCAGAAGTCGTACGGTGTTGATCCCGCCGGCCGCGACAATCACGTGGCGCGCACGATGGACGGCGTTGCGCCGGCGCTTGTGGTCGCGGTAACGCACCTCGTAGCGCGGCCCATCACCCGCATCGGGCAGGGCGTGGATCGTGCGGACCTCGCTCAGTTCACGCAGATCGAGCCCGTTCTTGATCGCGGGCCAGAGGAAGGCGAAATCGAGTGTCGTTTTCGCGCCGCTGGCCGAGCCGAGGAAAGAATTGTCGTCCATCGCGCATTCCCAGCGCTCGACGCCGAGCGCGTCGGCCACCTTGCGCGGATTGCCCGGGATCAGCGGCAATAGCAGCCCCACCGCCGGGTCGCGCTGAGCGCTGGCATCGAGCGGGTGATTACCACCGTTAAGCGTCATGTGATTGGGCACGCGGTCCTCGGCGCAGACCGGGCGCGAGCCGAACTGGGCGATGATCTGGTCGTAATAGGGGTCCATCGCGTCGTGGCTGAGGTCGGGGTGATGGCCGTCCCAGAACCGGTGCTTGCCGGGGCGATCGTGCAGCCCGGCATAGGCGTGGCTGCCGCCACCGACGTTCGAGGTGCAAAACAGCCAGATCCCGTTCGCGAAGAAGGCCTCGAAGAACCCGCGCGTGTTCAGCGTCAGCCCCGCCTTGCGGAAGCCCGGCATACGGATGGATCGGAAGCCGTGGGTCAGCAGGCGCCAGCCCTGCGGCAACGGGCTGCGCGCGCGAATTCCCATTGAACGGGTGGGCGTGGTGTCGCGCCATGGGCCGCGTTCGAGCAGCACCACGTCCAGCCCGGCATCGGTCAGCCGCTTGGCCGCGATCGAGCCGCCGAACCCGCTTCCAATGATCAGCACTTCACTTTCCGTGCGATGAGCCATGCAGCTCCCCTCCCTAGTCGCTTATACGGCGACGCTCTAGATTTTTTTGATTGCAGGTTGTCCGCCTCCTCGCGGCAACCGCCTCCCACCGGTACTAAAGCGCAACTGCGAGAGTGTTTCTCACTTATTTCCAGCGCATTTCCGAGGGGGGGCGCAGCTTTGCTCCAACAAAACCGCCATTGATAGGCAAATACACTCAGCCTGGGACTGCGCCGATAATGGTAGGACCTCAGCTAGCGGGATGACGACGTGCTCGCGACGTTGGATCGGGTCTGCCGCAAAACGGGCTATCCCAAGACGATCCAGATCGGTCAGGGTAGTGATTCATCTCCCGCGACATGGACCTATGGGTCTATCAGCGCGGCATCACCCTTGAATTCTCGCGGCCGGGGATCCAAGCGAGGCCGCAAGCGTCTAGAATGAAGTCGGACGCTTCGCCCAAACATCCTTAACGGCGCCGCAGATCACACCGAAGAGAAGTGCTGCCCAGAGGGGAAGTGTCTTGGTCATGGTGGTCATCTCCCCTTTAGAATTCCATCTCGTCATCGAGACCGCGGTCCCGACCGAGATCACGCCCCAACTCCTGCACCTCCTGCTGGCCGCGCAATCGCGCCACCTCGGTCGCCTTATCCTGCTGCAACCCGGCAGCGCGGTCGGTGAAGACCTGATCGCCGGTTTCCTCAAACGTCATCTCAAGGAACTCCTGCGTGACGGTGATCTGATCGAGCTTGCTCGGCAGCGCCGCGTCCAGCACCTCGTAGTTGCCGCGGCGAAGCTCGGCCAAGCCTTCTTCGCCCAACTCCTTGAAGAGCTCGGATTGCAGGGTCCGCTCGACCGTCTCTTCCTGTTCCTCGCTGAGCTTGCCGTCGCGCAACATGTGGGCGAGGTCCTGCAGGTAGGGATTGGGCGTCCGGTCGTCCTCGTCGATGAGCGGCAGCGTCGCCTCTTCCTCGTCCGCGAGGGTCCGACCAATCTCGACACCCAGTTCCTTGGCGCGTTCCATCAGCGCGTCCATCACGCCGTCGACCTTCTCGAGCGCGGCGTCGAGTTGGTCGTCACTCGCGGTCTCCACGCTCAGACCGTCCTTGGCCAGCACCGCGTTCATGTCCCGCTCGACCCAGTCCTGTGCCATGCCGTAGTTCCGCGTGCCGCCGGCACTGATCCGCGCCACCAGTTCCTCGCTATCCATCCCGACCTCCTCGGCCCGCTCGAGCACGTCACGCAGCCCTTCGTCATTGCCCGACTGCAGCGCGGCGATCAGAACCTCACTGCCCGCCCCCGGCGGATAGGGTTCTTCGAGCTGCTTGCCGAAGCGCACGCGCAACTCCGGGTCCGGCACCATCTGCGAGAGGTCCGCGATGATCGGCGCGGCCTTGGCCTCGAACGCGGCGCGCTCGGCCGGGTCCAGTTCCTCGGCCTTGAGCCTCAGCGCCTCGATCGTGCGCTCGGAATAGTCGATCGCATCACCGACGGTCTTGATGTCCTTCATGTCTATCTCTCCTTCGGTGAAATTCCACGGCGTGCCGGAGCCAAGCCCGTCCGCCATGCCGCGCACGGCGCGGGCCATGTGGCGTTGGTCCATCCGGTCCAGCAGGTCGGCGAGGTTCTTGTAGTCCTTGGCGAAGCCGACCACCTGCGCCTGCGCGATGGCGGATTCCTGGGCCGTCAGGGCGATCTCGCGCGACAGGCGGGCCTCTTCCTTGGCACGGTAGATTTCCTCGATCCCGGCAGGCTTCTCGAATATGCCCCGCTCGAGCCGGGTCGTGGCATCAAGCATCACGCCATAGCGTTCCGCGATCTCGGCCTGCTTCTCGCGCATGAGCTGCGGCGACATCACGCCTTCGGCCCAGCAGGAGAACCAGGTGCCGTTTTCGACGCCGCGATTGTTCAGGATGATGTGGGCATGCTTGTGCGCCCGGTCGTCATGGACCGCGAGGACATAGTCCCATTGGTCGCCATATTCACCGCTCTCGAAGAAATGCTCCGTCCAGTCCATGGCGATGTCGCGCACCTGGTCGACCGTCACGTCGGTCGGGAACGAGAGGAGCATATGCGAGGTGAAGCCGAGCTTGGTCGAGCCGCGCCAGGTCCCGGCCCAGTCCTCGATGATGTCTTCTTTCTGCTCCTCAGAAAGCACCGCCGCATCGGTCAGCGCGTTGGTCATCGTCGAGTAGGTGTAGACAGCCTTGTCGTTGATGTAGGAGATCTGTGCCCCGAGCGAGGCACGCGTCTTGCAGCCCCCCGCCCGGATCCGTTTGAAGACCGCCGCGCGGCTCTGGCCCGACGCCGCCTTCAGCGCGTTGCGTGCCGACATGGATCCGACGCGCGCGAAACTCCGCCCCTGCCGACGGCCCGCCAGCCGGGCGTCGATCCGCGCCGCGGCCTGACCCCGGATGCGCTCATCCTCCCAGAGCCGACCCATGACCGAGGCGTAGAGGGCGAGCGGATCAGCCATTTCGAGAATTCCGGTTCTTCAGAAAATCATCGGGTATCGCCGTTCGCGTTCGAGGCTTGCCGAGAGGCAGCGAAGGGCGATCCAATTCTGAACCGGAACTCTCACGCACCAGCCTCAATCCGCGCTCGATCGCGCGCGGTCCGTCCTCTAGAACCGCGCTCTCCGTTCCCTGCCTTTCTTCCTTTTGCGGCCACTCCTGATGACGCAGCGCCTGCGCCGCATCCTTCATTCGGCCCATCTCACGGCTCATGGACTGCGCCAGATCGAGCAGTTCGATCAGCACCGCGCGGTCCGCCTCAGAGACCTCGAGCCGACCGCGATGCACCGCCTTGGCGAGCACCAATCCGGCGTCGTTCACATCCTTCGCCTGACGCCAAGCGGTGCAGAATTCGGCGACCAGATCACGGGGTACATCGAGGAAACCGCACCGTCCGCGCAGCACCGCATTCAGCGCCTGGGATCGGTTGGCATAGCCTCGTTCGCGCCACTCCGCGTCGAAGGCGTCCAGTTCGGATCGGCTTGCCCGAAAGGCCACCGTCTCACTCGGATCGCGCACCGCGATGCCCTCGCCCGCCTCCTCTTTCGCGAGCCGGTTCACATGGCGCGGAGAGATGCCAAACGCCGCCGCCAGCTCCTTCGCGCTCTCACCCGCCGCAAAGCGCCGCGCGACTTCGATGCGCTCTTCAAGCTTCAGGTTTTTCGCTGGCCTCGGCACGAGTCA
>ENA-OWNT01003554-OWNT01003554.1-seawater-metagenome-genome-assembly--contig:-NODE-3554-length-14559-cov-4.633131_pt1 | contig 14559 bp, 12 predicted proteins | sample MGYA00238136_ERZ651165 | MGnify/ENA primary metagenome ERZ651165 (study PRJEB26861, sample SAMN08777766) | seawater metagenome | isolation source: coastal seawater | place: USA: Florida | collected...
AGACGTCGGTTGCCCCGGGGAGCGTTGAGTGCTCCCCCCGGCAAACGACGCGCGCCCCTCCCAGACGTCGGTTGCCCGGGGAGCGTTGAGTGCTCCCCCCCGGCAAACGACGCGCGCCCCTCCCAGACGTCGGTTGCCCCGGCGAGCGTTGAGTGCTCCCCCCGGCAAACGACGCGCGCCCCTCCCAGACGTCGGTTGCCCCGGGGAGCGCGCCGAGCTCACCCCGGATGTGTGCGATCTCCACGCGCCCTTGATCTTCAGCGATTCATTTCTATGATTGTCGAAACAAGGAGGCAATCATGCCAAACGACACCGAACTGCTCACCTTCTTCAAGTCCCTCGCCGACGGCAACCGCCTGCGGATCGTCGGACTCCTCGCCCACCGCGCTCACTCCGTGGAGGAGCTGGCCGAGGTGCTGGACCTGCGCCCCTCCACCGTCTCACACCACCTGTCCAAGCTGGGGGCGGCCGGGCTCGTCGCCGCGACCGTGCAGGGGCACTACCACCTGTACGCGCTCGACACGGACGCCCTCGAGGCGCGCGCGCGCGCCCTGCTCTCCCAGGAGGAGCTGAGGGACCTCGCGCCCATGGACGACTCCGTGGACCCGTACGAGCGCAAGGTGCTGGCCACCTTCCTCGACGAGGAGGGGCGGCTGAGGCAACACCCGATGAAGCGGAAGAAGTTCGAGGTGATCCTGCGCCACGCGCTGCGCACCTACTTCACGGACTCCGGGCCGTGGACTGAGCGCGAGATGAACGAGCGCATCAAGCCGCTGACCGCGGACGTGGCCAGCATTCGTCGCGGGTTCATCGACCACGGGTTCATGACCCGCGATCGGCACGGGACCGCCTACGAGCGCATCTGACCGGAGCCCCCGGCGTTCACGGACGCCGGGGGTCTCCCCCGGGTCGCCCCGCCGGTCTCACGACCCGCCCGTCCAGCGCGCCACCGCCTGCAGCAGCTCCGCCCGACGGAGGGGCTTGGCCAGGTAGTCGTTCATTCCCGCGGCCCGCGCGCGCTCCCGGGCGTCGTCCAGCACGTGCCCGGAGAGCCCCACCACCACGGTGGTCGCGTGCACCCCGCCGCTGGCCCGCAGCGCCTCGGTGGTCTCGAGTCCGTCCATGCCGGGCATGTCGCAGTCCATCAGGATCAGATCGAACCGGGTGGCGAGGGCTCGCTCCAGGCCTTCCTCCCCCGAACCGACCGCCTCCACCTCGCACGCGGCGGACCGGAGCATGCTCGAGATGATCGTGCGGGCGTCCCGGTTGTCGTCCACCACGAGCACCCGCGCGCCGGGCGCGGGCTGCGACGCGAGCGTCCCCTCCTCCTCCGCCTTGACCGCGACCGTCGGCAGCAGCACCTCTGCGAAGAAGCAGCAGCCTTCACCCGGCCGGTTCACGACGCCGATCGTCCCGGACATCGCCTCGACGATCTGGCGCGAGATGGCGAGCCCCAACCCGGCCCCGCCGTGCTCGCGCGTGCTGGACGCATCCACCTGGCTGAACGGCTCGAAGACCTTGTCCTCGAACTCCGGGGGGAGCCCCACGCCGCTGTCCTCCACCTCGAACCGGATCGTCCCGGGGCCCCCGCGGCGGACGCGCAGCTCGACGCCACCCATGGCCGTGAACTTCACCGCGTTCCCGACGAAGTTGACGAGCACCTGCCGAACGCGCACCTCATCCCCATGCACCGTCTCGGGCAACCCCGCCTCCAGCACGGTGCGGAACATCAGCCCCTTGCGTCGCGCCGCGTCCTCGAAGAGGAGCCCCACTCCGCTCACGAGGTGGGCGAGATCGAAGTCGCCGGGCTCGAGCTGCAGGGTCCCGGCCTCGATCCGCGACAGGTCGAGGACATCGCCGATGAGCGACATGAGCGCGGCGCTGGAGGCGTCGATGGTCTCCAGGTAGCGGCGCTGGCGATCGTCGACCTCCGTGGTGCCGAGGAGCTCGCTCATGCCGACGATGGCCATCATCGGGGTGCGGATCTCGTGGCTGATCGTGGCGAGGAACTCGGACTTTGCGCGGTTGGCCGCGTCCGCCGTGCGCCGGGCCTCCTCGGCCTGCCCGAGCGCGCTCTCCAAGTCCCGCCCGAGCTGCTCGGCGGCGAGGCGCCGGCGGTGCGCGGTGGACGCCGCCATCGCTGCCAGCCCGGCCAGGACCACGGCGAGGAGAGCGAGGAGCTGCAGCTGGACGCGCGCCCGCGTCGCAGCCTCGAGCGCGGTGGCGTGGTCCGCCCAGAGGCCGGTCTCCACGTCCCCGATGGCCCGGAGCACGGCGGTGCGGCCCTCCGTGGTCCGGACGCGCGTCTCGATCGCGGTGGTGAGGCCGTCCAGCGTGGTCAGCAGCTGCGTGCCGGGCGGGGCCAGGGTGGCCTCCAGGGTGAGGGCCGTCGCGGTCGCCGAGAGCAGCTCGATGGCGGAGCGGACCTCCTCGGACTCGGGTCCGTTGACCTCCAGGGCGAGACGCCCGCGGTCCAGGGTCTGCAGCCAGGCCGCGTCCCGGTCGACCCGGGCCTCGGCGATGCGCCCCGACCGAAGGACGCTGACGGTCCCGAGACCGAACAGGACCACGGCGAGCAGCAGCAGCGCGATGCGCCTTCCCCGTCCTCGGTCCTGCGGATGCTGCGTCATGCGGCGTCGCCCTCGGCGTGAGGATACCGCTGGCGCACCGGTTCCAGGGTGGCCCGGCGACAGGCTCAGTCGACCCGGAAGCGGATTCCTGCGCTGCGGAGTCGGTCGATGAGGACGGTCCCGAGCGCGGAGGCGGGGGTGTGGATGCCGCCTTCGCCCTCGGTCTGCGGGGTGTCGAATGCGAGGCAGAGCCCGGTCTCGGCGAGCAGGATCGCCGTGGCGCCGTAGCCCGGATCCTTGTCGCCGGCGACGCTGCCCCGGAGCACGACCTCCTCCCCGGACCCGGTCACCCCCTTCGCCACGAACACATGCTCGAACCAGCCCGCCTCCCGCGCGTCGCGATCCGGGCCTTCGCCGGGCTTCGGCAGGACGCGATCGAGCACCCAGCGCGTGGGCGGAAACAGCATCCCCCCGAAGAACGCGCCCAGGCTCAGGGCCGTCATCCACGCCCGCGCCCAGCCCCCTGCCCCCGCCCCGCGGGCCCAGACCTCCGAGTAGCCGAACTCCTGACCGTAGGGGAAGCCCAGCAGGGCGTTGGAGCGGCGCACGATGGGCCCGTTGGTCCCGGCCATGAACCAGGGGGACACCCACTCGCCCAGGTCGGGGTCGTGGTGCACGCCGACGGTGTCGCTCCGATCCGGGCCCCGCTCGGCGCCCGACGGGATCAGTGCATACGGGTCGGCCATGCTGCGCCGGATCGTCTTGTCCTCGCCGGCCAGCTTGATGCTCGTGCGCATGGTGTCGATGGTCCCACCGCTGAAGGCGCCCGCGAGGCGCGCGAACCCGCGGACGGAGCGCAGCTGGGCGCCGCGGGCGACCATCGCCTCGTGCATCATCCAGACGCCCAGGTCCGACGGGATCGAGTCGTAGCCGGCGTTGTGCACGATGCGGGCCCCGCTCGCCTTCGCCGCCGCTTCGTACTTCGCCATGGTGGACGCGACGAAGTGGGACTCGCCCGTCAGGTCGCAGTAGTGGGTGCCCTGGCGGGCGCAGGCGGCGACGACCTCGTGACCGTAGGCGTAGTAGGGCCCCACGGTCGTGATCAACACGCGGGTCTGGGCGCAGAGCGCGTCGAGCGCCGGGCCATCCCCGCTGTCGGCCACGAGCACGGGCAGGTCCGGGAGCCCGATGCGCTGGCGCACCGCGTCGAGCTTGTCCCGGTTGCGCCCCCCGATCGCCCAGCGCAGATCCTGCTTTGCCACGAGGTACTCGGCGACGAGGCCACCGGTGAACCCGGTCGCTCCGTACACCACCACATCGAACGTTCGGTCGGTCATGGCCCGCAGCCTGCCCGCTCCGAGCCCGGTTCGCCCGGATCCAGGCTCCTAGCCCGCCAGCTGCTCCCCGAAGCGCTCGAGGCTGCTGCGCCACCCCATCATCGCGCCGCCCAGCATGTTCGGCATCGTCGCGGAGATCACGAGCGTCATCGTGACGCCGTCGGGGCCCTGCACGAACTCGGCGGAGGTGGTCATGCTCTCGGTCCCCCAGGGGGACTCGTACGCGAAGCGGTGGGGCGGATCGTGGACCGTCACCCGGGACTCGACGACGCGCGGCGGAGCGTCCGCGCCGTCCTTGCGCATGGAGTAGCGGAAGATCCCACCGACGCTCCGGTCCAGCTCCAGGACCTGCACCGTCCAACCCCGCGGGCCGAACCAGGACGCGATGCCCTCGGGGGTGGTCCACAGCTCCCAGATCAGCTCGATGGGGGCGTTCCAGACCCGGGTGATCGTCTCCTGGGCACCTGCGGCGCCGACGTCGTCGCTCATCACGTCTCCTCGGTTGCGTTGAGGGCGGCGGTTCGCCGCTCCAGTTCCTCTTCGAAGCGGTCCAGCCGCGCGTCCCAGACCCGTCGATACTGCGCGAGCCAGGCATCCAGCTGCTCGAACGGCTCCCGCCGGAGGGAGTAGATGCGGCGCTGCCCGTCAGTCCGCGACTGCACCACCCCCGCCTCGCGGAGGATCCGCAGGTGCCGGGACACGCCGGACTGCGCGATCGGCAGCTGCGCGACGAGGGCGCCCACCGGCTGCTCGTTGGCGCGCAGCAGGTCGACGATCTGTCGCCGGCGGGGGTCGGCCAGGGCCTCCATGACAGCATCCATGTACATATATATACACGACTAAAGATATGCGAAACAACGGCGTCTGACTCGACGACCGCGCGCGCTAGGCTCCCGCCATGGAGTGGAGCGACATGCAGTACGTGCTCGCGGTGGCGGAGCACGGCGGACTGCTCGGGGGCGCCGAGGCGCTCGGGGTGCACCCCACCACCGTCTCGCGGCGGATCAAGCAGATCGAGGCGGGTCTGCGCGTCCCGCTGTTCGAGAAGTACCGCCACGGCGTCGTGCTCACCGACGCCGGGCGGGACATGGTGGACGTCGCGCGCACCGTCCGGGGGCTCACGCACGACCTGGGCGCCCGCCTTCAGGGGCGGGACACGCAGCTCGCCGGACCGATCCGGATCACGTCGGTCGACTCCCTGCTGCGCCACTGGATGAGTGACTTCGCAGCGTTTCAGCGGACCTATCCGGACATCCAGCTGGAGCTGAGCTCCGGACTCGCGATGGCGAACCTGACCCAGCGGGAGGCGGACGTCGCGGTGCGGATCGCGGACAGCGCGCCGGACCACCTCATCGGCTCGCGGCTCTGCGGGGTGCAGCACGCCGTCTACGGCAGCGACGAGCTGGTGGAGCAGATCGGCGTGGACGCACCGCTGGACGCGTTCCCGTGGGTTGCCTACGACCTCTCCGTGTTCCGCGGGATCGACAGCTACCTCGCCGCCCACCTCCCGTCGGCCCGGGTGGCGCTCCGGGTCCAGCGCATCGATCTGCTGATGATGGCGCTGGACGCGGGAGTGGGCATCGGGATCCTGCAGTGCGTGAGCGGCGACGCGAACCCGCGGCTGCGGCGGCTCGAGGCGCCCGCCGGCGCCGGGACGAGCGGCTTGTGGGTCCTCACCCATCCGGATCTGCGGGGAGCCGCGCGCATCACGGCGTTCACGGCCTTCCTTCGACAGCTGGTCGCCCGCGACGCGGACCTGTTCGAAGGGCGTCGGCCCCGCTCGCTCTGAGCGGATCGGGAGCGCTGTCGAACCTCTGCGAAATCGCAGTTTCGAGCCACAGGATCGCTCGACAATTCGGCAAACGAGCAGATTAGGGTCTCTCCAACAGCACGGCACCCGGGCAGCGCCCGGCGCCGCGACGGAGACGACCATGTCCAAGACCATCCTCGGCCGCGTCCTTCTCGGCCTCCCCGGCCTCTTCATCCTCCTCAGCGGGCTCGTGTTCCTCCTGGCCCCGGAGCGGGCGGCCGCGAAGCTCCTGCTCGACCCGCAGGGCATCGACGGGCTGTCGAACCTCCGCGGGTTCGTGGGCGCGCCGGTCCTGGCGGTGGGCATCTCGATCCTGATGTCCGCCATCACGCAGAAGCTCGAGTACGCCCGCCCCGGCGTGTTCTTCCTCTTCGGCCTGATCTTCGCGCGGCTGCTCTCGTTCGCGGTGGACGGGCCGGCGGAGGCCTTCGCGCTCTACCTCACGGTGCCGGTCGTGGCGTTCGTGCTCATGGCGCTGGGCCACAAGCTGATGGTGTCCGAGGACGCGCCGGCGGCGCAGCCCAGCGCGGCCTGAGGCGGCCTACCCAACCGCGGCGCGGCGGCCGACGAACAGCGCCGCCGTCCCGCCACGGCGTCGCGTCGAGGGCCCGCTACGGCGTCGCGTCGAGGGCCAGCCGGGCCGCGGTGTCGGCGCTCACGACCTCCACGTGGGGCGGCAGCAGCGGCACGAGCTCCAGGAACGAGTTCTCCAGGCTCAGGCCGCCGTCGCTGGTCATGTAGATGCCCGTCACCGTCCCCTGCGGATAGCCCGCCAGTTCGTCCGCCATGCGCTGGGGGCTCTGGAAGAACGGGTCGCCGTCGTCGTTGATGCCGCGCCACTGCCGCGGGCGGAACAGGACCGTGCGCCCTCCGTCCGCGCCGGCCAGGACCCGGAAGAACTCGTCGCTCGACCAGGACGGGAAGGTGGGGAAGAGGTACGGCACGTTGACCGGGAAGAGCCCGCGGATCGCACCGTCGGCGCGTGCGTACTTCGGCAGGAACACGAACTCGGCGTCCCCCCAGGTCTCGAACCAGTCCCAATGCACCGTGGTGCTCAGATCGAGCAGCCGCGCGTCGGCCTCGGTGAGCGCCACGAACCGGTCCTGGTCGGCGGAGTTGAGGGACGTGGGGTAGGCGTACGTGTGGCCGCTCGGGGGCAGCGTGAAGAAGTCGTTCGCCGTCTCCTCGGCGCGGGCGTAGTACCACTCGAGCACGTCCGGGGCGAGGTGCGGGAGGTGCGGCGAGATGCTCCAGGTGAGCGGGGCGCAGGAGCTGCTCTCCTCGGCGCAGGCGGCGAGCCGCTGACGGAGCCAGACGTTGCGGGTGCTCATGATGAACCGGACGTTGTCGCCGTCCCCGATGATGAAGGCCACGTAGGTCTTCGTCGGGTCGTACGTCAGGTCCTCGGGCGGGTTCTGCTGCAGGACGCCGGGCGCGGTGATCGGGGCCCGGCGGGTCGAGAAGAACGACAGGTTGCCGGTCTTCGTGGGGATCGCGCCCATGTTGGCGGACTCGAGGCAGCGGGTCTGGGCCTCGTGCAGGTAGCCGCCCACCAGCCACGAGTCGTTGTAGCCATACACCCCGACGGGGGTCTGCCAGACGCCGTTGTTCACGATGTCGGACAGCAGGGCGCGCTGCGGGTGCCCGTCCTCACAGCCGTTCACGAAGAAGGTGACGAAGAGCCGCTCGGAGAACACGAAGTCGACCATCGCCGCGGACATGTCGTGGATGAGTGGCGGATCGGACAGGTCGTCCGCGTCGATCTGGTAGCCCGGGTTGAGCATCGCCAGGCCGCTCGTGGCGCCGACGTGGTTCTCCAGCGCCCAGCGCGCGGCGTCCTCGACGGTGCCGGCGTCGGCGAGCGCGTCCACCGCGTCCAGGGCGATCGTGCAGCTCAGCCCGAGCCCGTCGTCGAGCGGGATCGCGCCCACGGCGGTGGCCGCCGTGAGGATGCTGGGGAGCAGCTCCTGCTGGTCGGCGTAGTCGTAACGGACGCAGGGCGTGTCGGCGACGCAGCTGGCGAGGAAGTCCGCGGCGTCCACCGTCGCGGACGGCTGCAGGTCGAGCTCGGTCAGCCACTCCGTGTCGCTCGCCTCCCGCGCGACGAAGACGGAGCCTCCGAGCGCGCGGTTCCGCAGCCCGGCGCAGGCCTGGACGGCGAGCTGGAGCGGCGCGGGGGCGGCGCCGTCGAGGGTGACGGAGGTGAACGCGTCGGCGTACTGCGGCAGGGCCGGCGTGGGCGGCTCGGCCGGAGGGTCTGGAGCCGGACATCCGGTCACGAGCGCGGCGAGGAGCAGGGGGAGGGTTCGCGTCATGAGGTCCCGACGGGCTCCCTGTGGCGATGGCGCCGCGGGGCTGCCGTCACCTTAGTCGTCGATGTCGGGCGCGACGTACTTCTGCTTGTCCGCCAGGTAGATCAGCAGGGAGCCGTCCGGGACCTCTTCGTCCGCCTTCGGGTTGATGTGCTCGGTGCCGTCGGGCTCGCGGAAGCCCAGGACGAGCGCGCCGCGCTGGGCCGCCTGCATGGCCCGCAGGAGCTCCAGGTAGGTGGGGATCCCCCGATGCTCCTCGGGGATGCGCCCCACGTACACGCTCTGGCTCTCGTGACCCGCGAGCAGCACGCTCGACATGACGTCGGCCGCGCCGTGGTAGCGGATGGCGTGAGCGAGCATCGCGGAGCCCACCTTGCGGGTCTCCACCACCTCGTCGGCCCCGGCGGACCGGGCATGCTGGACGTTCTCGCTGTCGAGGATCTCCGCCACCACGTAGAGCTTGTGCTTGCGCTTGCGGACGACCACCTCGTTCTCTGCGAGGTATGCGCGGATGGTGAAGACCGTGAGGATCGTACTGGCGTCCGCCTTCTGCGGATCCGCGGTGCGATCGCCCGCGACGATGACGGCAGTGGCGTGCGTCAGCCGCACCTTGTCCAGCTCGGACTGCTTGGTGGGATCGCCCTGGACCCACAGGAAGTCGCTGGGCAGCTCCCGCGGCTGGTCCCGCTCCGCGAACACGACCACGCGCGTCTCGTCCAGATCGAGCTCGCTGCGCAGCGCGCTGAGCAGCAGGTGCGTGGTCTCGTCGTAGCCACAGACGACGAGGTGGTCTGCGTAGTCGCTCATGCGGAACTGCTCCTCGCGGATCGTGAGCACCGCGCTGACGAGGCTCTGACCGATGATGCCGGCGAACAGGGCCAGCGTGACCATGCCCCCCACCATCAAGAACCCGCCGACGATGCGGCCCAGCGGGGACAGGGGGGTGATGTCGCCGTACCCGACGGTCGTGATGGTCACGAGCGCCCACCAGAACCCGTCGGCCGGGCTGAGCTCCGGCTGGGACGCGCTCTCCGTCAGGTACAGGGTGATCCCGCCGATCAGCGTCTCCAGGCCGAGCAGGGAGAACGCGAACGTGAACAGCAGCGTGTTCGACTCCACCGCCCGGACGAAGCCCTCGAACGGGTTCGCGTAGCGGAAGGCCGGAGCAGAGCGCAGCAGGCGCAACAGGCGCAGCGCCCGCAGGGCCCGGAGGCCGGGGAACACCGCGAGGATCGCGAGCAGATCGATGAGCTGCATCGGTCGGACGGCGTAGCGCACGCGCGCCGCGGCGTGGGTCTTCAACCGCTGCAGGCGGTGTTCGTCGAACACCCGCAGCGACTCGGGGTGCACCGACCCGACCCGCAGCACCCACTCGATCGCGAAGAAGATCAGGATGACCTGGTCCACGGCCACGAGGCGGGGATCCTCGACCGTGACGAACGCGTCGAAGAAGAGCAGGACGATCGACAGGCCGATCAGCGCCCAGACCACGCCCTGCGTCCACTTGTACGCGGTGGTCGCGGGGCGATGGAACGCCGCGTGGACCACACCTCCCGTCTGCCTCATCGTGTCTCCGCCGCCCGGACCTGCTGGGCGCTCTCCGATGGTAGAGCGTGCCGCGGGCGGCTGCGGGCTCACCGAGGAGGCCGCTCCGCCCCACCCTGCGAGCGCGAGGCAGCCTCGTCAGGCCGCGGGCTGCCCAGCGACCCGCACATCGACAGGGCTCAAGGCCAGGGTCTCGAACGGCATGTCGACGCCCGCCGCCGTGAGGGCCCGGTAGGCGCGCTCCCGAAGCTCGAACCGGCTCACGAGGTGGTCCTTCTCGTTGTCGAGCCATGGGCGGAACCGAACGGTGTTGTTGTAGTCGCCCAGTTCCGTCAGCACGACGGTGGGGGCGGGCTGACTCAGGTAGCGATCATCCCCCTCGACCAGCCCACACAGGATCCGACGGACACGCTCGACGTCCTCGCCGACGCCGATGGTGAACTCGATGTCCAGACGGAGGTGGGGGAAGTTGGTGTAGCTGACGACGGTCGAGTTCACGATGGTCGCGTTGGGGATGGCCAGCATCTTGCCGTCAGGTGTCACGACGCGTGTGGACCTCATCGTGATCTCGCTGACCTCTCCGTAGGCCTCTCCGATCTCCACGAGATCTCCGATCACGAACGGCCGGTCCCAGAAGATGAAGATGCCGGAGATGATGTTGGACAACGCATCACGCGCCGCGAAGCCGATCGTGAGCCCCGCCACCCCGAGCGACGCGAGGATCCCGGAGACGTCGATTCCCAGCTGACCGAGGACGGTCACGGCCCCGACGGTGAACAGGGCGTATCGAACCAGGGTGGTGACGAACGCGGTCGCCGTGGCGTCGATCTTCGCGCGGTGCATCCCGAAGCGGACGCCCTTCGTCGCGAGCCGGATCGCGATCGCGAAGACGAGGAGGGTGACCGCCGCGGCGAACAACCTCGGCAGCCACAGGGCCACCGCTTCTGCCAGCTGCGGGTGGAAGAGAGTGGTCACGCTGTCGAAGAACCTGGTCATCGGAGCCTCCGGGAGATCGGGTGAGCGGGGTGAGCGGGGTGAGCGCGGTTCCTACCCGGCCCGTGGGCGCCACGACAACGTCCGAGCGGACGCGAGCGAGACGGACCCGACCTTCAGGCTGAACCGACCGCGGAACCATCCCAGAGTGGCACGCTGACGGGCGAGTGGGGTCCGCCTGACTCCGAGTTGGAGCTCCGCAGCCTGCTGGCGGAGGAGGGATCACTCCCCCCCGCCCAGGGGTGGTGAGCCCGGCTGCTCGGCGCACTCCACTCCGCCCACCGTGTCCGACGCCGGCAGTCCCCGGCGCGGACGCCCCAGGTGGTAGCCCTGGAGCAGCTGGACGCCGAGGTCCCGAACCGTCGCCAGCTCGTCCGCGACCTCGAGGCCTTCGGCGACGACCAGGAACCCGAACTCCGTGGAGAGCGCGCTGATCATCCGGATGAGTCCCTGCCGGCGAGGGCACTCGTGCACACCCCGCACGACGCTCATGTCGATCTTCACGATCTCGGGTCTCAGGTCGAGGAAGCTGGAGAGTCCGGCGTACCCCTGCCCGAGATCATCGATCGCGACGCTGAACCCCATGCATCGGAGCCGGCTGAGTCGCGACGGCAGGTCGGTGATCCCGGCCAACGTCGCCCGCTCCGTGACCTCGAGGACCACCTGGCGCGCGAACCGGGAGAGCGGCGCGCGGGCAGAGAACAGCTGGGGGTCAAGGAGGTCGGTCGGGTGCAGGTTCACGAACAGTCGGATCTCCGCAGGAGCGCGCACGGCGGCCTCGGCGACGCGAGCCCGCACGATCCGGCCGAGGTCCTGCATCCTCCCCAGCCTCTCCGCCGCAGTCAGGACCAGCCCGGGATTCACCAGGGTGCGGTCGTCCGATCGCATCAGCGCCTCAGCGCCCCAGAGCCCTCCGGTCGCGGCGTCCAGGATGGGCTGCCACGCGAGCCAGAGCCCGTCCAGGGTCTGGCTGAACCTTGCCCCGGCGCGCGCGAGCTCCCGACCCAGGGGCACGTCCACCAGCGCGGTCGCCTCGCGTGACGCCGCGCCGCTCACCGCCGAGCAGATCGCGTCCCGAAACGCCGCGGACTCGAAGGGCTTTGCCAGGTACCGGACGGCGCCGAGCTCCATCGAGCGGACGGCGGAGTCGAGGCTCGGGGCGCCGGTGACCAGCACCACGGGGGCGTCGGTCCCGGCTCGGCGCAGGCGAGCCACCAGATCGAGGCCGCTCGAGTCACCCAGGCCCAGGTCGACGACGACGACGGTCACCGACTGCTCGAGCGCCGCCCGCTCGGCCTGGTCCGGGCCCGTCACCGAGATCGGCGTGAAGCCGCACCGCCGCACGAGTCTCGCCATCACGCGCAGGCAGGCAGCGTCGTCGTCGACGATCAGGACGCTCTGGCGCCCGGGCTCGTCGGAGCCGGCGCGCGAGGGGGCCCGTCGAGGGTGCGTCGGTGTGCTCATCGGGGCGGCCGGAGGGCGTCTCGCACCGCCCCGATGAGGCGTGCAGGGGTGAACGGCTTCCGCACCACCGGGGCGCTGTTCTCCAGAGGGACGCCTCGCAGGTGCTCGGCGGTGTAGCCGCTCATGAACAGCACCCGCAGCCCAGGCTGCCCCTCCCTGAGCTGGGCCGCGAGGGCAGGTCCGCTGGCCCCCGGCATGATCACGTCGGTCAGCAGCAGGTCGAAGTGCTCATCACCGGACTCGACGATGCGGATCGCCTCCTCCGCGTCGGACGTCGAGACGACCGCGAGCCCGGCTCGGGACAGCGCGCGCACGGCCACCGAGCGGACCGCGTCGTCGTCTTCCACGACCAACACGCGGACTGCGTCCGGGCCAGCGGCCTCGCCGGGCAAGGACGACAGGGAGCCGGTCACGACCGACTCGTCCAGCAGCGCAGGGAACTGGAACGTGAACGACGCCCCGCGGCCAGGAGAGGTGTCGAGGGCCACGGTGCCTCCGCTGGCGCGCACGAACCCGTAGACGGTCGAGAGCCCGAGGCCCGTGCCGCGGCCCCGCGCCTTGGTGGTGAACAGTGGCTCGAAGGCTCTCTCCGCGACCTCCGCGGTCATCCCTTCGCCTTCGTCCGACACACAGAGCCGGACGCTGCGCAGGCCACCGCCCGCGGCGGGCACCTCGTCGAGCGAGATCCAGATCCGCCCGCCCGCCGGCATGGCATCTCGGGCGTTCACGACGAGGTTGAGGAGCAGCTGCTCCACCTGCGTCTCGCACGCCAGGATCGGCGCCGTCTCCCGGATGTCCATCAGCAACTCGAACGGGTCACCGAGGACGCGGCTCAACATGCGATGGAGCTCACGGAGCGTGCTCGCCAGGGAGAGCGGCGCCGGAGGCTTGGCCTCGTGCCGACTGGACGCGAGCAGCTGGCGGGTCAGGACGCTCGACCGCCGGGCCGCGCCCAGGATCTCCTCGACGTCCTCTCGGAGCGGGTCGTCGGACGGGAGGTCCTCGGCCAGGAAGCTGGCCGAGCTGAGGATGACCGCCAGCAGGTTGTTGAAGTCGTGCGCGATTCCGCCGGCGAGCCGACCCAGCGCCTCCATCTTCTGGGACTCCGCGAGCTGGAAGCGGAGGTCATCACGCTCCTGGTCGGCCGCCACCCGGGCGGTCACGTCGCGGGCGACGCCCTCCACCGCGACGACCCGTGCCTGGTCGTCGCGGATCAGGGTGGAGCGCTGCTCCATCCAGCGGGTCTCCCCGCCCTTCGCGATCCAGCGGAGGGTCTGAGTCTGCGGGGGCGCCGCCGCCCCCCCCGCAGCAGGCACATGCAGGAGGCCCCAGTCCTCTGGGTGAACCAACCGTTCATGCAGGCTCGGATCCTCGTAGAAGTCTTCGGGCCGGTACCCCGAGACCGTCTCGACGGCCGGGCTCAGGTACTCGGCGCGCACCTCCGGCCAGAGCTGGTACCGGAAGATGATGTCCGGCAGGTTGGAGACGAGCCGGTGGTACCGCTCGTTCGCGCGGTCCTGCTGCGTCAGGTCGTGGAACACCCAGATGCCGGTGCCGTCGTCAGCGACACCGAGGGAGACCCTCACGCGGACGCGGACATCCTGGGAGGTCAAGCGGACCGTCTCGATCGACTCGGCCTCCCCCGACGCCCGGACCCGCTCGACGTGGGCACTCGTCTCTTCGCCGAGTTCCGGGGGGATCAGCATGTCGATGCTTCGTCCCACAACCTGGTCGCCGGAGTAGCCGAAGAAGCGCTCCGCGGCCCGGCTCCAGAGCCGCACGACCCCCTGTGCGTCGGTGCACACGATCGGATCGGCGGACGAATCGAGCAGCAAGGACAGGCAGCGCTCCACGGTCAGGTTCGGGGAGATGCGGTCGGTCATGGAGATGCCCCCAGCCAGGTTGGAGCCTCGCGCACCAGCTCGGAGATCAACCCCGGCTTCAGGGCGAGGGCGTCGGCCAGCGCAGTGACACAGGGCCGCTCGGGCCCGGGGAAGGGGTCGTAGCCAGCCTCGACGGCAGCCGCCCAGGCGAGGCGAATGACCGCGCGCGGAGCGGTCGACCGGGCATCCCACCTGCCCGCAGCGTGGTGATCAGCGGCCAGGCTGACGAGCGACGGCGCCATCCCCCAGCTCCGCAGCAAGAGGGCACCCACCTCCTCGTGGTGGCGGTGGACCAGACCGCGCCGTCGGGCACCACGGTGATCACACCGGTGATGGCGCTGCCCGAGGCCGAGTCGGTCCAGAACCGGTTGTGCTGGTGGTACCCGGAGCAGAGGTTGAAGCTCCCCGAGCGGTACCGCCGGTTCACCTGCAGTGCGCCCCCCGTGACCTGCACCCGGATGCCGTCCGGGTGGCAGTCCACCCCCCAGCAGTAGTCGTCCTCGCAGTCCGTCAGGCCATCGCTGTCGTCGTCGATCCCGTTGTCGCAGTCCTCCACGCAGCTCGTGTGCCCGTCGCAGTCCCCGTCCTCGCAGTCCACCAGGCCGTCCAGGTCGTTGTCCTTCCCGTCCGTGCAGTTCTCCTTGC
>ENA-OWNT01003555-OWNT01003555.1-seawater-metagenome-genome-assembly--contig:-NODE-3555-length-14559-cov-3.684643_pt1 | contig 14559 bp, 16 predicted proteins | sample MGYA00238136_ERZ651165 | MGnify/ENA primary metagenome ERZ651165 (study PRJEB26861, sample SAMN08777766) | seawater metagenome | isolation source: coastal seawater | place: USA: Florida | collected...
AACGAACGAACGAACCGACCGACCGACCGACCGACCGACCGACCGACCAACTAACGAAAGAACGAACGGACGAACGGACGGACCGACCAACCGACCAACCAACTAACCAACCAACCAACCAACCAACCAACGTCGCAAAGTGTGTGTCATCAGGCGACGCCATCGCGGTGATCATCGTTGAGTCGTTGAGTCGTTGAGTCGTTGAGTCGTTGTTTGTTGAGTCGATGTGTGGGTGGCATTCAGCGTTGGTGTCAGCTGGCTGAGCAGCTGAGCAGCTGAGCAGTTAGCTAACGGTGGACGGTGGACGGACGGTGGACGGACGGTGACGACGCGCAGTTAGCCAATTGCCGCCGCCGCTGCTCATTGCCAACTTTCCAGTTTTTGCGTTTTTGCCAATTTCCAATTCCCCAATTTTCCATTTTCAAGTTTTCCATTTTCCATTTTCTAATACAAATGTTCAGTACCTCGAGTACGAAAATGATTCTTGAAAGTGAATAAGTGCGAGGCAACAGCTTTGTACTGCTTACAGTACCATTGTTTAGTCTATATATGGAACGATGTAAATTGCATGTACAGTACTAAATTTTAATTACATGTATGTGTTTTGATTGAGGCTGGATTCGGGATGTCAGCGGCAGCTGCAGCTGCTGTGACCATAGACTATCGCAACTCACGCGAATCACAGCTTCTGGCGGAAATCCCGGGGCACCGAGGGTACATGCCATTGAATTGCACGGACACGTGTACGTTAGGCTTACGTACAAAGTATTTTTACTGTTGTGTTTCTCCCACGTGCTTGACGTGACTTCTGCATTGAAACGTTGAAGGTTCAATGTTTGCAATTTCATGACAGCATGACAAGAAACGCGCTCGAACTAACACAATGTCTCCAACGACCTACGGTGTCGCATAGTGGCGTGACAGCCTCGCACAAATGCACAAATATGAAAATAAGCAGGGCAGCTCACGAATCATTCGAGCATGCAACAACATTTTGATTGCCAAAGAAAGAGGAGACGCCACGAATTTAAAATTAGTTTGCATTGGTACGACGCAGCTCTCCATCATGACATGACATCCAGCATCCAGGCCGAACACTTATTGCCGAGCAGCCCGCTCGCTGGCGTTTGCCTTGGAAGCAAACGTCTGAGACACGAGAAGGGGGAACAAGAGCGAAGCATCGCCGTAGACCTTGACGGGAGTGGCGTCAGGCTACGCAGTCAGTCAGTCCAGTGGATTCACAAAGTTAGATCCCAGAAAAGTTGTGGAAGCACACATCCAAGCGCGGTGACAACGACTTCGTACCTTGATTTTACCCCAAGAGATAGCTTCATCAGGTCGAGCTCCAGAATCACTGCCGTCAAATTCTTGTCCTGCAATCCACGAAACAGCGTGTGAAGGGTGGCGGCAAGCAGGGTCCGATGGGGAACAGCGCGGTGTGATGCAGGTGATATCGAACCAGTGTTGATGAAGACGGAAAAGTCGGCACCGTTGCGCATCAGGTTAGCGTTGCAGATGTGATGCTTGACTACTCCTCCACCAAGGATGAGCATACCTGGTTGTCAACACGAGGCACAGTACAGATGTCAGATTGACTCCAAAGCAATTAATGTTGTTGTAGCTGTGGAGTATACCGGTTTGCTGAGCGAATTGGGCAATATCGTTCAGCCTGCGGATGTCTCCCGCAATATCGATGATGAGTCGTCGCTCGTGCATGGGGAGCTGCAGCAAACAACACAACCAACTAAGACAATGAGAACGACGTCCCTGGAGGGGAAATGTTGAACCCGAACTTGCCTTGCACTCTTCATCGTCATCAGTGGGCTCGTTGGCGTCGTGGAAGTAGATCATGTCACCAATAGATCCTGCACCAGTACCTAGCAGTTTAGACGCACTGACCCCAGCCGAGGCAGTGTTGATGGAAGCTTACCGTCAGTAATCGCCGGGCAGAACACGGGAATGTTGTTTTTGTAAGCCCAGTAGTACACTGAACGTTCGTCGTTAATTTCCTTGCCGAGGCGGTGGATGAACTTGGACGGCGTCCAGATAGTTCCAGCCTTCTGCTCCACCTTCATCTGTATGAACACCACGCATTGCACATGGTGAGAAATGTGCAGCGTGGCCGTGCAACACAGTCACAACATTGCCAACCTGGGTGAGAATGGGGGAGATCCAGTCTTCGAAACTGCAGTAGTTCTTGTTCGGAACGATCAGGTTTCCGATTCGGTTGAGGCCTTGCTTGCGAAGCTCTTTGCCCTTAAGCGCGAAGTCTCCCATGTAATGAGGATTGAAGCACTTCATGATGTCTTCCTCAATGCCGCCGCCCGTGGTAACAGCGCAGTCAACCAGCTTGTGCTGGAAGATGTAGCGCAGCACCTCGCGGTTTCCGCAGGAAATCATGTTAGAAGTGAAGCCAAGGAAGATCGTGCACTTGGTGTTCGCCCGCACAGATGGATCCTTGAGGTAATCTGCGTCAGCTTCCTTCCACTCGCGGTCACTCAGTCGCCACTTCAGCATCTTGTTGACCTCCTGGATCGCAAGACCTAGCCAAGTAAACAGTGCAAGAAGGACATAATTGACGTGTTGGGTCAATGGGGGTTTAGCAGACACGCAGAAACATGCGGTCTGTACCAAGGTTCGTGGCCTGGAAACCGTGAGTGGCGAGACTGTCGAACAATTTGTTGTAGTCGACCCCACTGTTGAAGTCGTAACCACCGCAGATCGGAGCGTCCTCGGGCATTTCGACCGACTCAACGAGGACCGCTGCGTTGGCAAGGGCCATGTTGGCGCCTGCGCCCTTGGCCTCTTTGGCTGCTGCCACTTTCTTTGCGACTTCGCTCTGTAACAACACCAGACAAAAACAATGTGACGGCGCCAACAAACGAGGCAGCGCACCATAACGTCATGACTTACTTCAGCTGCAGCCTGCTTCTTCTTGCGACTCAAGACCGCAAGGCCAAGGCCAACGGCTGCCGCCACGCATACTCCAGTGACGATTGCACTGGAGCTGCTTCGCTTTTCTTCTTGATTGCTGGACATGATGAACAGATGGAGAAGGTGGACAACAAAATAATCGCGGAAAATGTGGCCGAAGTATTGTTATCACTGTTGAAACTGACGCCTCAAGGCAAACACGTCGCCATGGTGCAGTCGCGAGTGCCGCAGACAACACTGCACCGTCCACCAACACGACCCAACCCATCGTGTCAATTCGTCACGCTTTCACACGAACCCAGGTCATGTCCTGTCATCCCATAGCATTTTGCCGACCTCAGTCTTCGGGGCAAGGTAGTGCAGCGGTTTGTTGACGCAAAGTGCTGTCGCAGGTCTATGAACTCCGTGTGAGGGGGGGCGTTTTCTGTAACAGGGCACCGTTCCTACGCTCTGGGGCTGTTCCTCTACTACCTCGCGAGGGTTTGGATGCCAGTCTTGAACGTCGTGTCTGTCACTGTGTACATGGCCGTTTGTCCTCCCCCGCTCGCTCGCCTCTTCCATTCTTGAAAACCTGCAAATGCCGGGCTGCTGCCCGTTTCCGGACATCCGTCCTTTTATGGTCATAGCAGACCCCGCGCAGCAGCGGCCGCAGCAGCCCGCCAACACACATTGTCCTTCCAACGCCGTGCCTCCGGCACAACACAAAAGCAAGCAGCGTTTATGGCATACCTACTCGAGGAATACCACAGAGTGAGTATCACACCACGCGGGTGGCCTCCTTCAAGTCCGTCCAACCGGAACCCACGCGTATAATAGCCAAAACAACGACGACGACGGAGGACGACGACGACGACCACGACCACGACGTGGCCACAGCGTCGTCGCCGAGTTGCCGCGTGGCGGCCACAACGTCCCATTGCTTTGGCACTGTCATAGTGATAACGGACGTTAAAACATAGAATTCGTAATGTACAGTTCTGTTTTATATTTTTTCTAAAATATTGTTCACTGTGTAGAGGTGATATTGTTGATGTTACTATGTTGAAAGTCAAGTGCGCAGTAGTGAAAATTTAGTAGCTCGTGCTGCGAACGACGGCGTTTTGGTGAACGGTCAAGTTGGTAATGATGAAGATATCAGTACTCAGTTCCTATACAACCACAATTAACAACGATGTCGTTATTGAAGATCATAGTGAGCAGTCGGACGACTCTCAATTCAATAAAAGTAATACTGAGTACTGATACAATCAGTGTTTTAGAACATGTGTTCCGGCGTGTTAGGTGAAAGTTTCTTTTCAAACGCAACCGTGGCCGTTGTCGCGTCGTCGCCTTCTGCCGTCGTCGTCGTCGTCGTTGTCGTCGTCTCGTCGTCGTCGTCGTCGTGTTGACGTTTGCCGTCATTGGTGTTGGTGTTGCCGTTGGTGTTGCCGTTGTCGCTGTCGCTGTCGGCGTCGTTGTTGTCGTTCGATTATCAAAGGAATGAACGCTAGATTACGACCACGCACACACACGCTGCCTCCACGCGCACCGAAGTGCGACCGTCGTCGCCGTCGCCGTCGCCGTTGTTGCTGTCGCTGTCGCTGTCGCTGTCGCTGTCGCTGTCGCAGTCGCAGTCGTTGTTGTTGAGGTTGATACTGTCGAGGTCGACGTTCGTCGCTTGTTTGTCGCTTCGTCACAAGCGAACGCATGTCGATGACAAGTCATTTCACGACGCTGTGATGACGTGGGATCAGGTCAGGCCGCACGGTGGTCGGGCCGACCCACTCTGGCACTGCGGCACTGCGGCTAAGCGACACTGTGGCAAAGCGGCATTTCTCCAGTGCTGCAAGGCTGCACGTGCTCCGAGGCCAACGCCGGTGCAACAGTGCATGCGTATGGATGACTGCTCGCTCTTCGAGAACCGAAAACGGAGTGCTGGAGGGACATCAGCATGCCGTCGCCGCTTGCTCGCTGGTGGTTGTTGTCCCCATCAAAATCGTCGCTGTGCATACACTCGTCATCTGTGCCTCCGGCTCCGACTTGCACGAGGTCCTGTGTGACCATGTGTCACCGCGACGGGTTGTGGTTGTCCGTATTGGAGTGAGTCGATCTCGCGGTGCACGCGAAAGCTTTCGTTGGAGTACTCTTGTCACGCAAGAATCGAGTCAAAGCGTCCGTTTATTAGTATGTGCCATTGGAACGCGTGGCGCAAAACCAAAGCAAAAAGGAAAGCAAAGTCGGGCCAATTGTTGAGCCAGCACGACAGCGGGTGGGTGCGCGAAGCACCTGATTCCTTGGAGCCGTACCAGGAACCATGGCTGCGACGGAGCAAGTGCCTCTGTACACAAGGTTATTGTTGTCGGCGACCTCGGGTTGTGTCGCCAGTACTTTCTGCCATCCCCTAGATGTCATCAGAGTCCAGCTGCAGACTGACTCGGGCGCTGTCGGCTCTTCACCAGCCTATAGTGGTCCATTTGACGCCGCAAAGCAAATCGTGCGAAGGGGTGGCGTTGTCGCACTGTGGGACGGACTATCTGCGGCGTACCTGCGGCAGTTCTCGTACAGTTGCATCCGAATCGGGTTGTTCTCGTACCTGTATGATACGGCGAAGAGGAGGCAGGTCGCAGCGGGCGAAAGTGAGGACGTCTCTTTTGGTACCAAATTGCTGCTCGGATCAATTGCGGGGACAGTTGGCTCGATCATCGGAAACCCGGCCGAAGTCGCCATCGTGAGGATGTGCAACGACTCCAAACTGCCTCCGAATCAACGCCGAAACTACAGAACTAGTCTCCATGCAGTCGCTCGGATTGTTAAAGAGGAGGGACTTGCCGGCTTGGGCCGAGGAGTCGTCAATAGCTCAGCCCGCGCTGCCGTGCTCAATGCCGCACTTCTTTCGACATACTCAGGTGCGAAGGAGGCTCTCGTGGAGTGGAACCCACGCATCTTCACAAGCACGACCAGTATCCCCACTATGTTTGTGGGCTCTTTGTTCTCTACGTTCTGGGCTGTGGGAGCTGCAATGCCGCTCGATGTAGTCAAAAGCAGGTGCGTGATATTGCCCCGCGTAGAGGCCATTGCTGGCGTCTTGGGTCTTCGTCTTTGCCAACAACGAATCACTGTTTTGCGATGCCCGTCTCAACAGACTTATGAGTATGGAAGTTGTAAAAGGCGTTAAGCCCGCCTACAATGGAATGATTGACTGCTTCAAAAAGTCTTTCAAGGTACTTGTTGTGTTTTCTGCCGGTTGGTGACATCGGACAGTACTTGATTTCACCACATGAATGCGCAGGCTGATGGCATTACAGTCTTCTGGAGAGGATTTGTGCCAGCGTGAGTGGCGTGGTGGTCTTTGTATTGTTGGTGCATACACGATGCTAACCTTGTTGAGTTGTGATTTGTTTTGTGCCCCAAGCTACATAAAACTGGCGCCTTACACCGTGATATCGTTTATCGTCGTTGAAAAATTAACGATTCTTACTGGAAACGGCACGGCGTTGTAGCTTCGCATCGCGAGAGCAAGACTAGCGATACCATGCCGACGACCACATAGCCCAAGGCCCACTGCAGTTTTGTTTTTATATATTTACGGTTTCCATTTCCTGCCCAGCGCGACCCATGCGCAACCCAACCGTATCTGCGGAACTACACGGTTACTCTTCGTGGCCGTGGACTTCCGGGGCTGAGTCCAATGCCAATATTTGAGATTCTGTACCACCAGAGCAGTGATTGAAGAACAGCATGTCATCTTCAGTGATGGAATCAATGCTACGTGAACCGACAGGTGGCTCAATAAACGTACATCTTCTTTTCGACAATTCGGCATCTCGGACTTGTCGTACGCCCGTATATCCACAGAATCAATAGGCAAAGAGTAATCACGACAAACCAAACTCCGGCACCCCACGTCCCACGCTTGACGGTCGGCCGAGCAACACCAACATCATCGTCGCCAAGTGTGGACAATAAGAACCCAACTGTCCACGAAGTAGTGTCCTAGGCGAACAAAAATAGCTTTGTTAAAGCTCAGGCGCGCGTGGCATGCGCACCACTTGAGGCCCGAAAACTCACCTCGATGGGCAAAATTGAAGCTGGACGAGACTTGTCGGAGCCGTCAAGTCGCAGACCAGCCTCGATATATGCAGCGAGCCAAGCACTTTTCCGGCACTGAATGTGGAACTGGTCTGCTTCAATGTCGGACATAGTGGGATCGCGCTGACGCAGTGCTGTCAGAGCAACCTTGACGCACAACCACAAATCAAAAGACATCAAACGAAATGAACTATTGCTGGCACAAAGCAAGCTATGTTTACGCACCACCACTTCGTCCCACGGCTTGCGGCACCATGCTTTAGAGAACTCAGCGAAAGATGACGCGTCATACCTACAGTCAAATGAGGCATCGAATTATTGGTGTTTGGCTTGGAGAATAACACTGAAATGTCTTGACGCACGGTGCACCGGCGTCCATGTCAAAGTTGTGATGGAAAAAGTGACTCGTGTACCTATGAATGAACCAACATGCGCAAGACATGTCATTTACGCATTTTGATACGGAAAACAACCCGATCCGGCGAAGAAAAGCACGAACCAGTATTCCGACAACCCAAGGAACTGCATGGGAGACCGAGCGAAATTTGGGATTTGGGTCCCATCCACGACGCAGGAAGCGCAGGGCTGACCGTTTTTGTTCAAGGCGAACAACAACTACAGCGCATGAATGCAAAATCAACAGCGGATCGTCAACAACGGTCAGGGACACGGATGATGCGAGAGCACCTGCTTCTCCAAAGCCCTCTTGCACTCCTCGAAGTTGCCGGTCCCGTACAGCGTGACAGCACGGGTGTTCTGGGCCACTAGCGACTTGCGTTCCCCAGCGTGACGCTCCTGCGCACACGTATAGTCTCCTTCTCGCAATCCACAGTCGTATGTGACTGTTTGCCCTGGATGTAGACAAGGTGAGTCTACTTTGTCACCTTGTCCGTTGGCGCCCGCTACAACTTGTTCGAGGTAGTCGTCCCACATAGCGGACATCCCGGTGCGGGGGAAACTGTGGCTGAACAAAGAAAACCCCATTATCGACTTCAAGTCTCCAGACTTTTTGGCCGCTTCGGCTGCGGCCGCAGCATTTGCTGCAGCCTCACGAGCGGCTGCTTGGGCGTTGCCTCTCAACACTTCTCCTCCTGCAGTACCGGGGTCGAGGTCCACGGCAAATACGAGCTGTGACGATGAACCTCCGATATCTGCAGCGCCAAATGTTTCGCCAGGACCCCTTCCTAAAGCTTTCTCTTTGTGATTGATCGCCAACCAAGCATAAATACCCTCCATATCACCAGCCATGATGTCAAAAGTCGGCAAGTCAGCGGTGTGCCCATAGACGATAAAGTCATAGTCGTTCTGCGTCCTTGATAGTAGCTCATCGAAGATCTTCAGCCGATGCGCCTTTGATATCCGCCGCAAGCCTGCGGTGCCGCGCACGTACAAGGGGGTCTGCGAGACCTGATCGGCCGGTATGACGGTCGCTGCAAACTTCAACAAGTCATGAAATGTGTCGTCGTACGCTGCTGACGGAGTTTCTGCGTACGAAGACAGGCCGGGAACCACGGAGAAAATCGCTTGTGACCCGTCCTTGGGTTGCCGGGCGATGCTAACCTCGTTCGTTTTCCGACTCTGGGCGTACACGAATACGCGGGATCCGGTGCTTCCGGCATCAACCACGACGTAGTACTTGTCTGGCAGCTCGTCAACGTCGGTTGCGGGTTCTGTAGCAAGAACGACCGCGCCGGAAGCAACCAGAAGAAGTAGTCTCGCCCAGCCCATGGCGAGCTTATGAACAGCGCCAACACGCCGTAGCAGCTATGAAGAAGCTCAGATGAAGTCACGTGAAGCCCATCGACGATGACAAAGAACCGCAAAAATATGCAGTGTGGTGTTTCTGAGTGGCTTTTTGCTGATGCTATTGTTATTGTCAGTGGAGCCAGCAAAACGTTCTTGTCACCTGGTCGTAGTCGTTGTGGTGGTGACCACTATGACAAATAAAATACGCTCACACTCTAACAAAATTTGCAATCCTCATCACTTGCCTTGCGCAACCGCCACAATCAACGCCGTCCCCCACGCCTCTCAGCACACGCCGCACACGACGCAAACGGTTCACGTCTCACACCATACACCACACGCACGCCGTTCTTCCTTGCTTCTGCTGTGTACGGGACGAACGAGGTGAGGAACTCGACGAAGTGACGAAGTGACGGGTAAGACCACCGACGGACCAAAGTGACAAAGTGCCACCCAACGCACAACGCACAACGGTGCGTTGGCAATAATCGCGCTGATCATCAACAGCCAACAGCCAACAGCCAACAACCAACAACCAACAACGACCAAACCATCAGTCACCGTTGTGCGACGTCGTGCGTCGACGTCGTCCGCAGCACGACACAGCAGAGAACCGTGAACAGTCTCTAACAGGGCTTGGACACAACACCGTGGCCTATTGTCTGCCGTGGAGTGTGGGTGTGTGGGTGTGAATGGAAGGACGTGTGATGCATGATGGATGTGTGTCTAGGCGGCAACAACATCAACATTGACGAAGGGTCACGACGATGACCACGACTTTCATGATCCTGCCGAATGACAAAGGGAATTGTCTGTGCAATGCAATGGGGCATGCATGCAGCCACAGAAAGTCTCGGAACCGTGTTTTAATCTTGGCCTACTTCAAAGACAAAAGTACGCAGCTGACACTGAAAGTCAGAGATTATACTTGATGTATTGTTTTCAAAAGACATGAGTGGTCCACGGCGAATTGTGATCCTTGGTGCGGAGAGCACGGGGACCACGACTTTAGCAAACGCACTAGCAGCTCATCACGAAACTGTATGCGTTCCTGAATATGGCCGCTACTTTTGGGAGGGCAGGCAGTTTTTGCCGGACCAGCGCAACACGTGGTCGGAGCAAGACTTTCTGCACATCCAAGAAGAGCAAAACCGACTGGAGAACAACTTTGCTGCACTTGCCACACGAGCTGAACGAAAAGTCTTATTCTGTGACACCGACTGCGTCGCAACAACGGTATGGGGACGCTTTTACCTCCGTTCTGACGCCGAACACGCGCAAACAGTGCCAGCAGCAGCTGTGACAAGCTCAACGCTCGACAGCTCATCGGCGACCTCCACTGAAACTGATGTGGGTCCTGACACAAATGCCCGCGTCGACAGCACCGCATGTCGGCAAGCAGCTCGACGCTTCGTTGAGTCGGTTCCAGACAAGTCGACGCGGCTATACTTCGTCACATCGCCTGACATACCGTATGAGCAGGTTAGAAAGGGCAATGTTTCTGTCCGGAATTGCCCCTCTCATAATGTTCGTAAACTCCTGTCGTTGGGATGTTGCTAGGATGGCACACGGGAGGGTGAGCACATGCGGTTGACCATGTGAGTTGACGCTGCACGTGCGCTGCACCATCTGACCCGCGTAACCGTGCACTGATGTATGCTCTGTAGGCATGAGTGGTTCATCGCGGAGCTTGAGCGCATGGAACTTCCGTTCCACATTGTGAGTAACAAATGGTGTTTGACATATGAACACCGCCTTTCGGTGCTAGTGTGGTGTAAACTACTTTGTCACTCAACGCATGCTAGGTCAGCGGCTCAGTGACTGAGAGAGTTGCCAAGGTAAATACTATCCTTGAGCACCCAGGAGGAGGCGGCCAACGTGATGAAGACCGGACCTAGCTGTCTCGGTGCAACAAACAAAACGTGATCCCTGGCCATATTAACCTTCCGTCATCGATCGGCAGCTCCCAAACCACGAGCTTGTCGTCATGATTACTTGTAAACTTATTTGAACTGACTTTTAATACTTCAGTGGTCAACCAGCACTGCCATCGACGCTCGCCGTTCTGCCAACTTTTTTGCAAAAGGGCTCGTCTGCAATGAGGGGGGCGCACACGAACTCGTCACAAACAGAAACAAAAACGGGAGAAACGACAAGTACGCAATGTGTACCTGGCCAGTGGCGTTCTCAGCTTGTGCAATAGCCTCTTCTGCAATGGCGGCGAGACCAGCGCTCTTCTCTTGCTCGGCTTCCAAGAGGCTTTCGAGTTCCTGCGATACACAAACGTAAAAGTTCCTTCATTCACGCAGTTCAAGAATTGATTCAAACATAACGCCGACCACACCTGTTTTTGTCGTTCCATTTCATACAGTTCCAAGTTGACCTTCTTCAATTTCTGTTCAGCCACCGTCACCTACGCAACACGTCCGTGTCAGTCATCTCGATCAATTAATTTCACAACAAACACAGGTATTGTCGACTGTACCTCCTTTTCCAAGGCCTCACGAATCAAGTTCTCGCGATTTGCGGTGGAAACAGTGTCCGATGTCTACAACCAAGGGCGGATATCAGGACAGAGAGAGGCAATGATGCAAACGTGCGTGCGTCTTACGTGTGCTCGCAATGTGGCCATGTCAGCGTTGGCCTTATCCAGCTGGACGGCCATGCGAGCAACTTTCGCGCGTAGATCTGAGGCCTCGCGCCGCGCGACCTAAAGTATCGGACAGAACCCATTATGCAACGCATACAAAATGTACGACATCAAATGGCAACCAAGTACACGTCCAGGTCACAAGTGAGTGACGCTGCAATGTGTGGGCGTACCTCCACTTCCACTTTCGCATTCTCTCTGTCTTTAGTGAGTACTTCTTTGGCCTGGTCCAGTTGCTTCTGGGCCTGCGCTCGCGTGAGAGTGTCTCGGCGGTTGTACTTGTCAGTGAGTTCGTCGAGAGCATCCTCCAATGCCACATTTTTTAATTTCAGCTTTGCTTGCTTGTCAGTTGCAACGCTGAGCGAGGCTTTTGTGCTGAGAAGCTCCGATTGTGCTTCGGTTATGCTCGCATATGCAGACGCCAATTCCTTTTGCAAGTCGGCAATTTGTTTGTCGTGGTCGGACAGCATGCGTTCTCGGTCTGTTTGGTGGGCAAGGGCACGCTCACGGAGCTTCGCAATGTCTTTTTCTTTTCGCTCCAATGTCTCTTTGAGCTCCTCCCTGTCCGCAATGGCTTGCTTGCGCTCGGCGTTGGACTGCGCAAGCTCAGTCTGAGGAACGACATGCCAAGACATGAATTTGCAATAAAGAACAGCAACAGTGAGTTTTTCCAATTTTGGAACGAACACGGACAGGCGTTGACGACGTGTGGTACGTACTCGTAATAGTTTGATGACAGATTCTTTCTCTTCCACAACCTTGTCGATCGTCTTTTCGAACCCCGTGACCACGCTGTGAACCTCTTCCTGTTCTTTGACGTACGTTTCGTTTTCTTCTGTCAGAGCTGCCAGCTGTTCTTCCAGTTTATTAATCTTTTTCAGTTGTGCAGAAATTTTGTCCTTTTGCTCAGCATTGGTCCCCTTCAATGCATCGATGCGGTCGAATAGGACCTGGGTTCCCGAAGCAGAGTACGAACGTTCGCGGGCTCCAGGCTCATCCTCAATGCCAGGCGCGTCTGCGCTTCCACAGTTCCCCATTGCGACCGCAGCAGAAAACAGTTGACAACGACGGCGTGCCCAAAACCACAGATTCGAGATCAATGGCGAGGCAAAGCTGAATCCATAAAAATGAACAGCTCAAACAAAACAATTGCTCGCCACCACGCGTCACGACGCAAACAGCTGCGAGCGTTTCAGCCCAAATTTCAAACTGCCGCTGACGTCGACAACGCCGGACGACCACACTCGACACACCACAACAAACACGCCACCCAACTCCACACGACACCTCACGACCAGGAAAGCATCACATTGTCGTTGTTGGCACTGAAGTCAACGAAGTTGATCGCCAACCAACTGGCCTCACCGCCGCCGCTGGCTCCTCGCCCAACAAAGGTTAGGTGACGTGTCGCCCGTTGACCTGCTGTGGTTGGTTTGCTTGCTTACTCCTTACTCCTTGCTCCGTACTGCTGCGACTCTTGACCTCCGTACTTCCCTCGCTCGCCTCTTTTCATTGCCTGCGATGTGCTTGTTGTTTGTGGTCAAGGCGTCCTTTGCGCAATGTGAGTGATGTGGGCAAGGAGGGCTGGCTGAGATGACGGCTGAAGAAGGAAGGAAGGAAGGAAGGGTACAGGAAAGTCGTCGTCGACGCAACAGCAACGACGAACGACGAACGACGAACGACGAACGACGAACGACGAACGAACGACGAACGAACGACGAACAAAGATTTGAACGGTCGGCCAGAAAGAAAGAAAGAAGGACGGAAGGAAGGAAGGAAGGAAGGAAGGCGAGCGCACAGTATGACTGACTGGCTGACTGGCTGGCTGGCTGGCGGCGAGCGCTAGGCGAGCGCTGGGCGTGTGTGGCGTGCGGCGTGTGTGCGTGTGTGCATGTGACTCAAAAACGTCGATTTTCTGGCAACTTTTCATTCAAGTTTTAGTTTTCAAGTTTTGAATTTTTTCGACGAACAAAACGTCGATTTTATCGATTTTGCGACTTTTCGACTTTTCGACTTTGCGTTTTGGACGTTTGGGCTTTTGGAGGGGCTGGACTTGAAAGCTCATTTTAAGACCCTTCGACGATGTCTATTAAGTTCACTGACTGCTCCGGAATGTGTGTTAATTGAGGTATATGTGATACCGTGGTATTACTGTATTGGTACGCGGTACGTGATAAAGCATGATAAAACTCACCTTGCCCTCGCGCCGTCACTGCGCAGGGCGACGAAACCATCAGCCCCTGACTCAGCTACAGTTTAAAATTAAACTTTGACGGAGGCCGAATTCCGGCAGTTGATACTCTATTAACTCCCCGATTTCGAATGCAAGATTAACTACTGTACGCGTAATTTCCTCAGATCTACTAAACTTGGTCACAGCGCATCACAGGGCAGACGCTGATTGGCTGCGGCGTCCGCCGGGCCCGACGCACTCAGCGCGTCGTCCAATCACATCACTCGTCTACGGCCCACCACTCGTTTGGACCAATCACATCACGATTTTTGGATAAAAGTCAGCTGACCACGTCGACAGCCAGTCTCTCGTCAGCCAATCAGATCGCGAGGATGCAATGACTGGACGAGAACACACCGTCCGCATCGAAGCACTGCGAAGCGCATTTTACCACGAATTCCTATTTCCGGGTATATTCACAGTAGCGGTAATGCATATTGAGAGTAATATCTATAATCAGTACTACGGTGATTTCCGCCATTTTTCACCTCCACTCCAAATCCCACTTGTCCCCACAAACGCCCACAATTCAGTCAGTTCAACTTCCCCGCTCTCAGGCAGGCCCACTCACTGACTCCCTCCGCCAGCAGAAGAATTGGTGAAGACGACCGACTGAGCGAGTGAGTGACTGTGAGTGAGTGAGCCCGCCGTCCGCGGCGCGGGCGGGGGAAGAAGGAAGGAAGACGGCGATGGACGAAGTGACTGATCGTCAGTGCGTGGACGCCGGCGAGTGGCTGACGCGAGGCCGCGAAATGGTGAACAACGAGTTGTGACGTGGTGGTGGTCGTCGTCGTCGCGTAGTCGCCCTCACACACACACACACACACACACAGAGGAAAGCAGAGTCGGTCTTGGTCGACAGTGTGTACATGTCGGCACCACCACCAAACCCCCCCCCCCCCCCCCCCCCCCCCCCCCCCCCCCCCCC
>ENA-OWNT01003556-OWNT01003556.1-seawater-metagenome-genome-assembly--contig:-NODE-3556-length-14557-cov-4.767334_pt1 | contig 14557 bp, 10 predicted proteins | sample MGYA00238136_ERZ651165 | MGnify/ENA primary metagenome ERZ651165 (study PRJEB26861, sample SAMN08777766) | seawater metagenome | isolation source: coastal seawater | place: USA: Florida | collected...
GGCTCGAGGAGCTCCACGAGCTGCTTCGCGCGCCGCCGGGACCGGACGACGATGACCACGGCGAGGCGATCGGTGAGCCACGCGCGTGCGCGCGAGGCGAGGGGCGCCAGCATGCCGCCGTCGTCGCCGCGGCGGGCGAGGATCTCCGTCCGCAGGGCTCCGTGATCCGGGGTCTTCAGGGTGACGGTGGGCAGCTCGGCGTGGGCGTCGTCGGCCACGTCCGGCAGCACCAGGCGCGGCGCGGCGTTGGCGGCGGCCTCGAGCTGATCGACGTTGAGGAACAGGTCCTCGGGATCCGGGAGCAGGCGGTCCGCGCCGTCCTCCCGCCCGTACCGATCCCGGAACTGCTCGGGGAGTCCGAAGAGGCTGGCGCCGACGTGCTCGGGCTCCTGCAGCACGAGGAGGGCGCCGGGCCGCTGGAGGTAGTCGAAGATCGGGACCAGGGGCTCGTCCCGCAGCAGCGGCAGGTAGAGCTCGATCTCCTGGACGAGGCGACGCTCCTTCAGCTCGTCCTGGATCCGGATGCGCGTGCGCGGCTTCACGCCGCGGGCGTCGGCCAGGTCCTTCAGGCGGCGGGGCAGGGCGCGCAGGGCCGAGTCGCTGACGACCTCCTCGCGGATGGGGAGGAGCGTCGCGGTCTCGAGCGTGCGGCGTGACTTCTGGGTGTGCGGATCGAACGTGCGGATCGACTCCACCTCGTCCCCCCAGAAGTCCAGGCGGAGCGGGTGCTCGTAGCTGGGCGCGAACACGTCGAGGATCGAACCGCGGACCGAGAAGGTGCCGGGCTCGCTGCACAGGTCCGTCGAGAAGTAGCCGCGATCCACGAGGCGCCGGATCAGCGCGTCGCGGTCGATGTCCTCGCCGGTGGTGACGGTCTCGGCGAGCGCCAGGAGCGAGGACGGCCGGAGCACCCTCTTGAGCAGCGCGGCCGCCGGCGCGACCACCACCGGGTTGCGCTCCGCGGCCAGCGCGTGGAGCGCCGCGAGGCGGCGGCGGGAGCAGTCGGCGGATGGGGAGTAGCCGCCGTAGGGCGTGACGTCCCAGTCCGGCAGGCGCCGCGCGCGCTCGACCCCGAAGAGCCGGAGCTCGCGGACCACCCGGACCGCCTCATCCGGAGTCGGCGTGATCCAGAGCGTGGGGCCGTCCGCCTCGGGGGCCAGGGCGATGGACGCCGCCACTGCGCTCCCGACGAGTCCGCTGGCGACGACCGCGCCCCCGTCCGCGCGGACGGAGGCCAGGGAGGCGTGCAGACGATCGAGGGCAGTGGGCACGGGGCGCCAGTCTGGGGGCCTCGGGGCCCCGACGCCAGCCGTGCGATGATCCGGCCGATGCGCCGACCCGCCGTGCTGCTGCTCCTCGCCGTGATCGCGACGCACCTGGCGGTGGCGTGGCTGTGGCTGAGCCGCGACGAGGGCCTGCTGGACGGCGACGAGCTCGGCGTTCTGGGAGCCGTCGAGCTCTTCTGGGGCCAGACCCACGCCGACGGGGCGGCCGCCGCGCTGGCGTCGAGCTACCTCGAGGACTACGGCGAGTACCCCGCCCTCCACTACGCGATCACGGGCATCGCGCTGGCCTGGCTCGGGGTGGAGGACCTGGACGGCGACGGGCCGCGGCTCGTCGCGCTCGGCTGGGGGGTGCTGGCCCTGCTGGCGACGGCCTGGCTCGCGGTGGAGTGCGCGCGCTGGACCGGGACCGAGGCGGCCTACGGCGGCGCGCTGGCCGCGGCGTTGCTGGCGGCGTCGCCTCTGTGGGCCGGGACGCAGCGCCACCTGCTGCTGGAGAACGCCGTGTGCGCGCTGGTCGCGCTCGCCACGGCGGCGTACCTGGCGACCCGACGCGCGGCGCCCGCTCGTCCCCCGGTGGGCCCCGGATGGGTGATCGCGGCGGCCCTGCTGGTGAAGCAGACGGCGCTCCTCGCCCTCGCCGCTGTGGGGACGGGGATCCTGACGCGCGCGCCACGGCGCCGGGCCGAGCTCCTCGCTCTGACCTGGGTGGCGGGAGTCGGTGGGCTCCTGGTGGCGTGGTGGTACGCCCGACATCTGCTCGGCGACGGCGGCTACCTCGCGGCCTCCGCCAGCGCGAACCCGGACTCCGTCGGTGTCGTGCACCAGCTCGCGATCTACCCGCTCGTCCTTGCGCAGCAGGCCTGGGCGCCCGCGATCTGGCTCCTGCTCGGTGGACTCCTGGCCTGGCGGCGCCCGGCGGACCGGAGCTGGGTCCTGCCGGCGACGATCGTGGGGATCGGGCTCCTGATCCTCCTCCCCATCCCCAAGAAGTACCCCCGCCTCCTGCTGCCCCTCCTGCCGTTCGCTGCCGTGGCGCTGGCGCTGGCGCTGCGCGGACTCCCGCGGGCCGCCCACGCAGGGCTCGCTGCGGCGCTCGCCCTCTCGCTGATCGGGAGCAGCTTCGGGATCCCTCCCCTGCTCGGCCCGACGGACGTGGGGCTCCGCCAGCTGGATGAGCGCTGCCCGCAGCGGTGGATGACCGAGCCCTCGCGGCCCGGGCTCCCCTGGGACGCGCTCGTGGCCGCCGCGGAGGCGAACGGGCCCGGTCGCGACTACCGGCTCGGCGCCGTCGACTGGCCCGCCCCGCCGTGCGGCTACCAGACGTCCCACGACCTCGGTGAGCACCTGCGGATCCGCCTGCGGCGCGCGGGCAGCGAGGCGGACGTGGGCGCCGGGCGCTCGTTCGTCCAGGCCGACGGCTGGGGAGCGGACGGGCCGCCCGACGTCCTGCTCCATGCGGGCCCGCTGGTGTGCGGCGAGCCGCCGGGGGCCGCGGGCGCCGGGGACGTCTGCGCGGGGCGGGTCTGGCGGGAAGTGGCGGCGCTGCCGTTCGAGCACCCCGCCTGGTCGGTGGACCTGCGGCTCTCCGTGCCGGTGGTCCGATGAGGGGTGCTCGGGCCTGGGGAGCCGGGATCGTCGCGCTCGCGGCCCTCCTCACGCTGACCCGACTCCCCTTCCGCTGGAACCAGATCGCCCTGGCGTACGCGGCGTACTTCCGTGAATACCGGCACATCATCGAGGTGGACGGCTGGCCCGCCGCGTTCACGACCTTCGTCGGGATCCACCCCCCCGCCTACTCCCTGCTGTTCCTGTCGATGATGGAGTCAGCGCCGCTGACCTGGTTCCTGGTGTCCGGCGCCTTCAGCGTGGCGGCGGTGATCTGCGTGTTCCTGACGGGGCGGACCCGCAGCGAGGACCTGTTCCTGCCGGTGACCGCGGGGCTGCTGCTCGCGACCTCTCCGCACCGGCTCGCGTACGCGCTCGAGCCCAACAACTACCCGCTCCTGCTGCTGGTGACCGCCGCCGCGTGCCTCGTCTTCGCGCGGTGGGTGCGGGGCGGATCGCCGTGGCCGCTGCTGGCGGTGACCGTCCTCGGCCTCTGGACCCACGCGCTGTTCGTGACGGTGCCCGTCGCGCAGGCGCTCGCGGTGTGGCCGGATCCGCGGCGAAGGAAGATGGCCCTGGCGGGGCTTGGAATCGCCTTCGTGGGCTGCCTTCCCCTGCTGCCCGCCGTGCTCGGGGCGGCGGGGTCCACGGTGAACGAGGCGCCCCCGGTGATCGACGTGCTCGCGGCGCTGTTCGTGGTGCTGCCTCACCGGTACGGGACCCTGATGGCCGCGTGGGCGGTGGTGGGCCTCGCGGTGCTGGGGGCGGGCGTCGCGCGGGCCGACGTCGTGGGCCGCTCGTGGATCCTGCAGCTGGGCGTGGGGCTGGCGGTGCTGGTGTTCGCTCTGCTTCGCGGTACCGCGTCCACCTGGCAGTTCCCCTACTACCTCGTGCTGCTGCCCCCCCTCCTCCTGCTCGCGGCGACCGGCGTCGTCCGCGCCGGGCAGCTCTGGCAGCTGGGCGTCCCGCTGCTGCTGATGGTGCTGGGCCTGAACGTCGGCTGGGCCGCCGTCGAGTCCGCGCGGGCCCACGGCGCATGGACGGACGCCACCGCCACCCACGGCCTCGTCGCGCAGGCGGTGGAGGAGTGGGAGCCCGGCTCCAGCCTCGTGGCCATCCACTTCCCCGACTACAGCGACGACGACAAGGACGCCCTCGATCCCGCGTTTGCGCATCTGTCCATGCAGACCCCCATCGCGCTGGTGGATCCCGACGTGCCCACGCTCGTGGGCTCCGACCCCTACTGGGGCCAGCCGGTGCGGTATCCCGGGGAGCGCTGGCTCTACACGTTCACGGCAGTAGACCCGGAGCGGCTCACGGCCATCGTCGAGGCATCCTCCGCCCCGGTGCGCGTCGTGGTCTGGAACACCCACGTCGCCCCGAAGGAGATGGCGGAGCTGGAGATGTGGGCCGCGGGGTACAGCCGGCGCCCCCAGCGGGGTCCGAGCCAGTCCCTGTGGGTCTTCCCGCGGTGAGGACGAGGGAGCCAGCCTGCTATCGTCGGGGCATGCGCCCCCGCCTCGCGCCTGTCGCCGCCCTGCTCCTGCTCGCCGGCTGTCCCGTGGACCCGGTGGTGCCGGACACCCCGCCCGCTCCCTACACCGCCGCCCGCACCGTCGACCGCCTCGTCGTCAACGACGGACCGATGCTCGATCTGCCCCGCGGCGAGGTCGTGGAGCTCGGGCTGTCGGCCTGGTTCGACGGCGCGACGGAGTCCACCGACGTCACGGCCGCCGCCTCCTGGCAGGTCGCCGACCCGCTCGTCGCGACGGTGGACGAGGACGGCGCGATCACCGGCGTGGCCGAGGGATCGACGACCGCCTGGGGCGTCTACGCCGGCATCCCATCCGAGCCGGTCGCCGTCCAGGTCACGCGCGGCCTGTGGAACGTGGACTTCGTCGACGGCGGCACGGGCGTGCAGGGCAAGCTCCTGGACGTCGAGCTGTCCGCGGCGGACACCACCTTCGAGTCGGCGACCACGGTGGAGTTCACGATCGATGGCCTCCTCCCCTTTGGGATGGACCGCACCGAGGATCCCTGGTGGGGCGTGGGCGCGGCGCCCAACCGCTACGTCGCCCGCTTCCTCGTGCCGCCGACCGCGACGCCGGGAGCCCACACGGTCAACGTCGCCATCGACGGCCGCCCCCCCGAGAACGCCCTGTCGGTCCAGATCACGGCCAACACGGCGTTCGGCGAGGTCCGGGACTGCGACTACTTCGCCAGCGACCCCGCCAGCAACTGGACCTTCCAGGCCGACGGGAACAACACCCGCACGTGGCTGGTGGGCTCGCTCGATCGGAACTCGAACACCCACATCAGCGCCATGAGCGCCACCCCCGGCGACGTGGACGCCTGGCTCGGGCTGTGGAGCCTGACGGGCGCGCTGCTCGCCAGCTCGGACGACGACCCGGCGCTGGGCGGCGACGACGCCGGCGTGCAGGTGACGTCGCTCGAGGACGTCTTCGACGGCGCCTTCTACGTGACCGCGTCGATCTCGCCGAAGGCCTCCGTCGGGACGTCGGGCGGATCGATGGTGACCGACTGCGCCGAGGAGGTCATGCCGGACCCGCAGCTGGACGCGGACAACGCCACGACCCTGTTCGGCACCGAGGGCGCGACGATCTTTGCCGGCGACGCAACGGAGGTCGCGACCTTCACGAGCGCCCTCGGGGGCACGGTCGCGCGCGCGTGGGTGTACCTGGACGTGGAGATCACGCAGCCGGACAACGTCACGTTCACGCTGACGTCTCCGTCCGGCACCGAGGTCGAGCTGCTCAACCCCCAGTGGGGCCTCGAGTACCTGCGGGACGGCGCGTGGGCGGGCGCGGTGGGCGGCCCCGCGCCGTTCATCCTGACGGCCGACGAGTTCACGAACCCGACCACCAGCGACGGGACGCTCGAGTTCGCCGGGGAGTCGGCCAGCGGCGCGTGGACGGTGTCGGCCCACATGAACGCGGTCGGGACGGGCGGCACCTGGCACGACGCGCTGCTCTTCATCGACACCGACTAGAGCGGCGCGCGGCCACGACTGGCTTGCGCGAACCGGCGACTTACTCTAAATACGGCGCACCTCAGCGGAGGCACCCCCTTCGGGCGGTGGCTGGGGAGGGAACCGATCGGCGCACGGCCTCGCGCGATCGGCCATGGAGAGGAACAGCTTGCCGCGATCCGACGCTGACATTCTCAGGCTCGACCTGCGTCCGCCCCACGCCGACCCCGAGCGGGGACTCGAGCTGGCGGACATCGAGGCGGTCCGACTCGTCCTGCGTGGCGGGTCCCCCATCGACTGGCACCGGCTGAACTACCGGTCGATCCACCAGGTGGACGACTTCCTCCGCGCCAACCTGCTCGACCCCTCGGACCCGCGCGACATGGCGCGCCTGGAGTACCTGCACCGCGAGGCGCTTCGGTACCTGCGGCGCAACTTCACGTTCCGCTTCCCCGCCGAGGTGGAGCGCCCCGAAGACGTCCGGCACCTGTTCCTGTACGCCAGCGAGATCGGCCGCCTCAACCGGGTGCAGATCCTGTCGTGCGTCGTGCTCAAGACGATGCACACGATCAACCACCTGGAGGCGCGCGAGCTGCTGCTCGAGACGAGCGTGTCCGAGGCGCAGCTCATCACCGTGATGGAGCAGCAGGTGCTCGCCCGCGCCCGCGCGATGACGGACCACGGTCTGCCCGTCGTGCACTTCTACGGGTCGCGGAAGACGCGTGACAGCATGGTCAGCAAGCTGCTGAGCAAGAAGGCCGCCCGCGCGAGCGACATCCTCGACAAGCTCCGCTTCCGCATCGTGACGGAGGCCCGGGACCAGGTCGTGCCCGTGCTCGCCTACATGCTCCGGCACGTCTTCCCCTGGAACCACGTCACGTCGGGCCAGAGCACGAACAAGCTGCTCGACCTGCATCGCTGGCTCGAGGTCCGGGACGCCACCCGCCCGTTCCTGGACGGACTGCAGGTGGACGTGGACATCGAGGAGGCGGACCAGGGCGAGGTCAACGAGTTCAGCGGCAGCAACTACCGGATGATCAACTTCATCGTGGACGTGCCGGTCCGGCTCGATCACCTGGTGTCCCGCGCGGGCGATCCCTGGATGCTCCAGAAGGGCTCCATCGTCTACGTGGCGTGCGAGTTCCAGATCGTCGACCAGGAGACGGCGTGGTTGAACGAGCGGGGCGAGAACAGCCACCGCCGGTACAAGCTGCGCCAGCGTGAGAAGGTCGGCGAGCGCCTCATGTGGGGGCTGCTCAAGGAGCGGCGCCGCAGCGGCGAGGACCGGCCGTCGGGCCCGATCCGCATGGCGCGCCCCCCGCGGGCCCGCAGCGCGCTGGAGATCCTCGTGCAGGACGACTCGGACGCCGACGCCCCGGTGCCACGGCCCGTCCGTGCCCCGGAGCCCGCGCCGTTCCAGGGTCTGCTCGAGGAGATGCGCGCGAGCCGCCAGGGCGGCGTGCGCGGACGCGGGCCCAAGGCGGGCGAGCGGCGGCAGCGGCGGGTGGAGGACGCGGGGATCGATCCCCTCAAGGTCATCACCGGCGAGATCAAGCTGCCGGACTCCCTGCGCCGCGCCGGCGAGGAGATCCGCATGGCCGGCGAGGCGCTCGTGGCCCAGGAGCGCGCCAACCAGGCGAGCCCGCTCGAAGGTCGAATCCACGAGGAAGACTCGATGCTCGAGGCGCTCCGCGATTAGGGGGCGCAGACGGTATTGACACGGCGGATCGCGTTTCTTATCGTCCCGCTCCGTCGCTTCGGTGACGGTCTTTGTCAGCTCCGCATGATCCCGCTTAGCTCAGTTGGTTAGAGCATCTGACTGTTAATCAGAGGGTCGCTGGTTCGAGTCCAGCAGCGGGAGCCAAAACGCACCGGGCACGGAGTTCGAGGGATTCACCCTCATACTCCGTGCCCTTTGCTTTTGGGCCAGAGGCCCCCTTGCGTCGGGGCGAGCGCCTCAGACCGTCAACACGCGTCAGCACCGGTCCGCCCTCGAAGACCTCCACCTCGATCTCGCTGGGCCCGACCCGTACTCGCCTGACGAGCAGGCGCAGGAGTTCCTGCCTCTCCGCGGGACGTAACTCGTCGTAGATACTCTCGAAGGTAGTCAGCGCCCGCTGAATCACGTCCAGGTCCACCCGACGCGCCTCCCAACCGGAAACGAGCGCTTCTTGCTCACTGATGGCCAGAGCCAGCGCCCGATGCACCCTCGGGCCGAAGCGGGATGGACGCCGACACCCTGGGACGCCTGCTCCTCCCCAGGTAGCGACTGGGGGTTACGGGGGGCGTGATGCGGGATGTTGGAGGCCTGATGGCGGATACGGGGGGCGTGATGGGGAATGCAGGGGGCGGGGGTCACTACCAGACTTGCAACCGCCCGCCCGTGGACCAGTCTGAACCGCCCCGTTGGAACGTCCCCCTGTGTGCATGGGGACGACGTTGAGCAGGGGCGCGGACGGCCCCCACGGTCCACGGACTACGCCCGTGTGTACGAGTACGACGTCCTTGTACTGCGGCTCCGGCTTGCCGCGGTTGAGTTCACCCCCAATGTGCCTCGTCGGCCGGGTGCGGGCCCGAGCCGCTGGCTGAGGCTGGTGGCGCCCCGGGGGTATTGTGCCCCCGGGGTGGGGTGGCCGCGCTGTGGTGGTGGAGGCTGGACCGCTCGAGCAAGGCGACCCGCCTCATTCGACGGGGCCTTTACTGCCCGAGCACCAAGTAGGTCTTGCCGGAATTGCTTCCCCCCTCGTCGTTTTGGGACGCCCCGATAACGAGGTCGTCTAGGCCGTCTCCATCCACATCCCCGGCCGACGCGACGGAGGAGCCGCTGTAGTCATCCCCGTACTGTCCCACGAAGCTGGCGTCGGCCTGGCCCACGTCCCAGCTGGCGCTCCCGGTGGTGATGCCCGCTGCCACCGTGCTCCCCATCATCAGATACGTCTTGCCGGCGTCGGCCCCCCCCTCGTTGTTGCCCCAGGCTCCCATGAGAAGATCGTCGAGGCCATCCCCGTCCACGTCCCCCGCCGACGCGACGGAGGAGCCACTCTCGTCACCCTCCGCCTCTCCCACGAAGACCGCGTCGGCTGGCCTAGGTCCCAGTTAGCGGTCCCGGTGGTGATGCCCGCTGCCACCGTGCTTCCCAGCATCAAGTACGTCATACCGGCGTTACTTCCACCCTGGTCATGGCCCGGAGCCCCGATGAGGATGTCGTCGAGCCCGTCCCCGTCCACGTCCCCGGCCGACGCGACGGAGTAGCCGCTTCCACTATCCGCCGCCTCGCCCACAAAGCTCGCGCCTCCGCCACCGAGGTCGACGAGGCTCAGGCTCTGGCCGGCGCTGCCGCTGCAGTCGAAGTCCGGGTCGGCTGGGCCCTCCCATGATGGACTGCCTGGCCAGCTGAGGAAGTCGCCGTCGTCGCAGTCGTCACAGTCGACAAAGCCGTCTCCGTCCCCTTCGGCCCCAACAAGGCCACTGTCACTATCGTCACAGTCCGTCCCACCGTAGTAGTCCGACAGGACACCGTCCTCGTCCTCATCTCCGTCGCTTACCGCGCACGCTGTTTGCTGCTCCCCGTCTACCTGGAGTTGCTCAGTCGTGATGGAGAAGCTGCCCGTCAGCTGGACTCCCGTACCGTCTTCCACGTCGAGGTTGCCATCGAGGAACGTGAGAGGGGGAGCCCCGTGAAGTTGCCGGGGGTGGAGCCGCCGTCGATCAGGTCCAGCTGCAGATACCCCGTGCTGGCGGTGTACACCTGCTCGTAGGCGTTCGCTACACCGCTGCAGTCCATCAACGTGTAGGTCGTCGTGTTGGCGGCATCAGCCGCGTCGTAGTAGCCCGTACCGCAGACCTCCTCCTGGACGATAAGAACCTGGCACTCGAAGCCCGTGGAGCTGACGGCGTTGAACTCAAGGGTGAAAGCGTTCAGCTCGGGTGGGTCGTTCGGGTCGTACTCCCAGGTCGTATCCAATGCCCACTCGACGCAGCCGTCGATGGTCGTGGTGCTGCCATCCGGGAAGTCCAAGGTAAAGCTTGCGGTGCACGACGAGTTGGCGACGTCCGGGATCCCATCGCAGTCCTGGTCTATGCCGTCGCCCCAGACCTCGGGCGCGCCGTCGTAGATGGTGGCGTCCGTGTCGTCGCAGTCGCCTTCGTTCTCGGTCATGCCGTCGCCGTCGTCGTCGACGTCGAGCGGGTCGGCGGGCGTGGAGTCGTCGTCGTCGCCGGTGGAGTCGTCGTCGTCGCCGGTGGAGTCGTCGTCGTCGCCCATGCTGTCGTCGTCGTCGCCAGAGCAGGCGCTCGCGTTGGCGCAGCCATCGTCGGCGCAGTCGGTGTCGCCGTCCTAGTCGTTGTCGACGCCGTCGGTGCACTCACCGGCCTCGTCGCCTTCGATGGCGCAGCCAGTGGCGAACAGCAGGAACGTGGCGAGGAGGAGGAGGAGGTGCAGTCGGTGCATGGTCGGGTGTCCTGGGGCCTCGATCAGCAGGGGTCGTTCGGCAGTCCGGGGGTGCCCAGGTCGCCGGAGCCGTAGCCCGACGTCGCCGAGCACCAGTTGGAGCCTGCGTCGTTGGCGGTCTCGGTCAGCTGCAGGGGGTTCAGGCTGATGGAGGCGCCGACAGGGTTGGGGAAGCTGCCGCTGTACTCGACGACGGCGATCTCACCGGTCACGGGGTGGTCGACGACCAGCTCGTCGGTGCCGCCGTCCAGGATGATCTCGTTCGCGTACCCGTAGTCGCAGGGGATCCCGCCGTTCTGGGTGGAGTCCGCGACGCGACAGAGCACGACGTAGCCGCCTGCAGGCACGAAGAGATCGCCGACGATCTCGTGGAAGTCCGTGTCTTCGTCCGTGAACTGCCAGTCCACCAGGTTGATCGCGAAGAGCCCGGGGTTGTAGAGCTCGACGTACTCGCCCTGGGCGTCGCTGACGGCGGCGGGGCTGATCATGATCTCGGTGATGACGATGGCGCCGGCGGTCGGATCGGCGCAGGCGTCGTCGACCAGGTTGTTGCAGTCGTTGTCGAGCCCGTCGCACACCTCCGGAGCCGCCGGGAGCACGGTGGGGTCCGTGTCGTCGCAGTCGCTCTGGCACGGAGCGAGGCCGTCGACGTCCGTGTCCAGCTCCGCGGGGGGGATGACGCCGTCGCAGTCGGTGTCGATGAAGTCACAGCCCTCGGCGGCGCCGGAGAACACGGTGTCGTCGGTCTCGTCGCAGTCGCCGGCGCAGGGCGCGACGGTGTCCCCGTCGACGTCGATCTCGTCGGCCGGGGTGGTCCCGTCGCAGTCGGTGTCTAGCCCGTCGCAGCCCTCGGGCGCTCCGGGGTAGATGCTGGATTCGGTGTCGTCGCAGTCGCCGGCGCAGGCCGGGGAGCCGTCGCTGTCCCCGTCGACCTCGTCGGCCGGGATCGTCCCGTCGCAGTCGGTGTCCAGCCCGTCGCAGCCCTCGGGCGCCCCCGGGAAGACGATCGGGTCGCCATCGTCGCAGTCGGAGGCCGTCACGCTGCCGTCGCAGTCGGCGTCGAGCGCGATGTCCCCCACGCCCGAGTCGCTGTCGTCGCAGTCGCAGGCGGTGCCGGCGCCGTCCCCGTCGATGTCGTCCTGGGTGGCGTTGGATTCCCAGCGACAGTTGTCGAAGGAGTTGGCGACCGAGTCCTGGTCGGTGTCGATGAAGCGGTTGAGATCCGGGACGTCGGCGTTCGAGCCCAGGTCCCCCAGACGCTGAGCGAGTTTGTCCATCACGTCCTCGGGATCGACCTGGGCCTGCGCGTCCAGGAGGTCCTGGGCGAGCGCAGCGTCGAGCAGTCCATCGGTGGCCAGATCGGCCGAGATCGTGTTGACCAGCTCCTGGAGCGTGGCGTCCACGGGCCCCTGGGGGCCGGCGGCGATGGCGGCCGCCTGGGTCACGACGGAGCTGATGGCGAACAGGTAGGCGTTGGGGTCCGTGTCGCCCCCCAGGATGTTCAGCTCCGTCCCCAGCACGCCGGGGTCGTAGCCCGCCGGGCCGACCCCCAGGGCCTCACGGACCTCCGACTCGGCCTGGGTGATCGCGTCGGTGAAGCTGATGCCGATCGCCACCAGCTCGACGATCCGCGCGTAGGCCAGGTGGGTGATCAGGTTGAGGTACGCCGCCTGGGTCCCTCCGGCGGTGACGTCGTGGACCGCACGGAGGGTCAGGGGGCCCGTCGAGAGGGCGCCGCTCACCTCGTTGTAGTAGTAGCCGGCCGCCTCGAGGATGACGTAGCCGCTCGCCGCGAACGCGATCTCGAACTCGCCCAGGTTGTTGGTGGTCGACGTGTTGAAGACGTCGCCGGTGGGGTTGCCGGACCCGTCGACCGGGGAGACCGCGACCGTGGTGCCCAGGATGAACGGGCCCTTCTCGACCGCTCCGCTGAGCTCGACCTGCTGCGCGTCGTCGTCGTCGCCGGAGTCGTCGTCGTCGCCGGAGTCGTCGTCGTCGCCCGTGCTGTCGTCGTCGTCGCCGGTCGCGTCGTCGTCGTCGCCCGTGCTGTCGTCGTCGTCGCCCGTGCTGTCGTCGTCGTCACCTGTGCAGTCCGTGGCCGCGGCGCAACCAGCGTCAGCGCAGTCGGTACTTCCGTCCTGGTCGTTGTCGACTCCGTCGGAGCACTCGCCGGCCTCATCACCCTCGACTTCTTCATCTGCGGGCGGACAACCGGCGGTGAGGATCAGCATCATCCCGACGAGCAGAAATAGTTTGGACACGGTTACTCCTGACCTATCGACACCCCCGCTACTCAAGCGCTTCAGACACAAGCCAGGGCTTGCCACGAATCAAGTATCCAGAGGGTTCTGATAGTAGTTAGCACTTTATAGCGAGGCCGAAGTCTCGCCATCAAACGCTGAGGCTCGAACGAAGGAGGAGGCGGTCAGAAGACCCCGATGGCGGGGTCGGGTGCAATCACTCACAGTTCGAGTACGCATTGGCCCATGGCCGTCAGCAAGCCTCCACACCGGCCTCCCCCAACGACCCCAGCGGTACCGATGCCCGCACGCCGGGCACGACCCGCATCCACACACACGACACCTTCGCCGTCCCGTCCAGGCTCAGCCCCCGCTCCGGCTCCCTCGAATCGACCGTTGCATCCCTCGGCACGGTCCGCGGCCAAGAAACAGTCTGCGGAACTAGGGGGCCGTGAGCCGGGGCGCTCGAGGGATGTCGCGTTCGGGGATCGCCCCGCCCTGGTGTCGATGATTCTCCGGCCCGCCGACTCCCCGGACCGGTGACTCCCCACCCTCAGCGTCGAGAAGGAAACATTATCGCAGCGTGAGCCACTGGCTCACGGAGTCGGGGGGCCGGAAGGGCATAGGGCAGCACGACCCGTCGGGGACGTGGCCCAATCAGCCGTTGGCTCGGGAAGCCCCGGTCGTCGTGAGCCGATGTCGGACAGGTGATCAGGTCCGGGGAGCGCTCATCTCCCCTCCCCTTTCATCGGCCCGAGCGCCTGCGTCACTGCGGCCCGGCTGACCCCCTCCCCTCGCGCCAGCGCAGCCCGCGACTCATAGACGCCCTCCTCGAGCATCAGGCGCCACTGTCGGGCGCGTGCGCCTGGCTTCCGGCGAGGGGCCGACGCACGACGACGACCCCGCGGCGCCCGACCTGCACGCCACGTCCCACGAAGTCGAATCACGCGGCTCAGGGTTTCCGTGTCCGGTGCTTTTTGTGGAGCCACCGAACACGAGAGAGCCCAGGCAGTTGTTGTGCCTGGGCTCTCTTCGTTCTGGCCCGTCGAAGCGGGGACCGACGCCGCGGGGGATCGAGCCTCTAGTCGTAGGACCAGACAGGCTCCTCGTCGTCGGCCGCGGAGGCCTCGCCGATGGTCCAGATCTCGCGACCTGTCTTGAGCACCTTGCGGTGGATCGTGGGCAGCTCGGTCCCTTCGGACTCGGCAATGTCGCGGAGGCCCTGCTGGTCCTCTTCGGTCCCGTCGCAGTAGGCCACGGCGCGGGTGTTGTTCGGGAGCAGGATCTGGACCTTGAGCTCCCCCCGGTCCCACCGCAAGAGGTTGGCGTCGTTGTAGGGATGAATCACTCACGCTCCGAGGGGTCGTCAGGGGACCGGCGTTTGGGGATGGACGCCCTCTGGCGTTGTCCGACCACCCTACGGACTCTGCACGCCCCGTGCACCGCAGCCCCTGCCTGAACCCGACCCGCCCCGATGCGTGCTATTGCCGCGCATGCTCCACACGATCCTCACCCACCCCGGCGGCGCCCACAAAGACGATCTGCTCGCGGTCTGCGTGCTGGCCGCGACGTCGGGCGCTCCCGTCGTCCGACGCACCCCCACCCCGGAGGAGCTCGACGATCCCGGGGTCGCGGTCGTCGACATCGGCGGCGTGCACGATCCGGAGCGCTCGAACTACGACCACCACCACTTCCCCCGCGAGCATCCGCCGACGTGCGCCCTCAGCCTGGTCCTGCAGGACCTGGGGCTGTACGCCGATGCGCTCCTCTTCTGCCCGTGGCTCGAGCCCGCCGAGTGGTTCGACTCCCGAGGACCCAAGAAGACGGCGGCGTTCCTGGGCGTGCCCCGCAAGGCCATCGCGCAGCTTCACTCGCCCATCGACGGGACCCTGCTCCGTCAGTTTGCGCGCCGGTCAGAGCACGCCGCGGGCGAGCCCGTGTACGAGTTCATGCGCCTCGTGGGCCAGGACCTGCTCGACCACCTCGC
>ENA-OWNT01003559-OWNT01003559.1-seawater-metagenome-genome-assembly--contig:-NODE-3559-length-14555-cov-2.875950_pt1 | contig 14555 bp, 15 predicted proteins | sample MGYA00238136_ERZ651165 | MGnify/ENA primary metagenome ERZ651165 (study PRJEB26861, sample SAMN08777766) | seawater metagenome | isolation source: coastal seawater | place: USA: Florida | collected...
AATGGCGCGGAAATTCTGGCCCTGTTTACGCCGGACATGTATGCGCCGGAAGAACGACGTCTGCTGGCGGGTATGCAGCGTCCGGATTTTACCATGGTGGATGTGGGCGCGAATGTTGGCCTGTTCAGTCTTTTTGCGGCCGCCTGTATGGATGAAAGTGCCCGTATCATCGCGGTGGAGCCGGACCGGGAGCTGTTTCGCCGGTTGCGGTTCAACATCGGGGCGTCCGGTACCCGCACGGTGACGGGTCAGAACCTGGCGATATCCGGTGATTTTGATGCGTTGGTCGTGATGCCCGAATCCGGTGGGCAGCCGGGGGATGGCACAGCTGTTCAGGGCGTTACGCTGGTTGAACTGATGGATCAACACGGCATCGACCGTCTGACGGTTCTCAATCTGGGCAATACAGGGCAGGAGTTTGACACGCTTTCCGCCTTTTTCATCGACGCCGGACGGGGGCGTTTTCCGGAAGTGCTGATGGTGATGGGACAGCCTTCCTGGCCGGAAGCGGATCCGGTGCGGCTGGCCGAAATGCATGGCTATCGTGTTGTTGAAAGCAAAGGTGAGAAGACAATTCTGGCCCTGTCGGATATCAAGGCATCACAGACAACCGAATCTGTCTGACAGACCTGTAGGGGGAACGGGGCCGTGCCGAGACAGCTTACCAAAGTGCAGATCGAGCAGTTTTTTGCCACCATGCAGAAACATGATCCGGAACCGACCGGGGAACTGGATTATGTAAACGCCTATACCTTGCTTGTTGCGGTCGTATTGTCGGCCCAGGCGACGGATGTGGGGGTGAACAAGGCCACGAAGGAACTGTTCCGCCTGGCGGATACACCGGAAAAAATGGTGGCGCTGGGGGAAGGCCGGGTCCGGATGCTGCGGCGCGGTGTCCATGGCCAAAGACTACCCGGGCCGCGACAGCACGAACCCTCAGAAAGTTCGCAGAGTTCTGTGGGAACCTGATACGGATGAATTTTCGGCAGGATCACACCAGGACGCCCCCGGCTTCGGACCACCCGCAGCCGCTGTCCCGGCGTGCCCCGAACGCCACCGCCGCAGGCCCCGTCGACCGCCAGGGACGGGGCACGGGGTTCCTGTTCCTGCTGGCCACCCTCGGGAGCATGGCCGCGCTCGCCGCGACGTATTACTTTTTTGTCCGCACCACCACGGGCCAGTTCATCGACGAGTCGGCCCTCGTGGAGGCGGTGGAAATCCACGGCACGGCCGGCAAGGCCGCGAACAAGCTCCTCGACTGGCTGCCCGCGCTGTCCCTGCTGATCTCCGCGATTGTGGTCCTCGTCGTCACCGTCGTGAAGCGGCGCTGGACCGCGGCGGGGATCGCCGTGGCAGCCTGCGTTGGCGCCAACGTGGCCACCCAGATCCTCAAGGACATCGTTCCCGTCCGGCCCTACCGCGGCATCGAGACCCTGGAACTGAACTCTCTGCCCTCCGGGCACACCACCCTCGCCGCGTCGGCCGCGGCCGCGGTCTTCCTGATGGTGTCGCCGCGCTGGCGGCCGCTGGCCGGGTTCCTGGGCGGCAGTTTTGCCGTCGCCACCGGGGTCTCCACCCTCATCAACCAGTGGCACCGGCCCGCCGACGTCGTCGCGGCCTTCCTGGTGGTGGCGGTGTTCATGCTCCCGGCCGGCTGGCTGATCATCCGCAAGGGTCCGGGCTGGAACGTCTGGGACGGCTACGGCAGCCATTGGGCCTCGTCGCGGCTGTGGCTGGCGCTTCCCGCCCTGGCAGGGCTCGCCGCCGCCGCCGTCGCCGCCTTTTCCCTGCTGAGCGTCGCCGCCGGCACCGGCCCGGAGGCCAGCACCACGCACTATTTCTGGGCCGGCACCGCGCTGATTGTGATCGCGGGCTACCTCGCCACGGTCGGCGGCGTGTGGCTGTTCGGGCATGCGGCCCGACGGCGGTCCGCGCCCCGCCGCTGACCGGCGGCCGTTTACATCGGGCTCTTCGAGGGCCAGAATTAGTCCCGCCCAGCCACTGGCTCAGCAGCGCGTTGGCCCCATCCGTCCACGGTCAAGCTGCCACGTATCGAGGGACTGTCATGAGCGCCGATTCTCCGGTTCCACCGAGCGTTTCACGGCGCGCCGCCACCCTCGCGTCCGTCCCGTCGCAACAGCGGGTCAACACGTTCCTCCGCGACTCCGTCTACGCCCGGCGCCAGCACGAGCCCGGGATCTGCGACTTTGCCCTCGGCAACCCGCACCAGATGCCGCAGGCCGCCTACGTCGAAGCCCTGGCGGATGCGCTGACGCCCCGGAACGAGCGATGGTTTGCCTACAAGACCAACGAGCCGGACGCGCAGGCCGCGGCGGCGGCGTCCCTGCAGCGTTTGCTGGGAATGCCCTTCGAACCCGCCGACATCCACCTCACCACGGGCGGCTTCACCGCGATTCCGCTGGCGCTGAAGGCCGTCGCCGACCCCGGTGACGAGGTCATCTTCACCCTGCCGCCCTGGTTCTTCTATGAACCCCTCACGATCGAGGCCGGGCTGGTGCCGGTCAAGATCCGCTGCGACCCCGAGACATTCGACGTCGACCTGGCGGCGCTGCGGAAGGTCGGCGGCTGGCTCAGCCGGGTGCGGCTGGTGTCGGACCGCGCGGACATGCCTGCCCTGGTCGAGGAGTTCGCGGAAATCAGCCTCAGGGAGATCGACTACCTGCAGGAGGCGGCGAATGCGGAGCGTTTCGCCGCCGACTTCGCCGACGATGACCGGGTGGATGTGCCTGAGGTCGCCTGGGAATGGAGCACCCGGCGTGCGCTCGTCCTTGAAGATGTTGCGGCGATCAAAATCACCGACACGGAGGGCCTGCTTGCGGCCGGCATTGATCCGGCGCAGGTTGCCGCGGTCTTCGCCTCGGTCATGTTCGACCAGTTGTTCACCAACGGGTTTTTCCATGCAGATCCGCATCCCGGCAACATCTTTGTCACCCCGGTCACCGATGCCTCCTCAGGCCGCCGGTGGAAGCTGACGTTCATCGACTTCGGCATGATGGGCGAGGTTCCACCCCGCACCCGCAGCGGCCTGCGGAAGCTGCTGATCGCGGCCGCCGCGCGTGACGGCAGGGGCCTGGTGAGCGCGATCAACGACGTGGGCGTCCTGATGCCCTCGGCCGACAGGGACGAGCTGGAGCGGGCCATGACGCACCTCTTCGCCCGGTTCGGCGGCATGGGTTTCGCCGAGCTTCGCGAGGTGGACCAGCGGGAGTTCCTCGACTTTGCGGTGGAGTTTGGCGACCTGGTCCGCTCGCTGCCGTTCCAGTTGCCGGAGAATTTCCTGCTCATCATCCGGGCGATGTCGCTGACCTCGGGGGTGTGCAGCGCGCTGGACGTCCGCTTCAACCTCTGGGACGCCGTCGAACCCTATGCGGCGCGGTTGCTGCGCGACGAACGCGGCAACCTCGTCCAGGATGTGGCCAGGCAGGCGCTCGACGCCGCCGGGGTCGCCCTGCGCCTGCCGAACCGCCTGGACGGGTTGATCACCCGCTTGGAGGACGGTTCACTGTCCGTGGCTAACCCGCGTCTCGAACGGCAGGCGGCCCGGCTGGAGCGCACGGCGCGGCGAGCCGCATCGGCGCTGATCTTTGGCTCATTGCTTATCGCGGGTGCTGTGGTGCGGGCAGATGACCTGCTGCTCGGCAACGTACTGATGATTGCGTCGGTGGTTCCGTTGCTCCAGGGACTGTGGGCGGGTCGCCGCGGCCTCTGAGAGTGCAGGGCCGCGACCACACACCACTCACCATCCGGCAGTGCCCGGGCCGCCCTTGAAGGGCCCCACAATCTTTCTGGTGATCCACCCGCCGTAGAAGTCGCCGTCCTGGGCGGCGACGTGCTCGCCGTCGACCTCGCAGGAGTCCATCATCCCCGGGTAGAGGGCCACCCGGGTGCTGAGCGCTTCGAACCCCCGAGTGGGTTCCGGGTAGGTCCACCCGCCCCGGGAGGCGACGGCTCCGCCAGCCACGACGTCGAAGTAGTGCGCTTCTCCCTTGAACTCACAGAAGCTGGTGCCCTCGACCGGAACGAGTACACCGGGGCGGAATGCGTCCAGGGGCAGGTAGTAGACCGGCGGATGACTCGTTTCCAGGACACGCACCGCATCCGTGGTGTCGGCGATCACTTGCCCGCCGAGCCGGACGACTACCCGTTCAGAACGCGGCTCCACCCTCGGCGGCCGCGGGTAGTCCCACACCGATTCTTGACCGGCTGTGGGTTTGATGGGCCGTGGACGCCGTCTAAAGCCGGGAATCCCGTGGGCAGGAGTCATGGTCAACCAGCCACCCGGGTTGTCCTAGCCTTCGCACTCAATGCAGTACGAGTGTCCATTCCGCTGGCGCGCGAGCTGGGAGCGGTGCCGGACCAGGAAGCAGGAGTAGCAGGTGAACTCGTCTTCGGCCTGAGGAATGACCTCGACGATGAGTTCCTCAGCGACGAACTCCCCGCCGGGGGTGATGGCGTCGTCCAGCGCATCGGACTCGTCCAGCTCCCGGACAACGCTGCGGGCGTCCGGCGCGTTGGCGGACTGCAGGGCTTCGAGGGAGCGTTCCTGGGATTCCTTGACGTCGGAACGTACTTCGTCGTAATCAGTTGCCACTTAGGTCATTCTCTCTTCCGGCGTTCTTATCTGACGCCATTGCAACGTACACCATGGCCCGGGAATTCCCGTCCTCGCGGATTGGCGCCCGCGGGTCTTCCTTCCGGGCCTGCTGGCTTACTTGCGACGAGTGAAGATCAAGTGGGTGACTCCGCGCGGAGAAGGGGTCGCTTCGATGTCAAAGCGTTGTTCGAGTTCCTCGAGGCTGTCCCAGAGCCGCTCGCCGTGGCCCAGGACGATCGGCACGAGGACAAGGTGAAGATGGTCGATCAGGTCGGCCTCGAGGAACTGGCGGACGGTGTCGACGCCGCCGCCGATCCGGACGTCGAGGCCGCCGGCCAGTTCGCGGGCCTGCTTTAGCGCGGTGACGGGGTCGGCGTCGACGAAGTGGAACGTTGTTCCGCCCTCCATTTCGAGGACCGGCCGGGGATGGTGTGTCAGGACGACGACCGGGGTGTGGAAGGGCGGGTTGTCGCCCCACCACCCTTTCCAGTCCTCGTCCTGCCAAGGGCCGCGCTGGGGGCCGAACTTGTTCCGCCCCATGATCTCCGCGCCGATCCCCGGCTTCCACTGACTGGCGAAGGCCTCGTCGACGCCGAAGGAGCCCTCCGATTCGCCGTGGAAGCCCATCTCGCGGAAGGTGCGCGTCTCGAAAGCCCATTCCATGAGCCGTGTGCCGGCATGGCCGAACGGGGCTTCGAGCCGCTGGCCCTCGCCGGTGCCGAAGCCGTCGAGGGAGATCGAGAAGTTATGCACGCGGACGAGGGACATGTCATCTCCTGGGGTGCTGGCCGTTGTGCGGACACTCTATGGTGATCGCACCCCGCGGCTCAAGGGGTTCGTGCCTTCTCCGCATAAGCTGTGGCCTGGCTCCGCACCTGGCGAATGTACGGCCCTGACTGGTTGTAGGCGTAGATAGCGTCGCTCCATCCCTGCGCCGTGGTGAGGTCACGGCTGTTGCCGCACAGGTACGTCGCGGCGCTCAGGGCTGCGTCGTCGATATTGAACGGGTCCGCCCTTCCGTCCCCGTTGGCGTCCCGACCGGCAAGCTGCCAGGTGGCGGGAATGAACTGCATGGGCCCGACGGCATGGTCCCAGCGGGGGTCGCCGTCCAAGGCGCCGGCGTCCGTGTCCCCGATGGCGGCGAAGCCGACGCCGTTGAGGCTCGGCCCCACAATCGGCCCGCTCGCTTGCCCGGCGCTGTTGAGGCTTCCGCCGCCGTAGGTGCCGTGCGCTGATTCGACGAAGCCCACGGCTGCGACGGTGTTCCAGCCGATCCCGCAGGCCGGGGCCGCATCATTGGCCAATACAGCCGCGGACACGTAGGCCCGGAGTGCCCGGGCAGGGATGCCTGTCTGCGCGGCAGTCCGGGTCAGCCACCGGGCCTCCGGGCTCCGGGTCACGTTCACGGCTGTGGCCATGCCGCTGGAGAGGGCTACCAGCTTCGCTCCGGCCCGCGGCGGTGCGGGAGGGGCAGCCGCTGAGCCTGCGCCGGGCTGCCGGATGACCCAGAACGAGAATGCGATGATGACGCACAGGGTGAACAGGCCGAAAACCAGCAGGCGTTTGAGACGGAGCACTGACCAATCAAACCATTTACGCCCGTACGGCGCTGACGTTGTCTGCGACACGGAATCTTCTGCCGCTGATCTGTCACACGGATGGCCCAGCCAATGCGGCATTTCTCTCGCCGGTGGCGATGATCGTGATCCGTGGATGCATCGTGCCGGCGGGCGGCATTCCGGTTGGCCCGCTGGCTATTGCGCCGATGAGGGCGCATGCTGGTCAGGGGTCCGCCTGAGCTTCAGCTGGAAGCAGGTGGCGGTCTTCAGCAATACCAGGCCCCTGGCCACCTAGAAACCGGTCCGGGCTCCGTTGGAGCCGTCAAGCAGCCGGCGGCTCCGATGGTGGTAACGGACCGGTGGTCCAGCAACGAAGTCTCCGCCCCAAGCGTGAACGCCAGCGCCACTCTAGAGCGGCGGCCAGTGACCGCGCTCGTACCCGAACAAATTGATGGTCCGGGCCGGGAGGGGCCGGCTGGTCCTCTCTGCAGGCTTGTTCCCTTGCGGTGGCTCCGCCGTGTTACCGGTCTGTTTCCCGGAAGTGCCTGATTCGTCTGGATCATTGGACATGTGACATCCCTTGGTTGGCCGGGCAAGAAGCTGTCCACCGACGAGTGGTGGTGCCGGCAGGCAAGATGGTCCGGCCCGCCTGCAAATTATGGTGTCTCAAGCCGCGATCGGGGCGAGTCTGGGGCGCGCCGCGTGCGGTCGGTGCAATGGTCCTGGATCAAACCCGTCCCCGCGCATTCGCGCACATCGACGATGGCCGCCGCCGCTGCATCTTTGTCCCCGAAGGCCTGCGAGAGGGCCAGCACGGTCCCGTCGGGCGCCAGGAGCCGGAAACGGACGTGCGACTGGGGGTCGGTAAACAGCTCGAATGTCCCTGCCATGATTTTTGGTCCTCTCGGGCATCTCTGCCCTTGTCTGCGTTGCACCGTTACCTGGCCGGAACACTCCCTTACAGCATGCGCCGGTCCGTCCGCCTTTGTCAGGGGCGAAAGACCTGAGGCGCTCTGGGATCGACAACCGGTGCGGTCCGCCCCCAAAAGATGCGGGCCGCACCGGTGCCCCTTACCGACCATCTTGATGTGAAAACAAAATGGCCGGAAAGTGATTGGCCCTTAGCGCGCCGCTGTGTCCGCGGGATAGAGCCGGGGTGCTTCGACGCCTGGGCCTGGCTGCAGGACCTTCACTCAGGGAGCCCGGACAATAGGTCCCGGTCCAGGCGTGAATCCGCCGCGTCGGTTCAGTAGGGAGCCGCGCCCCATCGGGTCGGTCCGGGCCGCGTCGAGGGCAGCGGCGAGGCGAACCGCGGCCGCGGCACGTCCGGCACTTGTCCGTGGCCCGGCGGGGTCGTCGCTGATGCAGTCTGTCAGGGAGGCGGTGATCTCAGCGATCAGGTCCGGGACCCCACAGGACCGATAGCCGGCAGCGACCTCGGGAGAATTCAGCGCCCCGGCAACCAGCACAGCAACCTCTGTCCTTCGGGCCATGCCCAGCTTGTCCAGTATTGACGAGACCATATTCTTTACGGTCTTTTCCGCTAGAAACATTTCCCGGCTGATCTGCCGGTTGCTTAATCCTCTTGCCAGGCCAAGTGCCACGGAGGCTTCCCGTTTGGACAGGCACAGGAGCGTCTCCTCCGGACGGTCAGCTCCCCGGCCCGGCACCTGGACCCAGCGCCCCGGAACGAACCGGCTGCTATAGGCGGTCTGACCAGCCAATACCCTGCGGATCAGCCTGAGCTGGTCGCCGCTATTGTCCTGCTTGGACAGGCAACCCCAGGCACCGGCCAAGATAGATTCGATGAGCACGGACTCGTCATCGCCATTGGTCATCAGGACACAGCGAATGGAGGGGTCCGCCACGGCGACAGCACGGCACACGTCCGCGCCGGACCCGTCCGGAAGATCATCGTCAAGAACCGCGATCACCGGTCGTAGGGCGGGAATCCGCCGGATGGCTTCGCGCGCCGAACCCGACTCCCCGGTCACGGCCAATCCGGCCGACTCGATCACCTGACGTATCCCGCGCCTCACGACCTCGTGATTGTCCAGCACGTACACTCCCCCGCCGTAGCCGGCATCGGGCGCGCAGGTCTTCGGGTCAGCCATCATTGCTGTTCCGTTCCTTCGCCTTTGACTGGAAGGCGTTGTAGGCGGGCTCCCCACGCCGTTCCCTCCGACGTGAAACGAGCCCTGATCCCGGACCGGCCCCAGCAGCTGGCGCGTATCTGTACGCACGGGATCTGTACCCGCCACGCTAGACCTAATCGGAGACGGAACCTAACGACTTGCATCCCAGCAAGACTCACCGCCCACGGGATCCATCCACCGCAATCATTGGGCACCGCAGAACCATGCGGAATCCGAAGCAATACGACTACTCTACGACGCGGTCCGAGGCGCAAAGTGTGGACATTGTCCTTCCGGTCATCGGCAGCACGCGAGCGGAGTCCGACGGGAGAGACCGCGCGCTGGGTGCTGGTGTGTCAGCGCAGCTTTAGGGAATTTTCGGCGCAAATTTGAGCAAAGCCCGGCCATAGCGCCTGCCTGGCCTGACACGATAACGGCAACCGGTCTCACCGGGAACACAGATTGCGTCGGACACCCCTGGCCGGACGCTGTTAGCCGAGAGAAAGCATCATGCGCAAAACCTCCCAAATCCTCACCGCCGTCGCCATCGCCGCATCGGCCGCCACCGTCGGGGCGGGCGCCGCCCAGGCCGCACCCCTGACCCACGCCAAGCCCTCCCACACCGCCCCTGCCCACGCCACGGCCGCCAAGGCCGCCGCAAACGCCCACCTGGCCGCCGCAAAGGCCCTCGGCGCCGCCGAGGCGAATGCCGGCAATATCCGGGCTGCTGGCAACCGGCAGGTCGCTGCGGCACGCGCGGCCGGCGCGAAGCTGATCGCCGCAGCCCAGCAGAAAGTTGATGCGGCCAGAGCCCTGGTCACTGCCGACGCCGCAGCCGTCGCCGCCGCGCAGGGAGCCCTGGACGCCACGTCTGACACTGTCGCTGCGGACCAGGTCGCCGTGACTGACGCGCAGGCCGCCGTCGCAAACGACCAGAAGGACGTTGACGCAGACACCGCAGCCGTCACCGCCTCCCAGGACCAACTCGCCGCCGCCACCACGCCTGAAGAACAGGCGGCCGCCCAGAGTGCACTGGACGCAGCAAACGCCCAGCTGGCCACCGACCAGGCCAACCTGGACGCCGACACCGCAGCCCTCACCGCGGCTCAGGACAAGCTGGCAGCGGACACCGCCAGCCAGGCGGAGGCGCAGGCGGCGCTTGACGCTGCCAACGCCAGGCTCGCCGCAGACCAGGCCGCCCTGACCGCCGCGCAGAGCGAGCTTGCCGCCGCGATTGCCTCGGCCAAGGCCTCTGTCGCTGCAGCGCAGGCTGCTGCAGCTCAGGCGAACGCCGCCGCCCAGGCCGCGGTCACAGCGGCCAAAGCAAACCTGCGGCACCACCGCTGACGGCTTGCCGGCCCCCGGCCGGCTCCCAGGGCGAACCATCGGGAGGGCGCCGGGCCGATGATCGGTCCGGTGCCCTCCTCCGCCATGAACCCAGTAAGCTGGGCGTTCCCGGCCCCGTTCGGCCGCTGATCCAGTCAGGGCGGAGCAGTTGTGTTTTACCCGATTGCGCTGCGATATGAAAAGTCGACCTCACGAACCGGGCTGGCCCCAGAACAAGCGCCAAGCCAGGGGCCCCTCTACTGCAAAACGACGACCACCCGGGGCCGGTTGTGCCCCGCTCCGAACATCTGGCGAACAAGCGAACGGCAACCCTGGGGCAGTCCCGGGGGCCGCGGCCGCAGACCGTTGAGGTGAACCTACCTGCCGTTGTACTCGTCGTCGGTGATGTGCTCACCCCACGTCGTGGTGGCGGCGGGGTCTTCGCCGTTCTGGAGCATGGCGATGTGTTCCATAAAGCAGCCCGGGGCGGCGGCATGCCAGTGCTCCTCGCCGGGCGGGGTGTAAAGCGTCTGGCCGGAGTGGACTTCAATGATCGTGCCGTCACGGCCGCCGAAGCGGGCAACCCCTTGAGTGACCCGAAGGTACTGGCCATGCTCGTGGGAGTGCCACGCGGTGCGGGCTCCGGGGGCGAAGCGGACGGTGGCGACGACCATCGTCTGGCCGGGCTCATGTGGCAGCGCAATCGGGTCGAGCCAGACGTCGCCGGCAAACTGCGCGGATGGGTTTTTGGTGGTCGGCGCGGCGGGTTCGAGGTTCATGTTATTTCATATTTGTCGGCAAGCTTGGGTGCAAAGTCGCCGAACATTTTCCGGCCGCCGCCGACCTGTTTGGGTTGATCAGGCATGATGATCCTTCTTTCCATTGAAATCTGTGGCGGTCGGTGGTTCCCCATGAATGGGGATGAGGGGTCAGCGGACAGGATCAGCCCGTAGCGCTTGGTCGATCTTGAAGGAGTCCGGAGCGGCGCAGCCAGGATTCGATGGCCGGTCGGGCGTTGCGGGCTTCCTCCCCCCGCACTGCGAGTCCTTCGCCGATGGCCGCTCCGGGGCAGGAACCTGCGTAGTCCCTTTGGGTGGTGCCGAGTCCGCTCATGGCATGGGTGGTAACGGGATAGATCGTTTTGCCGGTGAAGTCGTAGCTTTCGGCAAATGTCGTCATGATCATGGGTGCCCTAACGTTCCAGATACCGCTGGCCAACAACACGGTGTCGTACTGGTCGATAGAAGGCAGTGGGTCGGCGATGGCCGGGCGGGCGTTGCTGTTTTGTTCTCGTACGTTCCGCGCCACGGTGGCGTCGTAGCTGTCCGGGTAGGGGTCGGCGGCTTCGATGCGGTGCACGTCGCACCCAATGAGTTTGCCGATCTCGTCGGCCAGGACCTGCGTGTTGCCGACGTCGAGGGTGGTGCGGCCACCGTAGAAGTAGTTCTCCCCGGCACGGGAGAAATAGGCCAGCAGAACCCGTCCGCCGTTTCCGGGACCCGGAATCCCCTCGGCGGAACCGGGGGTGCCTGATCTTGGGGTCATGGGCGTGTTCCTTTCATCCGGTGCGCACGCTGAGGGGCCGATGGCCATTACGGCAGCTCCCAGGCCGGTGGCAGCAGCGTGCAGGACGGAGCGCCGGCCAATAGTTCCTGGATTTGTTGTCATCACGGTCTCCGGGTCGGCTTAAGCGCCAGCATGGTCTGCGCTGTTCGCTGTTACGGGCGCATTCTCGGTTTCGGACACTGCCCCGTTGGGGTGACCAGCGGGTCACCCAACGGGCAGCGGTCCGGTTCAGTTGTAGCGGCGTCCGCCCAGCCAGCTGACCATGGCGGGGTCGCGGTGGTCGAAGAACAGGCTGGCCCCGGTGTCCAAAGTGGCGATCTGCCTCATCTGCTCGTCGGTGAGGGCGAAGCCGAAGACATCGAGGTTCTGGGCCATGCGTTCCGGACGGACGGACTTGGGGATCACGACGACCTCGCGCTGGATAAGCCAACGGAGCACCACCTGGGCGACGGACTTGCCGTGGGCCTCGGCGATGGCACTGAGCACCGGATTGGTGAAGAGGTCATTCTTTCCCTCGGCGAAAGGGCCCCAGGATTCGATCTGGACGCCGCGTTCGCGCATCAGCGCCTGGTCGGCGGCGCGCTGGTGGAACGGGTGGGTCTCGATCTGGTTGACGGCGGGAACGATCTCGTTGTGGTCGATGAGGTCCACCAGCCGGTCCGGGTGGAAGTTCGAGACACCAATTGCGCGGGCCAGCCCTTCCTTGTGGATGTCCTGCATGGCCCGCCATTCGCTGTAGTAGTCCCCGAGCGGCTGGTGGATCAGGTACAGGTCGAGGTAGTCCAGTCCGAGCCGGCTGAGTGAATTTGCGAAGGCGCGCCTGGTGTCGTCCTGCACGCTGCCCGTCGGGGCGTGCTGGATCCAGAGCTTGGTGGTGATGAAGAGGTCCTCGCGGGCGATTCCGCTGGCCTTGATCGCGGCACCGACGGCGGCCTCGTTGCCGTAGGAGGCGGCCGTGTCCAGGTGCCGATAACCGGCGGCGAGGGCGGCTTCGACGGCGGCCTGGGTTTCGCCGTCGGGGATCTGGAAGACGCCGAAGCCGAGGATCGGCATCTGGACGCCGTTGTTGAGGGTGACGGTCTGCATGGGGTTCCTTTGTCAGGTGTGCGGGTTATGGGTTGGTTTAGGGACAGGCTCGTGGCGGGGGCTGCGGTTCTGGGACCATCATCAGTGCTGTGGTCCTCTCGCGTGCCGTAGTCGCAGGGACCCTGCGGTGAGGATGAGCAGGACCACAGCGGTGGTGCCGAGACCAAGGCGGAGCCCGCCCATGAAGTCGTGCCCCGCGAGCAGGGCGCCATAGATCGCCACCCCGAGGGAGCCGCCGACCTGCCGGGCGGTGTTGACGACTCCGCTGGCGGTTCCGGCCCGTTCTGCGGGCACGTCATCCATGACGAGAGCGATGATCGGGGGAACGGTGAAGGACCCGCCGACGCCGACGGGAACCATGACGAGCGCCACGGCCAGGACCGGGGCATCGGCGGGTAGCAGCCACAGACCGGCCAGGCCCAAGGCCATGAGCAATTGGCCCACGGCGATCATGGCGACGTTCCCGAACCGGACCATCAGCCGTGCGGCCAGGGGGTTGAGGAGGGCGACGAGGCCGGTCATCGGCAGGAACAGCAGCCCGGTTTCCAGCGCCGTGGCGCCGCGTTGCTGCTGGAAGTAGAGGCTCTGGAGGAAGACCACGCCATAGAAGGCGGCCATCGTGACGACGGCGATTGCCAAGGTGGTGGAGACTGTGCGTGAGCGGAACAGGTCCAGCGGGACCATGGGATGTTTTCTCCGGGCCTGCGCCAGGACGAAGGCGGCTGCCGATGCCGCGGCCACGGCAAACAAGGTGAGGATTCCGGGGCTTTCGTAGCCGACCTCAGCGCCTTCGATGATGGCGTAGGTCAGACTGGCCAGGGCCAGTACTGCGGTGACCTGCCCGACCCAGTCAAAGGGTGTCGGCCGCTTGGGCGACGGCATGACGCGGGCGAGCACGAACAGCGCCCCGGCCCCGACGGGGAGGTTGACGATGAAGATCAGCCGCCAGTCGAGCTGGGTGAGGACGCCGCCGAGCACCGGGCCGGCCGCCGCGGCGACGGAGCCGCCCAGTCCCCAGTACACGATGGCCCTCCCGCGCTGGGCCGCGTCGTGGTAGGCCTCGCGGATGAGCGCAAGGGAGCTGGGGGTGATCATCGCCGCGCCGATGCCCTGCAGGACGCGGCCGGCGATGAGTACCGGGAGATTCGGACTGAGCCCGCATGCCAGGGACGCCACGGTGAACAGGGTCATGCCGAGCCCGTAGGCGCGGCGGGCCCCTGCCCGGTCGGAGAAGGTGCCGGAAAACAGTTGCAGGGCCGAAAACATCAGCGTGTAGCCCGTGACTATCCATTGCAGGCCGGACAGGCCGCCCCCGAGGTCACTCCGGATCGCCGGCAGAGCGACGTTGACGATCTGGGCATCCAGGGCAACGACGAAGAATCCCAGCATGGCGACCGCCAGCGAGGCGCGCGGCCGGGCCACTGTTTTCGAAGGGCTAAGCGTGGATACAGACATGGTGTCCTTGCAGGATGGGAAACTGGACTCCTTCAAGACAACCAGCCAATCCCTTCGCGCGGGGGTGCCTGTTGTGCGGTGTACTGGCAGTTCCTGTTAGGCCGGACCGGGGCGCCGTAGCCTAGAGGCCATGGAGAACAGTAAAGACGTCCGCGAGTTCCTCATGAGCCGTCGCTCCCGGATCACTCCGGCCCAGACCGGGTTGCCCGCCTACGGCGGAACCAGGAGGGTGGCCGGCCTCAAACGCGAGGAAGTGGCCATGCTCGCCGGCGTCAGCACCGAATACTATGCCCGGCTCGAACGGGGAAACCTGCGGGGAGTATCCGAGAGCGTCCTCGAATCCCTCGCCGCGGCCCTCCAGCTCGACGAGGCTGAACGGGCCCATCTGCTCGATCTGGCCAGGGCCGCCGCGCCATCGCGGGAACCGGGGAAGCGACGGGTCCGGGCCGAAGTACGGCCCAGCATAGAGCGGATACTGTCCGGAATGACCGGCACGCCCGCCTATGTCCGCACTACCCGCATGGACATCGTGGCTGCCAACAGCCTCTGCTTCGCCCTCTACGGGGGCATCCTCAGCCCCGAGACCCTGCCGCTGAACCTCGCACGGTTCATGTTCCTGGACCCGCGTTCCCAGGACTTCTTTGTGGAATGGAGCACCCTCGCAGATGACCTTGCCGCCGCGCTCCGCACCGAAGCGGGCCGCAACCCGCGCGACAGGGCCTTGAACACCCTCATTGGTGACCTTGCCACCGGAAGCACGGAATTCTCGACGCGCTGGGCACGGCACAACGTCCGCTTCCACCGCTCCGCCCG
>ENA-OWNT01003560-OWNT01003560.1-seawater-metagenome-genome-assembly--contig:-NODE-3560-length-14548-cov-4.185682_pt1 | contig 14548 bp, 10 predicted proteins | sample MGYA00238136_ERZ651165 | MGnify/ENA primary metagenome ERZ651165 (study PRJEB26861, sample SAMN08777766) | seawater metagenome | isolation source: coastal seawater | place: USA: Florida | collected...
ACACACACACACACACACACACACACACACACACACACACACACACACACACACACACACACACACACACACACACAGTGGAGTATCGATCGCACGCATGCATGCATGCATGGAGGAATGAATGAATGATGGGCAGGCGAGGCGGGTGGGCAGACAGACAGACAGACAGACAGACACACACACAGACAGACAAGACAGGAGGCAATCAGCGAGCAGCGAGGGAATTTGAATGCACAGAGAGAGTGAGTGATCAGTAAGTGAGTGAGTGAGTGAGTGAGTGAGTGACAGTGCTTGTGCTGCGCGACTTGCGAACTGCGACACAACGACACTTGTACTTGCGACGACTGACTGCCGGCAACCATCAGCAAACAAACAAACACACAATCAATCAAGTAAACGGCGGACAACAAACAAACGGCGGACAACAAACGGCGGACGGACGCGAGCGAACGAACGGCAGGCAACAAACAGGGGACAGCGGACGGCGGACGGCAAACTGGAACACACTACATGAGCAGCCGAAGCCTGTCGACCAAATCATCAACTGACGTTTGGACTCAAGATCCGGTGCCTGTGCGCCAGGCTGGCTCGGGTTCAAGTTGGGTCTGCTGCCTTCTCGGCTTTGGTGGCTGCTCTGCTGCTGCTCGCTCTGCACCACCCCTGCTTCCATTGGGCTGAGTTGGTTGAGTTTGCGTTGAGGTGAGGAGTTGCCTGGAGGCGAGTTAGTGGCGGTGAGGTGAGTTGCGTTGAGGTGTCGTAGGAAGAACCAAAAGCCTCCAAGTTTGTAGGAAAAACAAAAACGAGAGAGAAAGAAACGAGGTATGTGAACTTGCCGTAAGAACGTCAAGAGACCAGCCAGTTAGCTGGAGGGCCACGCTGCGTATGCGTGTTGGTCGGACAGCTGCTGGCATCCATTCGCGGTTGCAATGGGGCTGGCAGGCGTCGCGACTTCCGATGGATCTCTGCGCCGTGACATGACGACGAGACGGCGAGGCTCGGGTGACGCCGTCGCCGAGCACCGTGGCGGGAGCCACGGTCAACCCGGAGAGGCACCAGAGGACGTGGTCGCAAATGCAGCGAGGTCCCGCGCGTCGCCGGTGGCCTTGTTCAAGCAGCTCCACGCCCAATTCCACAAAGTGGACTCCACAGAGACTAGCTTGCGGGAGTGCTGCACGGCTTACGACCTCGTGCTGTTTAAGCACACGAGCCCCATCCCGCAACTGCTGGCATCCCCAAGCTCACCCTCGACTTGGACTGCGGCATCCAAGCAGGGCCAAGCGTCGCCCACGCCGGATGAGCCTGGCATGCACCTGCGCGACCGAGTGCTGTTGCGGTTGCAGCTCTCCAGCTGTTTGATCCTCGAACGTGTCGGAATGGACGCCAGCGCAAACAGGTTGCGGACACTGGTGACGAAACTTCGCAAGTTCGAGCCTGCTGCTGGAGCTGCAGACGGTGCGTCGGGGTCGGGGTCGGGGACGGGGACAGCCTTGGCATCGGCGCCGCCATCCCCATCTTCATCGCCGTCGCGGTCGCCGGCGCCGTCGCAACGAGGCGTTGAGGCAGCTCTGCTTCTACTATTCTACCTGCGCCGCCCAGAAGCTATGACCCGCAAACCACTCAAAGACTTCGCACTGTTGGGGCACACCGCCAGCGCGACAAGGAAACTCGCTCCAACCGCAGACCCTCAACGCGTCCACACCTTCCAAGCTCGAAGCTCCGAGCCAACAAGGTCGCTTTTCCTGAACACAGTCCCACGTGCTGTCGGTGCAGTGCCGGCATCAGGCCTTCTCAACGATTGCGACCCACTCAAGCGACGCCACACGCGCGCAAGCCCTGCAGGGTCCACCAGACGGCCTGCGCCCCCGCGCAACCAGGGCTTCGCGCAGGTGGCAAGCAACGTCTTCGGAACTCATGCGGCGCCCGCTCGCAAAAAGCACACGACGGATCTCTTTGGCTCTCTACACCGCACCGCGCTCATTCTCCCGGCGGAAACGTCCTTGCCCCGCTCGCTCCTGTTCCGCACCCCAGCACTGCCCAGCGCACCCGCGGCATCAACAACAACTACTCGACCCGAAGCGTCTGCCGCCCACGGCCACGCCAGTGCACCTGCCGACGCGCAGCGCGACGACGAAGACCCGCAAACGACGCAGCACACATCGCCCGACGACGACCTGCGCTCGACGGGCGTTGACAAAGGCCGCGATGGCGGCGGAGTCAAGGCCCCAGCCGCGCCCGTGTCCCTCCTCATGCTAGATCGTGTCAATGCCCCGAAGGCATATCTCGACCACTCTGGTGGAGTCAATAGCGTTGCAGCCAGCGCAGATGTACCTTCTGTGCTGTGGCACCAGTCCGTCATTGACGGAGAGTCTGACTACCAAGGAAGAGAGCCGACTCGGCAACGAAAAACTCAACATGTCGAGGGAGTTCCGACGGCACCAAAGCGCAGCAGCCCGTCTTCGCGTGTGCTCGGATGGGACGCCGCTAGCACTACCGCGGAGCGTGATAGACCGAGCGCTTCCGCATTCCCACCGCAGGATCTGGCGGAGCGCGGTGCGCGCACCTCGCGCTTGCCGGTGTCAGAAATGGATCTAGCTGGCGTGAGGTGGTGGCAGCGCCGCCACTTTCTTCACATCTTCTCCAAGCACGCTGCACAGATTCAGGACGAAGTTCTCTGTGGAAGTGCCATCCACTGCCTTCTGGGAATCCCTTCTGATTTGTTCGTGCTGGGTGAGAGTCGACACCCCGACTCGTGCAAGGAGTTCCGGCTGCCGCCGTCATTGGCAAGGGTCGACCTGTGCACCATGCGCCACAGCGCTGCTGTGGTGCGTCGACTTGTCCACGTCGTGACGGCATTTGGATCGACGTTTCGACGGCTCACGGCATTCGTCGAATTCTTTTCCGACCTCTCAAATTCTCAAAGCTTGATCTTGAGCGCGTTTTCGGACCGTATCGGGCAAACGCTGTCAGGATACCACAAAGCCATTGTGCGATTTTCAGAGGGACCCGGCGCACAGGACGTCCTGCAGCTGCTGGCTTTTGCCAGTGACGCCCAAATTGCAGCTCACGTCCTCGCCAAGTTGTGCTTTGGTGCCAGCACCACGCCGGGCGCTCTGCAAGTTGCTCATTGCGTCGACGTGGGCACTCGCATTGGCCTAACTACTTTCTCAAATGGGATGCGCTTCTTTCGTGGACCGGAGTTGTTGTCGCATATTTATTCCATCGCCCGCCAAAGCAGTATCGGGAGCTTCGACTGCGGCGTTGTGCCGGATCAAGTGGCGGTCGCCCATGACAGGTTTGTGGACAGTGGGTACAGAGGCGAGGACGTCATGAGCCGCCTTGTTCGCGACCTCTTCCAAGTATGTGCAGCGCCTTATCTGAACGCACTCGAGCTGTTTATTTACAAAGGTGGCGTCCGTACTGAAGATGATCCATACCGCGAGTTTGCGTTCGCGCACTCGCCCGACGACCAGGAAGCTCTCCAGGGTTCAAACCACATCCACATCCCCATATTCTTCTCCAACAACGACATAAACGAAGTATCACGCCTTGGGCAATTAATGCAGATTCTTCAAATGGAGCGGAATCAACCACACGCGACCATGTGTGTGTTGGACACTCTTAAATTACGACGACAGCAGCCGGGTATTCTCTCGCGCTTCGGGCTGTCGCTCGAGTTTCGGGCTCGAGAGTCGCTGGCCAATTTAACCGCCGCCGAAAAGCTCTGGAAATCGCGAGACGCGGAACTCTCAACCGCCATTGAACACGCCCGCATTCAGGCCGAGCATCATGCGCGCGAGGAGCTGCGATCCCTCGTTGATGGCCTGAGAGCTCGTCGGCGGGAGTTCGAGGCTTACACCAGACACCTCGAAGAACTGGAGCTGAAAGAGGTCGCCGAGGGCGAGTTGGCGAAGAGGCTTCTTCTCGAAGAACTGAAAGTAAACGCATCAAAAGCTCGCGCCAAGCGGCACTTGCGGAAAATGCAAACGCTGGAGCAAGAGCTGCAGGCGTTGGAACAACGGAAGTCGTTGCCCAGGTACGTCGCAGCACAGCATGTCCCCATTCAGTTTGATGGTTTTGCTCTGATTTTGTCGTTGTCATGCATGCGCGCAGTCAAATGGTGGTCGGCAGTTCTAATTTACCTTTCTTCAGCGAAAATTTGCGGGCGGAGGCACGTGCCCTGCTGCTCGCCAAGTTCAGCGACGATGGAGTCAGGACCAAACAAGATGTGCTGGACGCTATTGTGAAGTCGAAATCGACCGGCGATGCCCAAATTTCGCCTAATTCTCTGAATAGAATCAAGACAGGTGTCGCGAGCATTCTTGAGGGTGATTTGTTGGAGCCTGTGTTTGATTCTGCTGCCACTGCAGTCGGATCGTACTCCGTTGCTGAAAGCAAGGTTCTGGACCCCGAACTCTCCGCGAATGTCCCTCACCACCACTCAAGCGATCCCATGGATGAGCGTGCAAAGCACTTTCTGTCTCAAGGCGTTGAACAGTCCAGGTCGCCACGTACCCAAGAGACCAGCGTTGAAAGTCAACCCTCTGCAGACCATGCAAGCCAACCCCACCAGGCGCAGGCCAACCAGCAAGCAGCCAGCGAAGCTCTACCGGCTGCCGGGCAGCATCCTAAGGGAGAACTCCACCTCCGGGAGCCCAACAACGGACAGCGTGGACCGAACACCCAAGCCGTTGCATCCGCCGGCAACCGGCCCGCGGCTGGGCAACACCCGAAAGGCGAACTTCACCTGCGCGTTAACTCGGATCCCAACGGTCTGTCTTCGGTCGACATCGAGGACATTCCTGCTGCAGGTCAACATCCGAAGGGCGAGCTTCACCTTCGCCAGACCACCGAGGGCGGCGTTGGAAAGCCTCGCCGACATCGTCAGCGTAGTGCTGAGATGTTTGAGACGGAGCAAGCTGCAGTTTCAGCGCAACACCGAGAAGTCGGGGTGCCCGCCACTTCGCAGTCCGCTACCGACGCACGTGGCCAGCTCCCATCTTCCACTTCATTTGTTGGCTCAACGGCACGATACCCCGCCTCTGTGGGCACGGCCGGGCCCAGTGCCAACGAGTCACGCAGTCAAAGTCATGGCACCGCAAGAAATGAGGTATCACATGCAGACTCGAACGACCGACAGTACATCTTGCCACTAAATGTCGTGTTGGACCGCTCCGTTCGGGCACACATCAGGGCACAATTGCTGCTCGCTGAGAAGGCGACGTTCGACCTGTGCGTGAATCGGTTGGGGGTGATTTGCCACTTCCAAGTGTTGTCACAGCTCATGCTCTTTGGCAGCGGGATGTACGCAACAGAATTTATGGACAACTTCGTTGCGTTGGTGTCCCGAAACAACTTTCCCTACGGTCTTCAACGGCTGCACGAACGGGCAGTCCGTGTGTCTAATCTGGACAGTTTAAAGACTGTGGGTTGCTTTAGTTTTACATTCGAGGACAGTGAAGATCTCAAAGCCCTCCGCAGCAACAACGCAAACTTGTTGTTCGACCCACGAACAAAGTCTATTCGCCGCGAAATTCCCTTCGGCAGTAATTTGCTGCGCAATACATTCGATGCTCTGAGGTTGACCAAGCCGGTTTACGAGTTCCAATCGCATCCGGTGTTGGAATGGTTTTTTCCGGACCACATTTTGCGTGTGTACGGTGAAGCCAACAGGCTTCTCGGCAAGGCGCAGCTCACGGATTACGTACTCAAATATGTATGGCTGCATATTTTGAGACAAAAACACCACAAAAGCAGTCTGTCACACCAGGTCCACCGCGCCGGTGACACGGCGCGGGAACTGTTGAGATCCAAGGATATTTGCGCGTTCTCACACGAGCTCGTGGTGTTCATGCAATTACTTGTGGCTTACTTTAAGGCCGACGTGGTCCATGCCAACTGGACTCGCTTCATGGTACGCAGCCAGCGCCCCTCGGCATTCTTGCATCGTGTGAGTTCTCCTTAATCTCTCGCAATGGTGTGTGCATTGTAGGAATCTTTCAACGCTTCATCGCTCATATCCGAGGTCACCCGCACTCATGCGGTTTTTGTGGGTGGGCTAGAGAGCGGATTTTTCATGAGCACGGCAAGTTTCACCGACTCCGCTCTGGACGCGAGCAACGTCATTGGCAATATCATTGCCGGTTTGCAGGACCACGTGATTGCGTTTTGTAGCGCTGTGTTGGACCTGCATGCGGTTGCGAGCGATGCGAACGAGGTGTCGGACACCGTGTCTGCCCAGGCCATCGCGACTGCAGATGTTGCTGTCGCTCAAAGTTCGTTTGTGCAGACGGCGCGGCGTATCAAACATCAATTTCACCGCTCGCTGTCAGAGTTGTTCGCCGAGTTGCACCGCATTAACCGAACGTTTCAGCCGAACAGCCCGCTCCTCAGCAGACTCCGATCCGTGGAATATTGGGACAAGAACATGGAGGTGTCGTTTTGAATCGCAACTTGGGACGCAGCGAACCGGCATGCAGATTGGGATTTTTGTCGGTATTACTCATTATATAGAAAATTGTGTTGAAAGCATAACCATTCAACGCGGCAGGGTTTGATTGAAAGAGCGAGCAATTTGCGCGCCAGTTCGTCAACTTGTTTGTTCGTCAACTTGTTTTTTCGTTATTACGTTATTACCATAGTTTCTGTCACAATTTGCTGTACCCGACGTTGGTCCCGTAACTTCTGTGCAGCAAATGGTCTCCATACGTATCTGTTCCACGAACAGAGGTTGGTATTGTGAAAATGTGGCAAACAGCGCACACAAGCACAGTATATATTAAAAAACAGTGGGCAAGAGACGTCACGGCACGAACCTATTGTGTTGGTGCTCCAGTCTGCTGGGAACGCATCTTGATTCCAAGACGAGCAAAGTTGCCACCACAGCCTGGACTGAAAGGTGTATTCCTGAAGGTACGGGCACACGTACTCTGGGCACCAACGGCAACATGACGCGGTGGCGGCACAACAGGGCACTGAAGGAAGGGTTGGGTTCCGAGAGAACCGATTGCCAATCAGGAATGGCAACCCACTGTCAGACATGGCACTGCGGGGGCAGAACTGACAACACGGCAGTCGAAAGTCGTCGTCTTCCGGTTTGGGACACTCCACCGGTCCTGTGTAAGGGTACTTTGTCGCAATTTTCTTCGCGGCCTTGAGAGTTGGGTTGTCGTATGGGGTCCGAGCTACTGAGGGATCCGCGTAAGGGCTGTCAACTGGGAGAGTGGGTTTGTCCAGGTTGGGGTTGTTGATTGCCGTGGCGCTACCGCCGCCGGCGCCTTGTCCTTTCCCCTTTTGACCGAGGTCGTTTGCTCGCTCGCGTTGGGGTGACCACGGGTCCTTCTCGATGAATTCGTAAAACCCGTAGCTGGGATCATGCCCGTACAGCGCAGTGTCGTCCAGGCACAGCTTGCAGCACTGAATCTTGTTCTCAGCGACTTTCATCTTGCATTGATCGGGGGTGTCGCAGTTCACCGCAAACTTGTACTCTTCACTCTTTTTGTTAGGCTTGCTGATCCACACGGCTTCGTCCTCCGCAACGAAACGCGGGGTGGCCAGCTCGCGCAGGTCAGCGTCGTGGTTGTTCATCGCGCGAGGCAGGACGCCATGGTGCACGTCAGCATGGTTGCGGACACCCACGCCACCTGCATGCGAGCGTGGGTCGTCGTCCACACTTGGAGTGAGAGCGAGGGTTTCATGTTGGCCGGAGTGTGTCGAGGGAACGGCATATGCAAATTTGACCGCACCGACCGCAACTGCAGTAGCAATGACTATCAACGGTGGTGGTTGCCGATGCATGGGCACTGGCTCTACGCAAAGTCACGAGACATTTGCAGTCGATTGAGTCGATGATGTACGTCGCTCAGCGTGCGTCGGGTTGCGGTGCTCATCGCTTGTCAAGGAGCAGCTCCTCTTCTGAGCTGGAGTGGTATCATTGCGCTGCTCCAGCAACCATGCACATAGTCGTCGGAGTCACGAGCAACGCCACGATTTACGAGAGATATATGAGCAATCTGTTTTATCCTTCTGACCCTAGGGATTTTATGTGTTGCTGCAACCTTTCGCTCGGTCTGCGCGAGAGCGTTGGCGCTTACACTTTCTGAATTGTTGATTTTCACGGCCGCCACACTCCGTTGTACGTCAAACCTCTACGACGCTCGCCGCCACAAAAGAATAATTCAACTCCTCGTGTCCATCTCTGGTCACACATGGACCTCCTGTCCACGTGCTTCTATCCCTCCATATCTTCTGCCACCACGTGTCGATGTTTCCACTTGTCAATCCTTGTCCTTCAACAAAGTAAGTGTCCATACGTAAAATGTCCACGCGTCCACGCGTCCATGTGTCCGTCACTCCACCCTCACCTGAATATTGCTTTCATGCTGCCCTCATTGCATCGCTCCCTCCAGCACACTCGCTCCCTCCTTGCACAACATGCAAGTGTGTCTGTCCGTGTCCATGTCCATGTCCGTGTCCGTGTGTGTGTCCGTGTGTCCATCGTCCATCGACCCACCCGGATCCATCCACTCCACTCCGGCGTTGTGTTGTCGAAGCAAAGTTCGTCGTTGTCTGTCGTCGCGTGGTTGTGTTTTGTGTTGGTTGGTATCCACGGAAGTTGTCGTTGTCGTTGTCGTTGGTCGTTGGTCGTTCGTTCGTTCGTTTGTTGCTGTTGGATGTCAAGGTTCCGACGGTCACCATCAGCCTGTACTACTACAATGCTTCTGTTGTGTGTGTTGCAGTTGGAGTCGGTTGGTTTGCACAGTCGGTTCGTTCGTTCTGTTGGTGGTGACGGTCGGGGTTCAGTTCTTGCGATTTGCGATGTCGATGATGGCATGGATGATGACACTGATGACGGCATTGATGATGTTGACGATGGCGTTGAGGACATTGATGACGCTGCCGACGTTGGTGAATTGATGACAGTGGTGCCAATGATGACGTTGACGACATTGGTGATCGATTAGCATGGATGACGTCGATGACGTTTTGATGACTTTGATACCTTTGATAACATTGAAGACTGACAGAAAATGATGCAACAACTTTGATTGGTGTTGTTTATGACTGGGAGTAGGGTTGTGGAATTGGTTGACGCGTTGGTTGCTTGATTGGTTAGTGATCCACATCAATGTGTAGTTTGAAATCCAAAACCAATTTCCCGTGGTGCCGCCACTCGTTGCGGCGCCACGCGCGGCAACGAGTGGCGGCACCACTCTATTTCGAAATTTCAATGTCAAAAACAATGCTTGTTCGTCTGTACGCCGCTCTCGTTTCTTTCTTCTGATTCTTCTTATATTATCGATCAATGTCGGGGTTCTAGCGTGTTCAAAAACATAAAACTGGATTACTCTGGCGCGCGGCGGAACGCGTAACCCTGGACGCGCTCCACGTAGGAGCAATTGACACCGTCCAGCGCACGGCGGACCGCTCCAGCCTCGGAGGCGACCACATTGCTGACGGCAATGATTTGCGTGGACTCTAAGTCGAGCGTCTCGGCGACGGTCGGCATAAGGCCTTCCACAATCGCCTTGCTGGAGTAATGGTTCTCGAACGCTTCGAGGTTGCGGAACACCATGACCTCGGAGAAGGTCACGCCGTCTGCTGGGTCCTTGCACTGGAAGTATGTCGACGCGAACGGCTTCATGCTGGGAGCCACCTGCTCGAACGCGCGCTTGTAGGTGTCGGCTTTATCTTCGTCGAGTGCGCGGAAGGTGGACATCAAAATAATGCAGTCCTCGTCCGTGTCGTTCTTGCCCGCCAGCAACGTGTGCCCGCCAGTTCGCGAGTGTGACACGGCACGCATACTCGCCAGGCTGACCCGCGCGGCTTCCGAGACTTTACCGGCCACCTTAACGCTCGTCCGGTCAAAGTCGATGTGATCCTGGATGGCTTTGAACTTGGCCAACGACTGCACGCTGGAGTCATCGTTGTGTTGCTCCACAAATGCCGCGGAACTACGGTAGATCTCGAACTGAAGATACACCAGAGGGTCTGCGGTGCGCGTCAACAGGTACATGCTCGCGTACGGCGCGCGAGACGCAACGACGTCCCCGAACCATTTCTCGTACTCTGCCGCACCTGCTTCCGACTTGAAAGCGAGAGTGGTCTGCACGAAGAAGGGGGAGTCCTTGGCCTCCGCCTGCGGGGCAACACAACAACACAGAGAGAACCACACAGAGTGCACACGGGTCAGCCTGGCAATCACTTTAGATAATCTCCAGCAGCGGAGCGGAGCTGGGGTCTGCACACAACACAAAAAACACTCACCGTGGTCCTCTTCACCCCGCTGTGCTTGGTTGCGGCAGCCTCGGCCGCCGTAATTTCGTCACCGCCAGCAGCGTCCATGGCATCGGCAACTTTTTGCTTGAAGTCAGCGTAGAACTTGTTGTTGCTCTTTTGCACGGCCAGCACGATGATGGTCAAGATGACGATAACGACGACCCCGGCCACGGGGCCGACCCAAGCTTCCGTTCCTCCGGCGCCGCCCCCGACGAAGGGCTCCGTCTCCGTTCCGTAGATGATGAAGAACACGGGGGCGAGCACCAGGGACATGACGGACATCAGCTTGATCAGGATGTTGAGCGACGGGCCGGAGGTGTCCTTGAATGGGTCACCCACGGTGTCTCCAGTCACGACGGCGTCGTGGTACTGCGTCTTCTTGCCCTTGCCTTCGCCGAGGAGACCCTTCTCGACGTACTTCTTGGCGTTGTCCCACGCACCACCGGCGTTGGCCATCATGACGGCAAGCATGAAGCCCGACGTCAAAGCGCCAATCAGGAGGCCACCGAGGGCAGCAGAGCCGAGAAGGAAACCGACAATCAGAGGGAAGAAAATGGAGATGGCGCCGGGAAGGATCATCTCGCGCAGAGCAGATGAGGTGGCGATCGCAATGCAGTCGCGGTACCAGTCGAAAGCCTCCTTGCCTGGGTGATCCTTGGCCCACTCCACGGGGTCGAACTCCTCCCACCAGTTGGGGTTCGGGCCGTTCTCGTAGTCGACCTTGGCCTCGTAGAACTGCAGGCGCACCTGGAAGATGATGGCCATGGCGCTCTGACCGACGGAGAGCATGGTGAGCGCGGCGAAGAGGTAGGGGAGCATGGCGCCGAGCAGGATGCCGCTGATGACGGCCGGGCCCTTCAAGTCGATGGTGCCGCCGTCGCCGGTGAGACCAGCCTCCTCCATGTACGCGGTGATCAAACCAACAGCGGTGAGCACGGCAGAGCCGATCGCGAAACCCTTGCCAGTGGCGGCCGTCGTGTTACCGAGGGCGTCCAGGGCGTCGGTGCGGTCGCGGACGTGCTCCTCCACAGTCGGGGCCATCTCGGCGATACCGCCGGCGTTGTCGGCCACGGGTCCGTAGGCGTCGGTGGCGAGGGTCACGCCGAGGGTGGAAAGCATACCGACAGCGGCGATGGAAATGCCGTACACGTCAGCGCAGGCCTCGGCGCCAAGGATAGCGACCACAAGTATGATGGTGGGCACGGCGCAGGAGATCATGCCGACGCCGATACCCTGGATGATGACGGTGGCCGGACCGGTCTCAGAAGCCTCGGAGATGGAGATCGTGGGCATGTACGAGTAGGACGTGCAGTATTCGGTGAACTGGCCGATGAAGATGCCGGCGACGAGGCCAATGAGCATGCAGCCCCACATGCGCCACTCGTAGTGGCCCGTGGTTCCGTAGAAGAGGACGAAGGTGACGACGAGGGTCAGAAGGAGGGAGAGGATGGCGGCGACGGTGATGCCGACGCGGGTCTTGCCGAGGAGTGCCTCGAGCTGCTCGAGCTCGTCGCGGCTCTCGACCTTCTTGCGCTCCTCGTCGGTCATCTTGGACAAGTCCTTCTCGTGCACGCAGTAGATGCCGACGATGGACGAAATGATGCCGACACCGGCGATCCAGAAGGGGAGGGCGAACAAGCTGAACACGTATTGGCCGTTCATTCCGAAGCCCTCGCAGGAGTAAAAGTTCTTGTTCACGTGGTCACCCCCGACCTCGTCGAAGAAGACGCTCGACACCGTAGGCGCCGGGGAGCTGTACTGGTTGACACAGTACTCGAAGGCGTAGTGGAACTCGGTGCGGTTCCCGTTGTAAAAACGGCCGAGTGCCGGGACGGCATAAATGCAGCGGTTGGGTCCGCCCACGTTCAGCTGGCAGTTGGCGTGCGTGCTGACGTGCGGCGAGACATTGCCGAGGTCGAGGTAGACGGCGGCGAGGGTGCAGGCAGCGATGATGGAGCCGGAGTAGGACTCGAAGAGGTCGGCGCCCATACCAGCGACGTCACCAACGTTGTCTCCGACGTTGTCGGCGATCACGGCGGGGTTGCGCTTGTCGTCCTCGGGAATGTTGTTCTCGTACTTGCCGACGAGGTCAGCACCGACGTCGGCGGCCTTGGTGTAGACACCGCCACCGACGCGCGCGAAGAGCGCGATCGAGGAGGCGCCAAAGCCGAAGCCGGACAGGTAGCTCCACGGGTGGTTCTGGGTGGAGAAGGCGAGGTAGAGGAGGATGAGGCCGGCGAGGGACAGGCACGTCACGGACAGACCCATGACGGCGCCACTCTTGAAGGCCACGCTGAGGCCCGCGCCGAGGCCCTGGCGGCAGGCGTGGGTGGTGCGGATGTTGGACTGGGTGGCGATGTTCATGCCGAGCCAGCCAGCGGAGGCGGAGAGGATGGCGCCGAGCAGGATGCTGCAGACCAGGAAGAGGCCGCCCATGAAGTCGAGCTTCTCGGTGGCCGGGTCGGCGCTCGAGGTCGAGTCGTGGGTGGCCGCCGGGCCGAGGGCGGCAACCTCGAGCGCGCCGAAGAGCACTCCAAAGATGACGCTCATGAAGAGCACGAAGGCGGTGAGGTAGGTGTATTCGGTCTTGAGGAAGGTGCGGGCTCCGTCAGAGACGTACTTGGCGATGGAGCGCAGCTCCGTCTCGTCGTCGCGGCCGGGCGCCTGCTTCAGCACGAAGCCAGCGAAGATGCCGACGAAGATGCCGCCGATGATGGCACCGAAGAGGCCGACGGAGACCTGGATGATGACCTGCGACTGGGCCTCGGTGGGGATGATGGGGTCCACGGCCGCGGGGTAGCAGGCATCGGCGACATCGCCCGGAAGGCCAGTGCACTCGAAGGCGCTCATGATGGAGAGTGTCGCAACGCTTGGATTGCAACACTATACTTTCTGGAAACGTACGGACACGCAGAGACCGAGCCAGGAGGGCCGAAGAAAAGGGGCGCCACGAAAACGAGAGGGTCCAAAAAAAAACAGGAGGGCGGCGGGGCGGCGGGGCGGCGCGGGGCGGGGCGCGACTCACGCCGACCGCGCTCAATAGGCCTGGGTCCCGGGCTCGCTGTGTGCGAGGAGTGTGTGTGCTGTGTCCCACGCCGTGTTCGACCGCCGCCTTCCATTGATGGCGTGGCGAACCCCCTCTCCGTCTTTCTTTCTCTCTGGGGACGCTACGCTTCTCTTCGCGTGCACCGCCCGCCCCCGGTATTTTCCTCACGTCCGTGTGAACTAGCTGCGCAGGAAGACGGTGCAAGACTGCTTGAGCTTCGACTGGCGCGGCAGAGATGCCACCGCCCGGCGCGTGTGTGGGGGGTGGTGTGTGTTGGTGGGTGTGTGACGTCGCGTACACACGCGGTGTTGTCCTCGGCTTGCGTTTTCCTGGCCGTGCGTGGGACGACGCGTCGCAACTCGGTCTTCAACAACTGAGTCAGACGTTCCTCCGCAGTGACAGATGGACACGAGCGAGGTCGTGACGAATTTGGGGGACGAGCGAACGATCGAACGAAGGACGGAAGGAACGTCAGAACGCGAACGACAACGACAAGGCAACGAACGAACGAACAAACAAACAAACGAACGCAACGAACGCATTGAACGAACGCAAGCGAAGTGAACGAACGACGTCAACGAACGAACGCAGTGAACAACAATACGACGTCATCGAACGAACGCAGTGAACGAACGAACGAAGTCAACGAAGAAGTCAACGAAGTCAACGAAGAAGTCAACGAAGTCAACGAAGTCGACGAAGTGAGTGACTGTGAGTGACTGTGAACTGTGAGTGAGTGAGTGAGTGACTGTGAGTGAGGGAATGGGTGGGGTAAGGAACTCTTCGTTCGTTCGTTGACTGACTGACTGAGTGAGTGTGGCTGACGGACGCTGAGCTGCACACAACCAACCAACCAACCAACCAACCAACCACCGGTCGGTCACTCCCTCACTCACAGTCAGTCAGTCACTCACAGTCAGTCACTCACAGTCACTGACTGACTGACTGACCGGCAGTGAGGGACGGAGGAAGGGACGGAGCGTTGACTCACTCACTCACTCACTCACTCACTGGCCAGAGTCAGAGTGAGTGAGTGAGTGAGTGAGTGAGTGAGTGAGTGAGTGAATGCGAGGACGACTGTCAACGAACTCCACGGACAAATAAACGAACGAACCGGCCACTCACTCCCCCTCCCCCCCCCTCCTCCCTGGGTTGGGTTGGCTCACCACACACTCACACACTCACACACTCACACACTCACTGACTGACTGTGAGTGACTCACTGTG
>ENA-OWNT01003563-OWNT01003563.1-seawater-metagenome-genome-assembly--contig:-NODE-3563-length-14540-cov-4.236535_pt1 | contig 14540 bp, 18 predicted proteins | sample MGYA00238136_ERZ651165 | MGnify/ENA primary metagenome ERZ651165 (study PRJEB26861, sample SAMN08777766) | seawater metagenome | isolation source: coastal seawater | place: USA: Florida | collected...
GCACTGTGTGAGGTGGCCCACAACAACACAGGAGTCTGGTCGCTGAAGCTTCTGTGTGCGTGGAGGCGAGGGTGGTGGGCGTTGGTTGACTTGAACGCGCCGTCACGCGCCAGCGCGCCAACTTCACAACCGTCAGACACGCTCGTTTGCGCGGCTGACACGCCCAACGCACGCTGTGGCGCGCCAACAACAACCTTGCAGTCTGGGCGCGCATGACACGCACGCAAGTTGGCGCGCGCAAACGCGGCCGCCACAACATCAAAAGCAGATTTCACCACTGCTGCAGCATCCAAATAGCACATTGCAAGTAATACTCCTGCACTTCACACAAAACTACAAGTTGGTACTGTACACGGAAATACTGCCGAGACGAACGCACTCGCATCGTCCTCGACAAACTGAACACACGGCGCCAGACTGCAACAGTTGTTTGTTGGCGCAACAAACGAAGATGGCGCGCACATGGAGCGTGTCAACATGTTGTCGTTGGCGCGCGCGCGTGGTCACCAGACTGTAAGGACAGTGCAGCTGGCTGTCGCAGCACAGCTGCGTCGAGCGGCCGTTGTGCTGTTGGTTGTTGGCTGTTGGCTGTTGACTGTTGGCGGTTGGTGGTTGGCGGTTGGCGCGAGTTTGAATTTTGTTTACGTGGTGAAACTGGCGGAACTATCCGCGAATCGGCGTGCGATGAACCGAGCGTACGTTGTGGCGAACGGCGGAGTGTTGGTCCGACGTGTTTGCTGTGTAGTTGCGCAGCTACGTTGAAGCGGTAAAGTGTCGCAGCACAAGCGTTGTCTCGTGACGTCGTTGCCTCGCAGCGTACAAGCGTCGCCTCACAGCACAGTACTCGGAGTAGCGCAGTGGCGCAGAACAATCGAGCAGGGCGCAGTTTTCAGGTGCGGTTGGCAGTGTGCCGCAATGATTCCCTTCCAACTGGCGACTGGTGCCAACGCGTAAGACGAGCGAAGATTCATCGCCCACATTCTTGAGCACCGTTGCGTCTTGTGCCACGAGAACAGCTGCGAATACCTCGGCTGGAATGGGACTGATACGTGTGACGCATTGTTAAGGCGACTTTCAAAAGGTATTTAATTTCACTTCGAAACACAAACACGAATGTGTGCGATCGGTTGTATTCAGTTCACCAATGGCATTCTCAGCGAGCATCGGGGTGGCTGGAATTGCTCAACAATGGTTGCACACATTATTCCCAACAATGGGCTACGATCGGCAAAACTTCTCGGTGTTCATACCGCCGGCAGCCCCACGGAAACGAAAATCAAGCTGGGCAATCACTCGATTTGCGGGACACGGAGATGATGTGCACGACAGCGAAAGTTCGGAAGACGAAAGTATTAACTTTGATGACATTAGTGTGGACAGTGAAAACAATGTGTTCGGGATTGACGGCGACGACGAGGTCGACGACACTCACGAATGTAGCTCCGTTAGTAGCATAGAGAGTGTGGACGGTGGCGGAAGTCCAATCATTGCAGTTTCAACCAGCGCGAAGGGATCGTTTTCGAGGGGTCTCCCGCACAAGACAATGTGGGTCGCTCGGACTCCAGCCATCACCCCGACCTCAATGCAATCGCTATCAGATATTGACTCATTCTCCGCAACGGATTCAGAAAATTTCAGCGACATTGACTTGGGCGCCTTAGAAGACGGGTTTTCTGACAGTGATGCTGCGCAGCAGACCGATGGGCAAGAACAGACCAGTAATCCACAACAGACCAATCATCCAGCACAGATCAATGATCATGAACACACCAATGATCAAGAACAGGCAAAGGATCGAAAGCAGACAAATGAGCAAGAACACACCAATGGGCAAGCAAAGACAGAACAGCAATTGAATCACGGGGACAAGGCACTTGGCAACGACGAAGCGAACAAGGAGCAAGACTGAGCAACGGTCGAGGGACGGACAGCAGTATTTGCTTCAAGTAATTTTCTGATATAAATTTTGCCGAGATACACACATTCTAGAAGATTTACAGTTCATCCTTGCTCGCGGCTTCATCGAGATTCAGAGGTCCAATCACCTTGTCAAGGAACGCGTTGAGATCCTTTAGTGTGCGATGTGATTTATAAGCTGTGACATCATGTGTGCGTGGAGCCCACAACTGAATTGAAGGAAATCCGACAAACTTGAGCGCTAAATGCTCATTGGCAGTGCCGTCGATAGTAGCAACAGTTAAACGTGGGTCATTTTCTCTGGATTTAGCCTGTTGCAACAGAGAGGTCAATTCATCAGCGCAGGATAAATGCCATTGTGCGTGTCTCGACGCACCAACTCTTCCCAAATGGGATCCAAAAGCTTGCAATGACCACACCAGGGCGCGCTGATTTGGAGGAGGACCCACTTGTCAGACTGCAATATGAGCTGGTCAAATGTTTGACCAACTACTTTCACGACCTCGCCCACGGCGCTCGCGGTTTCAGGAATGGGTTCGGACTTCAAGATTGGCACAAGGGCACCGGCTTGAAACTTGTTCACGTAATTCGTAATGGGTTCAAGAGCAATGTCACCTTCAAACCTGCAAGCACCCTCAGTTGGTTAACCGGTCTCGCACTGTTCAAGGCAAGGTGTTGACGATACGAACTTATACTTGTACATCGGTTCAGTACGCAAGTCCAAAAGTCGCATTGCTGGCAGCTCGGCAGGAGCTACTTCAAAGAAGTCCAAAGCGCGGAACTCATTCGGTGACACTGTAACGACCACAAAGTCGCCTCGGTATTTGACAGCAAGTTGATCGAAGAGCTCAAGATTTTCTGCATCAAATTCGCCAAAAAACACTAGGTGCTTTTGAATAAAACCATTGAAAACGTCACTCATCCCTAATTCTGTGAAAGTCACGACTCGGGGCAGCATTTCAACTCGAACAAACTGTTCGACGGCGGCCTATGGTTAACGACACAGCCGTCAGCACCGTACACAGTGGAGTATCAGCGCGCACAACAAGTGAACACTCACCGAAGAGAATTGGGAGGTAAACGCAGATGAATTGTGCTTGAAACCTGCCGCCAGCTTTTTGAACACGACCATAGCGGAAGCAGCTGGGTCACTTGATGAGCCCGCTGACACCCACTCAAGCATCTTCGCTCTCAGTGTGCTATCTTTCGTGAAAGCGAACGGAACCATCTCTAATCGCCGTGCGGCGTCAAAGTATGAATCTAAATCCGAGGAAGCAGCTTCAGGATTAATGTACGACACCACGCAGACTCGGTGTGTCTGCACAAAATCCTCTAATTCCTTCAATGATTTGACCTCTTCCGCTGGCGAGCCAATCTTTTTGGTCACCCAATTCACAATCGATCTGGCGTTGCGCTCTCCTGTGTAATCTACGGCGACGCCATTGACGTACCACTTTAAAGTGGGAAATCCACGAACACCTTGGCGACTACTTTCGATTTTCTCCGTTGTGGCGTCAACAGCAGCAAACAATACGTTTGGGTCAATGTCTTTCATCTGTTGTGCCGCGGAAGTAAACTCTGGTTCCAGCTTTTTGCAGTGGCCACACCAAGGAGCGAAAAACTCGACCAAGGCAAATTCAACGTCATTAATGCTATTGCTTTCAAAATCTTCGTCAGTCAACGAAATAACCTTTCCAGGTTCCAGAGCAATCGCACATGTAACATTGCGAATGAAACTGACAAACACTGCCAACAGTAAGCAACGCATGATGCTTGTCCGCGCGAGTCTCAAGCTAAAGCATCAAACTACTCGCCGAACGACGACGACAAAACCGATTTCTGCAGGATTTATGGAGTACGTAAACCACTGTCTGAAGAATCTTCCCTCGTTAACGTTCAGATTTTGATGCAGGTTCGCTTGCACGACTCGCTGTTGCGCGTGGAATGGTCAACTTGTTGAGCTGTTCCTCTCGGTTGCAGAGCGATACGATATGCGATCTCAGCGATAACTTTCCACATTGTCTTGGCACTTCCCATTCGACATGAGTCGCATCACACACGACACTGTTGTCATCGTGGAACGTCGAAACGCACAACAACGTAATAACGGCGGTACCCGCACCATCACAAGCAACGCCAATGCCAACAAACTTCAAGTAACAGCGTGTCACAAAAGTTGCCGTGCGAAGCGAACAACGAACGACAAAGAACGTGGACGAACGACGAACAACGAACGAACTGTGATGTTGCGAGTGTGCGCTGAGGAAGGAGGTGACGACAGGAACCTGCAAATTATAGTATCACACATATAGAGCCTGTACAATTTCACTGTGGCAAAACCTGGCGGGCGTGAAGGTGGACGACAGACAGTGAGTAACAGTGAGAGACAGTGAGTGACCGTGAGTGACAGTGAGTGACAGTGTGAGTGCGGTGTGAGAGTGGGGGAGAGCGGAGAGAGACTCTCACTCACTCACTCACTGTCACGCCACTTTCAGGCAGTCAGTGAGGGAGGGAGCTGGGTGTTGGGTGTCGAGAGTTTGACTGTGAGCTACGTGAGTGACGACTGCGCTGTGATTGTGAGTGAGTGAGTGAGTGAGTGAGTGTGCGGCAGTGCGGAGTGGACTGTGAGTGAGTGAGTGAGTGAGGAGGCACGAGGCGTGAACGAGTTTGTTGGGAGTTTGAGCGAGTGGGGGCTCACAGACGCTGCGTTGGAGGTGTGAGAGTGTGAGGTGCACAGCGTGACTCGTGCGTTGTCAGGAAGCGAACGAGCGGACGAACGAACGCACGAACGAACAAACGAACACAAGGCAACCATCGCAGTAGCACAATGTGTGTGCTGTGTATAGTGTTGTTGCGAGAGGCGAAGGCAGAACTGCCTGCCATCAGAGCTGCACCAGACGCTACCAGACACTGCTCGCGGAAGACGACTGTTGAGCAACAGACACAATCAATGCAGCGGCAGGCGAGATTGATTGATATTCGAGAATAATAGCTTTTTGATTGTGGATTTTTTGTTCGCAGCCGTTGTTGTGTTCGGAGAGCGCAGAAATCGGATGAGGTTTGTTGTACCCTCCAACAGTTGAAGTTAGCAGTGCAACAATGGAGGGTATGGGTTCGAACAGGCGTTTTGTGTTGCTGGCCATCATCGTCGGGTTGACGATCGCCGTGGCTTTCCTGGAGTTCACAAACACAAAGCGTTCAGTAGCCAACGGGCTTCGTGGATCGCATGCACAAGCAGATCGGGAGTCTTTGAAAGAACAGTTGATGTACGCTGAAAATGTGCAGACTGCACTGGCTTTACAACTACAGAAGACACAAAATGAGCTACAAAAAGCTGAAAATGAAAGCGAGGTATTGCTAACCGAAATTGAAGACATCGAAGACGACGCTCAAAAGGTGATTGACGAGCTTGAGACCGAACTGGAAGAGGAAGAAAAAGACGCCGAGGAGAAAGACAAGCTTCTCGACGAAATCGAGGAAGTTGTCGAACAAGATGAAAAGGAGATTGACGAGTTGCAACAAGAAAACATTGATCTTGGACACGAATTGGACAATGTGGAAGAGGAGTACGAGGCAGCGGAGGAGGCTGTCGTCGAAACTCAAGAAGAACTTCTGGCTGAAAAGGAAAAGGAAGCGAAAGCTAAAGAAGAACAAGACAAGCAGGTGCGTTAAGCCGGTATACTGTAGTTGTCAAACCGCGTTTGTAGTCTGTAATGTCTGAAAGTATGGTGCTGTGTGTGATTTTGTTGGGAAGGAATCTGAAACTATTGAACTGGTGAAAGAGCTTGTGGAGCAACGTGACGCAGCACAAAACGAAGTCGAAGAATTGTCAAAAGACGAAGAGGTCCTTGATGAAGAAGAAGAAAACTTGGAGAAAGTGTTGGAAGAAGACGAAGAAAGTCTGCAAGAGCAAGATGCAGTGATCCAAGACATGTCGGTGGAACTTGAGGAAGTCATTCAAGAGAATGACGAAAAGAATGCCAAAATTTCCGTTCAGGAGGACGAAATTAAAGAACAAGAAGACGAAATAAAAAAACTGAAAGGGCAGGTTGATGAGGCAGCCAAACTGATGCAAACTTTGGTTGGAGGCAAGACACGATGAATATCATGTTGAAATCGACTTGTCGATCAAGTGCGTAGACTCTAAGCAACGTAAAACTATCACCATGCATGCATGCATGCTTGTGTTGCTAGTTGTATTATTCACCGCTGCAACGGGAGCCGAAAGATTTGCAACGTGCACCCAGCTTCAGTGAAAGCTAACTTTCGCTCCAAACCACTCAGTGAAAACTGTGAACGCTTCGAATCGATTGAGCCTTCATTTGATGCATTTACAGTTTCAACACTGGTTTTGAGCTCTTCCAGCGATTATCACAGTAAAAACTTGTGATCCAACTTTCCGTCTCTGCTTCGTTTTAACCCCACAGCGTCGAGGAACTGACCCACTGACCACTGACCACTGACCACTGACCACTGACCACTGACCACTGACCACGAACCACGAACCACGAACCACTGATCATCATCATCGTGATGTTGATCGCCTCTTCAATGTTTTGATTCAGTCACTCGCTCCCAGTCACTCACCCCAATCACTCACTTCCGGTCACTCAATCCCTTTCTCCCAGTCACCCACTGCCGCCCACTCACTCACTCACTCACTCACTCATTTACTCACTCATTTACTCACTCGTCGATCCGTCAGTCAGTGGTTGGTGTCGACTCGTTGCCAGAACGCCTGATGATGTGGTGTCGTGGTGTCGTGGTGTCCGCCAACTAAGCGGCTTGCCAGTGGTCAGTGCCAGCGCAATCAAAACAGCGTGACACGGCAAAAAAGCGGTGTTGACGACAACGACGACGACGACGACGACGACGACGAACAGAAACAACACAGCAAGGCCTTTGCTGTAGGATGTGGCTGCTGTCGGGCTGTATGGAAAGCAAATGGTATCATTGCGACATACGTCGGCTGGAGCGATGACGACCACGACAAATAAGAAGAATAAGAGTGACAACGAACACTTTTGCTACAAAGTGAACGCTTCATCGAAACGGCGAACCACTGCCACCATTTCATCTTCATCTTCAGCAGCAGCAGCAGCAGCAGCAGCAGAAACAACAACAACAACAACAACAACAACAACAACTGCTACTACTGCAACTACTGCCGCTGCTACTACTACTACTACTACTACTACTCCACTACTATACTCACTGCGCCCTCTGCGACAACACGGCCAGCACATGATCAACAGCACAGAATATTGTAGAGGAAGGAACTTTAAACCAGTTTTGTCGGTCGATGAGAGGTTCCATTGTCATCTATTAGTTATGGAGCGGGACTAACCATGTCCAGTAACGAGTCTAGCCTAAAGCATCAGGAATCAAACAAGCAGTCGCACCCGCTTGCGTCGAGTGACAATCAAGGCGCAGTCGCAGCCGGACGTACGTCTGTGTGGCGTTTTGTGTGCGTGTGTGTGCGTGTGTGGGTGCCAGGTCCTGATCCTATGTGATATGCGTAATTAATTATGTCCCCTGAGCAGGCTGCGGAGATCGCACCGATGATCCTGGACGTACCAAAAGTAAAGGAAACTTTGACTGGTTTCTGTTTCAAGGACTGAAATCAGTTTTTGGAAATAGGATTGTTGCATCTCGCTTACAGACTGTAAGTCGGTGTCTTGCTTTGGGCGTGTGTTGAACTTCTCACTCCGGCTTTTTTTGAATAGCCCGCGTGGGTGGAGCTTACAGACGTCAATATTGCTGCCGCAGCAGAAGCAGAAGGAACTCCCCAAGCTCTCTACTATCAGTCTCCAAAATGCTTGTTCAGCCTGATTTTGAGACCAAACGTTGACATGTCCAACAAGTTTTCAAGATGGGGTCCGATTCGAGCGTATCTAATCTTGAAGTTCATTAACATGGACGAAAAAGCTGATTCCTTCTCAACTTCGCAATCTCTCGTTCCATCAGATCGATGGGGATACTATTGGGAGAAGTGTCGGTATGTTGTCGGGCTTGTCACCGCAAGTTTGGTTTTCATTGCCTGACCACGGCTGCCTTTCTGTGCGTGACAGTATCGATCGCAACAATTCGGTTGTGAGAGATGAAGCTCACAGGCCACAGCAAGTTTCCTTTTCAAGAGACCAAAACTACCATCCATATGTTGAAATCAATGGCAAGTTCGATCTTTGGTTCACTGTTTGGTTCCGAGCTCCAGTGGCACCATGCTTCTTTGAACTGCGACTAGAAGATGGATCAAAGCATTCGTTGCAAGTACCGTTCATTTCATCTACTGGAATTGGGCTTGAACCTCGTGAGTGACACACGCGCCAAGATTGTGGAACATTCGTTTGATGCTCGATCACTTTGAGACAGACTTATTTTTAAACGACACATTTTACTGAACATACATTTTCTTGCGGACTTCGGCATACTTCTTCGCCACGCTGGCTTGTTTTTCCCAGTTCGCCATCAAGTCGTGCTTGTTTTTGAGCTTTTGTTTTTGTCTGTAATTTCTATCTTGCACCAGTTGGCGATGCAGGGAATCCAGGAAGTAGCGCTCTTGTTGCACAGTTTTCTTCTTCTCCATCCGTTTAGCGATCTTTTTCTCCAGCACCTGCTGGTCCAGCAGTTGACGAAGTTCGCCTTGAATTTTTGCTACTTCACGTTTGTCGGGGTCAATTTGCTGCGGAATGGCACGACCCGCGTCAGGATTTACGAGCATTCGTCGATTGTGCTCTTCTTCGATGTCGCGCTTACGTTTCTCCTCGGCTTGGCGAGCCATATCAGCCAGAACCTCCTTTTGCTGGCGTTTCTTTCTCAGTAGCTTCGCGCGGTGCTCCAATTCAGCTCTCTGATGTCGGAGCAACAACTGCTCCTGTTGACGAGCCGCAAGCTCTTCACTTTTGGCTAATTCCTCTTCCAAAAGTCCTTCAAGTACCTTTTCATTCTTTTGTCGCTCCGCCACGTTGAATTGTCGACCCCGATGCCGGTCTGGGATGAGGAACGCAGGGAGATGATTTTCACGACGATATGCTGCCTCTTCAATCGCGGCCTGTTGCTTCTTTTGTTGCAATGTCAATCGACGAGCTTCCGGAGTGTCCTGGGCATACTTTTCCAGAATGTCGTTCAAAGACATTTCTCCTTGGCCATCGAGGACTTCGCGGTCAAGTTGCTGCTCCAAGGATAAATCGTCAAGGGCATCCCGCGCGTTCTCCAGGTTTGCCATTGAATCTCCGGGGTCTTCCTCTTGGTTGTTCTGCGTCGCAGGCTCTTCGCCATCAGCTTGTGCATTGACTTCAGCGGCGAGTTCAGCCTCTAACAAAGCATCTTCTTCGGCAGCCCTTTTCTTCGCCAATGCGCGTTCACGCAGCGTCTTTTTCCGTTCGGCAGCTTTCATTGGTTTTTTGTTGAAGTTGAAACCAAAACTATTTGCGCGCGACCAGAAAATACCCAGCCCCCCTAATGGGACACAAAGATTGCCGCCATTTCGTGCTTCATGCCCAAGTTGTAAAATAATTCTTTTGAGAACCATGTCAACCTTCTCTTGAGCGACTGCCGCCTTCACAGCGATTACTGTGTGCGGAAGCTGCATGCAGGGGACCTCTGGAGCAGTGGCCGGCATCATGCAGCTCAATTCACTCTTGAAAGAAGCAGCAGGTCGAAACACTTTCACAAACGTTTTCTTGAACAAGGAAAATGTAGCTAGTCCAGGAACCACAACGCCTTTCTTCTTTGCGAAAGTCTCGACAATGAAGTCAGCGATACTGTGCCACACTTCTTTGACAACGTCCTCGGTTAAACCGGGCCCGGTCACGTCGCGGAGCAGATGACTCAGTGCGTATTGGCCTTTGGCACTGACATTGCCTCCACCATGTTTCATTTGTAAATATCGCTGTGCGATATCTTCAGCTTCGTACTGCGACATGTTGACGATGAACACTCACCAACCCACAAAATAGCACTTGGTCTTCCGGTCTTTCAACAGCGCGGCGGGACCAACGCCGATCGTAGCAATCTCAGTTGTGAGCAAGACCCACGCGAAGCTTCACCAAAAGTCCAATGTACTCAAAAACAAAGTGCGGGGATTTTCTCAGTGTAATTTCAACTCCATCGGATGCCAGGTTGTCTTCCTCTGGCTGCAAACAACAGAAAGCACCATCAAGTTGACGGACATCCGACGACCCACAACGCCGCTCAAAGATCGATCAACCACCACAAGAACCCAACATCGGCACTCAACAATGGTAACAAGAGCCTCCTGAGCGCTCAGGGTGGCGACTAATGGCGATTTGATGGCGGAGCTGTGAACAGCGCATGAAGAACTATCTCCTTACGAACGCACGAGCGAACGAACGAACGACGAATTACAACAACAAACCGCAACAACAACCAAAAACAGACAGCGACGACAACGCGAAGACGCGAAGAACAGCAACAAGCGAGCGACGAAACGACACTCTCCAGCAGTTGAACTCGTGCGTGTGTGAGGGAGGGAGTGTGCGGGTGAGTGCGGTTGCAGTGAGTAAGTGAGTGAGTGAGTGAGTGAGTGGGTGAGTGGTAACACACAACCACAACCGCATCACGTTGCTCTCTCTCAATTATACAACTGTACATTCCATTTCCCACTTGTCCAATACACAAAATTCACTATCACATTCCTCTAAAGAAACACTGAACTAAATGAAATCCAACCGTACAGTATCCATATTCAGTTGATGACATGAGACAGTGTGACTGGTCCGTCGTTTCACTCTCCCGCCCGCACTCACTCACATTCACTCACTCACTCTCACCAGCGCCCAGCGCCCACGTCCACACCGTCACTCCCCACAACGCATCGAGCACACAGCACACAGTGGGCGGAACAGTGGACGACTATGGATACTCGACGACCTGACTGACAGTTCACTGGTCGAGCCACTTCAACAGTGGATAGCGTCGAGATATTGGAATCGTCGGGTTGCTCTTGTTTGCAGGATTCTGTGTATTCGCCCTTGTTGTGGTTGGCTGGTTGTTGTTTGGTTTGGCGATCGTTCGTCGTTGGTTCGTTCGGCGGCGGTTGCAGTCGAAAGTAAGCAAGCAAGCGATCAGCCAGCCGTCGGTCGATGTGGTCGTTGCAGTCGTTTCAGTCTTTTCAGTCGTTGGCTTGTTGGTTGGCCGTTGTAGAACAACCAACACTGTGGCAAGCCTCAATCAAGCTGTCAAGCTGCTAATAAAGACTGGGGCTGTTGTCCTTCCTCTTTGCGGCTTGCCAGTTGGGTGATCACAGACTATGGGCGTCGTCTAGGTCAGAGATTCCTAGAAAATGAACGGTGCATAGTACAAGTGAGGTCCGTGGGAAAGGCGAAACACTCAACCAATACTTGAAGTGCCGTGGCAGTAACTAGTGAAAAACGCAAATCAACATCACAAGCTTAAAGTATTTTCCCGAGGTTTTGGCGTGGACTGCACACATCAACGGAGTATGTACGTCTAAATTGTTTCTTCGTGGTGGTGTGTTGCCACGATGGAGAAGAAAGTAGTCAGCAGTGTAAAGCAGCAGTGGGATGGAGTCGCTGCCATGTTGGAAACTTTTGAAGCTCTTCGCGTCGAAGAACGCTCTGGAGTTGACCTGGGAACACTAGCAATAAAACAGCTGGAGAAATATGCGGCAGAAAATGATGAATTGAAGCAGTCAGCACGCCGAATGAAAGAAGATTATGCTTCAAAGATAGAACAACTCCAAGATGAGGCCAGGACTCAACGCGACAAAATACATTCGCAGCAACACCAGCAAGAGCTTGAGGTAAAGTATTTTACTTTGAAGACTATGTCGCCACAGTTTGTTCTGGCAATAATTTGTTGTGCGACTGCTTCAGGTTCACAAGTTGCAGAACGAACTCACGGAACTCAAACACAAAAATGAAATGCTGGAACACCAGCTACAGACGTCGAAATCTTCAACTGCAAATGTCCGGCAACGCTTCGAGGAGCAGGAGCGATCCCTTCGCGTGGAAAACGACCAATTACGCAACGAGATCTCACGAATTGCCGCACAGGTACTTTCACATGATTGTTTGTGGCTGTGACTGTTGTATGACATGTGCAATCTGTCAGTGGAGCAGCGCACAGCCTCATTGTGACATCTTTGCCGTGCTGAAGTGCCAGGCAATTTCACAGGAAAGAAATCAATTGCGACACGAACTTCAGCAAGCTGTTGCGGCTGGCCAAGCCATGATACATTCACAACCACAACTTCCAGAACCAGTCGCCACAGCCACGGCATCAACACGTGCAACACAGCCAGTTGCGACACAGCACAGCCCAACTCATCAACGTTTGGAAATGTTGATGCTACTGCCGCCCGTGATGTGGTCAGTGGATCAAGTGGCTGAGTGGATGACCCTACAACCTCCCCAATCTGGCATTCATCAGTATGCGTCGATACGTGGTGTCCTTAGCATGCGTTGCACAGTTGTTCTTAGTTGTCTCATGTTCAGATTTTAATTGCGTAGTCTTTCGTGCAAGCAAATATCGACGGAGACCTTCTGCTGCCTATGGAAGCAGGTTTGTGTCGTACAAGGACCTGTCGTCCGTGTTGAAGGGCCGTTGCAACATTATCATCTTTGAACTGCATCGTACGATTGAAACAGGTGACCTCCAAACTATTGGAATTGCCAACGCAAAGCATCGCAAGGCCATTTTAGCCGCGATTGAAAATTTAAAGACAGGTGGCAACGGCATTCTATCGTCACCGCAAAACCCCACCGCTGAACTACAGCCCACCAAAGGTCGTCGGGGGGCGGGCAAGCCAAAAAGAAAAGTGAAGAAGCGATAGATACGTGGCAAACACTTAGATAAACTCTACACATAGTATTCCCGCGTGTATGTCGCTTACTAAAACTCAAGAATGCCTAGCTCACGGCCGAAAATACTTGGGGCACGCTGGTTTCGTAATTTTCCAGGCCTCTTCAAACGCTTCAACAATTTCTGTTGGCAATGGCTCATTGCTGTCACAAGCAGCAATGTTTTGCTCGAGATGCTCAATTGATGATGCTCCAATGACAATACCGTCGTTGAACGTCGGATCGAGTGCGCTGTGAAACTTGAGCCATCGGAGAGCTGCTGCTGCCATTGCAATGTCGGCGCCTTCACAGCTCACTTGAATTTTCGACAACGCCGCGAAGTACTCCTTGTTCCAAAATCGCGACATATACCTGACACATTACATCAAAGAAGAATTTATAAGGGTTGCAAATTGCTGAGTCTACACGTTACACGCACAAAGCTTACATGGAGTTGCCCTTGAACCGGCCCTCTGAAGGATCTTGGTCAAATCTGTGTTTGCCCGTCAACAAACCCGCTGCCAATGGGTTGTAAGCAAGGAAGCGTATGCCGAGTCGCCGCAGACAAGGAAGAAGCTCAACCTCCACTTGTCTAGTGATACCATTATACATTCCCTGGTAAACTGTGGGCTTCACAATGCCGAGTTTGTCGCACAGGTGCCACACATGAGCAGTTTCCCACGCGGAGAAGTTCGAGAGGCCGAGCGTTTCAAACTTTCCTTCGGCGTGCAACTTTTGAAGTTCCGCTAATGTTTCTTCAAGAGGAGTTTCCACATCGGGCGCATGAAGATAAAGCAACTTCACGGACGAAACTTGAAGGCGCTGAAGACTTGTTTCAACTTGCATACGTAACAGTTTCGGAGAGAGTCCACCTGCGCCGTCAGAAGCGTTGTAGCCTCCACCGGCTCCGGCAATCATCCCTCCCCACGGCGCTGCTTTCGTCGCCAGCTCTGCTTTGCCATCTCCGTTTACACTAGGTAAAATACGACCCAGAATATTCTCAGTCTCACCGCCTGAATACTACAAACCGGTCACAGAAACGAACTATCACGTGACGGAGTCGCACGAACACATCAGTTTTTTTTTTTTGATACGCACGAGGTATGCCGTGTCAATCTCGGTGTGATCGGGGTGGCTCTCCAGGAAACTTTTCGTCATTGCAGCAGATTTTTCGTCGTCGCAAGTGGCCGATGCTTGGTTCCAACCGAAAGTCATGGTTCCCAGAACAACAGAGATAAAGTTACGAGGGGCAGCTACTGACATATGCGCAGTGCCAGACTTTGTGGCTTGCCGAGCTGCAGCGAGCATGACGACGTCGCGGCCAAGACAGTGTGGGTAAACAGACTGTTGGTAGACAAAACAGACAAACAAACAAATGTTGCTCAAAATTGTGTTCAAGCGAAACCAATCAGTTCACTTAATGGAACTCTTCGTTGATCAGTTCCATCCTACTGCATTGTATTGTATTTGCACAGCGGAGTCCACGTGCCGGCGAAGCTGTTCGTTGGCGACTATCTCGATGAGTGCCTCTCACGATGAGTAGAGGCCTTTTGAGGCATTGACTAAAGAATGTTATGTTGGCTGCTCTGCGACAAAATTTCAGGACCACAACATTGGACAAGGTTCCTACACGACTTCCTTTCGCCGTTCTGTCGCAGCGAACATAAAACGGGGACGGAACGGAGGGCAGGGACAACACGAGGCACCGTCGACCGCTACCATCACATCCTACAGGCTCATGACATCGTGCGATTTCGTCGTTGTGTAGATAGCGTTGAGGGGGTGAAACGCGACCACCGG